>ERZ1370068.830-contig-10760_pt1 | contig 22029 bp, 35 predicted proteins | sample MGYA00561227_ERZ1370068 | MGnify/ENA primary metagenome ERZ1370068 (study PRJEB38410, sample SAMEA6850437) | metagenome | study: Metagenomic assessment of the ecological functions of the soil: analysis of the soil microbiota associated with the... | reverse complement strand
TACTTCGTTCCGGTTACGTATTGCTCCAACTCCACGAAAAGATATTTGTGCCCCCGCATCATTAACGGACAGAATTCGACCGATAAACACTGGCGGTTCCCTCTCCTTGGGATCGCGGGGCTGTCCTCTGACCCGATTCCGGGCAGCCCTCAGTTTCGTCAGACGTTCACTCTCCCGTTACACTCACTCGCGAATGGAACGTAATGCCTCATCCCGTTCGCGATCCGTTTTGCCGCTCGGCGTTGTTCGCGACGCCGGCCGCGGCGCGGGCGACCCTCAAGGACCACGCGACGATCCGCCGTCGCCCGTGGCGCCTCGCGGTCATCACGCGCGATGACAAAGGCGGCGCGACGCTGCGCGCCGTGCGCATCGACACGCCGTTGAAGATCGACGGGCAACTGGACGAAGCGGTCTACCGGAGCGTGCCTGCCGCCGGCGATTTCATCATGCAGGAGCCGCGCGATGGCGAGGCAGGCCACGGAGCAGACCGACACCTGGGTCTTCTTCGACAACGAGAACCTCTACATCGCGGCGCGGTGTTGGGACGACCATCCGGAGCGATGGGTCGTGACCGAGCTGCGCCATGACAACAACAACATCATCGAGAACGAGAACCTGTCGGTCTCACTCGATACGTTCCACGACCGTCGCAACGGCTTCATGTTTCAGACCAACCCGCTCAGCGCGCTGCGCGAGCAGGCGTTCACGGACGAAGTCAACCCCAATTCCAACTGGAACACGGTCTGGCAGGTGAAGAGCGGGCGGTTCGACGGAGGCTGGACGGTCGAAATGGCCATTCCGTTCAAGTCGCTTCGCTATCGAGGATCGGGTCCTCAGGTATGGGGGATCAACTTTCGGCGAATGGTCAAATGGAAGAACGAGACCTCGTTCCTGACGCGGATGCCGCGCGCGTACGGCCATAACGGCATCTTCAGGAGTGTCATCGGCGGGGACGCTCGTCGGTCTGGAAACGCCCGCGCAATCGATGAACCTGGAGCTGAAACCGTACGCGGTTTCCGTCGTTGACGACGGACCACGCCGCTGCCGCGCCTTTTTCCAACCGCTTCTCGCGGAACGCCGGTTTCGATTTCAAGTACGGGTTGACGCGCAGCCTCATCGCCGATGCGACCGTCAACACCGACTTCGCGCAGGTCGAGGAAGACCTGCAGCAGATCAACCTCACGCGCTTCAGCCTGCAGTTTCCTGAAAAGCGGGACTTCTTTCTCGAAGGGCAGGGCATGTTCAACTTCGGGGCGCGACGCGCGGCGGCGGCGGCAACGACGTCCCCATCCTGTTTTTCAGCCGGCGGATCGGTTTGAGTCAGGGGCAATCCGTCCCTGTCGTCGCCGGCGGCCGGCTCACCGGCACCGTCGGCAAGTTCGGGATCGGGGCGCTGAACATCCAGACGGACGACAAGGTCTCGGCGGGTGCGGTCGCGACGAACTTCTCCGTCGTTCGACTGAAGCGGGACATTCTGCGGCGCAGCAACATCGGCATCCTGGCCACACGCCGGTCGCCGGCCGCAAATCAGTGCGATCGTCGAACGCCGCCGTCGGCGCGGATGCGAACCTGGCGTTCTTCAGAAATCTTTCGATCAACGGCTACTACGCCCGCACGGCCACGCCGGGTGTCACGGGCGACCAATCGAGCTATCGTGGGCGGTTCGATTACGCCGGTGACCGCTACGGACTGCAGCTCGAACACCTGCTGGTCGGTGACACCGTTCAGTCCGGACATCGGGTTCCTGCGCCGCAGCGATTTCCGCCGCAGCAGCCATTGGCGCACGGTTCAGCCCGCGGCCGAAGTCCAACCGTCTGATTCGCAAACTGGATTGGGAAGCCGGCTACGACTACATCACCGACAGCCGGCGAACGCGGGTCGAAAACCGCCAGCTCTCCGTGCACATTCCAGATTGATTTCGACAGCAGCGACCAATGGACGCTGGATTACACGCACGACTTCGAATACCTGCCGCGCAATTTCCAGATCGCCCCGGCGGTCACGGTTCCCATCGGCGGCTACGACTACGACACCGTCAGAATGACCTACGAGCTCGGCCAGCAGCGCCGTGTCTCGGGCCGGCTGTCGGTGGCCACCGGCACGTTTTACGACGGGAACAAGAAGGAAGCGAACTTTACCAGCGGCCGGGTTGCGCTGTCCGCACGTGTGAGCATCGAACCGGGCGTGACGATGAACTGGATCGATCTGCCGCAGGGCAGCTTTAGCGAATCGGCTGATGACCGCCAGAGGCGATTTTCACGCCGTCGCCGCGGACGCTCATCAGCAGCCTGATGCAGTATCAACGCGAGCGATCACACGGTGAGCTCCAGCGTGCGCTTGCGGTGGGAGTACGTTCCAGGCAGCGAGCTGTTCGTCGTCTACAGCGACGGCCGGAACACCTCTGAAGCTCTGGTGCCGGGACTCGTCAACCGCTCGGTTGCGATCAAGCTGACGCGACTGCTTCGCTTCTAGTAACGATGATCGTCTATGCCGGCGGGATCTCGCGACCCGGCGTATCGGCGCCCTTTGGAAGGCGCAATGATCAAGGTGATCAACATCGAGAGCAAGAACCGGACGCCGGTTGCGGAAGGGCACGTCAGGAACATCCTTGGCCCGTCTGACGACGGGCACCAGGGTTCGGGTCGCGATCGAGGAAGTTGATCCAGGCAAGACCTGTCGTCTGGCTCCAGGCGACCGGACGCAGGTCGCCTACATCCTGGACGGGAAAGACGCCAGAGTGACCCACACGGCGGCTGGGAAACACTTCCGAACACACGGCCCAGCGACGCGCCGGCGTCTATCTGGAACCAGGCGAAGCAAGCCACGGTCACGCGCTTCTGGAACTCCGCTGGCGTCTGCTGCTCGTCACCGTGCCCAAGCACACCGGCAAGGCCACAGGCAACGAATCGCCGGCTGGCTACTTCTTCGAAGAGGCACAACTCCGATCGCTGATTGACGAGAAAGCGTTTCCGGGAGCGGACCTTCTGGGTCAACAAGGAAACCGGCCTTTCCGGCTCGTGGGATCTGCAGCTCGGCCGCATGGCTCTATGCGCCGCATGCGCATTCTCCGCGGCACGTACACCACGCGTCGAAGACCAGTCCCGTCACACCGGAGCATTTCTACTCTGATCGAGAAGGGCACCGGCGAAGTGAAGCACGATACCGGCAGTCTTCCGGTGGGTCCGGGCAGCCTGGTGCTGATTCCGGCTGGCGAATGGCATCAGCTGATCGCGTCCGAGACCGGTTTCGATTACATCGAATTCCAGGCGCCGTTCGACTTCGTCACCACGATGGATCACGATCCTCTGGGCAAGAACTGGGTACATCAAAGGGACTGACGACGGAACAGGCAAGCCGGTGCTATGGGTTCAGAGCTGAATCGACGTCCCGTCCAACCGAGTCAGAATGGCGCGCATCTGTGGAAAGGCCGCGAGCAGCAGCGCCGGGGCGAGCCTCGCCGGCGACGCACTCCTGATGAACTGCTCGGTCGTTCCTTCATCATCAACGCACGGCTGTTCGACTACTGACCTCAGTGCTGCGGCCAGCCACCTCACCCTTCGACGCTTCCGACTTCCCTCAGCGTCGACCCGAGCATTGTCGAGGGGCGACTCGCTTCGTTCACAGGGGCGCCCGCGTCGCTACGTGCCGTTGGGGTCCATCTCGAGGGCCGACTGCAATTCGCATCTTCGGGATCATCGGCCGAGGTACGGACGGCCGACGCTCTTGTGACACGAATAACAGCTGTCGAGCATCGTCTTGTAGGTCGCCGCGAACTTCGCGCTGTCTTCGGCCGCAATGGCGTTCTTGACATCGGCAAGGCTGCTCGTGATCGACCGCGTCGAAGATCGCCTGGACGCGTCGACCTCTTCTTTGTCAGGACCTCGGGACCCGATTTTGGGCGACTTCTTGATCAGCCACTGGATGTGACTGCGCGTCTCGTTGAAATAGAACTGGGCGAGCGGCCAGTTCTTCGCCCGGCCGGCGAACCACAGGTTTGTCCAGTGCCACCGCACGTCCATCATGATGTGGGAGTTGGACGGCAGGAGCGCCTTGAGCCGTGTCACGTCGGCGTCGAGCGCCTTCAGATCGATTGCCGGCGGCGCACCAGCCGCTGATTGTGCAGGCGCCTGCGCGGCGCGACTGAATACCTCCACCTGCATAACGACGGCGCCGGATGACGACGCCGCATAAGAGCAACAGCACGGATCGGACGAGTGATCGTGTTCTCGATGGTGTCTCCTTGTGCGAGCGGCACGAGGTCTACAGGAGACGCGAATTTGCAACCCGTTCTGCGATCTAGTCTCACGATCCCCTTTGCCGTGAACGTCATCGACGTCCCGTCCAACCGAGTCAGTAATTGCCCGCATCTGTGGATAGGCCGCGAGCAGCATCGGAGCGACGCGGCCGCCTTTAAGTGGTGGCGCAGATGGCGGGTGTGAATAACGTCTGATGACGAAGACAGGGACGCCGGCGCTCGGTTGCCGGCGTCCCACACCAGGCGGGCCTTTTCAGAACAGCAGCTTGATCCCGAGCTGAACCTGCCGCGACGAGTTGACCGTCCGCGTCACCTTGCCGGCCGTCGCCAGCGGCGCCTCATTCTGGCTCGCGCCGGCGAACACCGCCCGCGTCGGCGTGGCGAAGTTCGCGCGATTGAGCACGTTGAACACCTCGAGCCGGATCTGCAGCCTCGTGTCTCCGCGCAGCGTCTGGTTCTTGACGAGCGACATGTCGACGTTCGCGAAGCCGGGGCCGCGGAGGAAGTTCCGCGGCGTGTTGCCGACGGTCCCCTGGAGCGGCAGCTCGAACGCGCTCGTGTCGAACCAGCCATTCGGGTTGCCCGTGATGATCTTCTTCGGATCCGTGCCGGGCTTCACGTTGGGCCGATCCTCGGCGTTGTTCGAAATGTTGCCGGTGCGCGACCAGTTCGGCGTCTGGATCGACGGCGAGAACGCATAGCCGCTGTGCATGGACACGATCCCGTTCAACTGCCAGCCGCTGAGGACGGGACTCCCGCGGAACGGGAGCTCCCACGTCGCGTTGGCCGCGAAGACGTGCGGGGCATCGAACGGTGCCGCCGCCCATCCGGCGTCCAGATCGTACGGATTCGGCGGATAGATGGCCGACGCAGTCGTGTCCGGGCTCAGCTGGGCATCGCCGTTGTCCATCGCTCGGCTCAGCGTGTAGGACAGCTGGATCTGATAGTTGCCGGATGCACGCCTCATCAGGCTCGTCTGGAGCGCGTGGTACGTGGAGCGCCCGTCGGACCTCCGGTAGTCGATGCTGCCCCACGCCGGATTCTGCCGTGGCGCGCCCGCCGGGAAGAACAGCGAGCCGTCGGCCCGAACGACCGGCACGACGGGATTACCCTCGATCGCGCTCACCAGGTCGTAACTCGCGCGAGCCGGCGTAGCCGACCATCATTCCCCAGCCTGCCGCAAGCTCGCGCTGGACGTTGACGTTGTACGTCACGCCCTTCGGCTGCTTGATGTGGTAGTCCATCGTGCGCATGCTCCGCGTGCCCCGGCGGTCGCAGCGTGGAAAACACCGGCGTCGGAAACGGAATCCCCGCGCCGCTGATATTCACCACGTTCACGAAGGGCGGCGACTGGAGCCGCGATGCCCAGCGTGCTGTTGAACGGACCGTCGGTGTCGTGGTAGAGCCCGCCGCCGCCGCGAATCGCGGTGCGGCCGTCGCCGCCGACATCCCACGCAAAGCCGACGCGCGGCGCGACATTGCTTCGAGCGACGGGTTGACGAACGGGCCGCCCAGCACGGTGTCCGGCGAGGTCCGCACATCGGGCAGATATGCATCCAGGCCGTTCTTGTCCTTCGGCACCGTGAAGAACTCGTACCGCAGGCCGAGGTTCAGCGTCACCTTCGACGTGACGCGGTAGTCGTCCTGGAGGTAGAAGCCGAAGAGCGTGTTCGGCCGCTGGCGGTGGAAGTTCGAGTCCGGCGTGTTGCCCTGGAAGCGGCTCGGAACGCCGGCCAGGAACTGCGCCATGTTCGCGAAGGTATAGGTGCCGCGACTGTGGGTCGTCGTCAGCTTGTCCGCGATACGCATGCTCGATGAGCAGCGCCGGTCTTCAGCAGGTGCTTTCCCCTCGTGTACGTGAGGTCGTCGCTCCACGTCCGGTAGTCGATGTTCTGCGTCGATGGCTCGGCGGCATAGTTGCCGAGCTGCGACAGGCCTCCAATCAGGATGAGGCCCATGAACGGCGCTTCGGGCAGAAACGACAGCGGCTGACTCAGCGTATTGGCCGGGTTCTGGATGTAAGTCAGGTGGCTCGCCGAGAAGCGCGCCGTGTTGAGCAGGTTCTGCGTCAGCGTCCGCTTCGCTTCGACCGTGAAGAACTGGTTGCCGGAATCCGACTTCGTGAAGAACTGCTCCAGTCCCGTCGTCTGAATCGCGCCGCTGAAGACTGGCGCGACCTGCCGCGATCCATCGTAGGTGTGGCGGACGAAGAGCGAGTCCTTGTTCGAGAGCTGGATGTCGACGCGGCCCTGCCCGAAGTTTTCCCGCGTGGCGCGGTTGAACTCGATACGTGTCCTGCCCGATCCCGGGCCCGAGGTCAGGCCCGTTCGGCAGCGGATAGAGATCGAGGTAGGGCCTGACGGCTGGATTGACCGGGCCCGTGCGGGCGGCCGCCGTCGGGTACGGCGGTAGATCACGGTCGTGCCGAGATCTTCCTGCAGGCGCTCGTACCCGCCGAAGAAGAAGATCCGATTCCTCACGATGGGCCCGCCCACGACGCCGCCAAACTGATGGCGCGTGAACGGCGGCGGGTCGCCGACGTCGAAGAAGTTGGAGGCGTCCATCTTGCTGTTGCGGAAGAACTCGAAGCCCGAGCCGTGGACGGCGTTCGTCGCCCGCCTTCGAAACGACGCTGACAACGCCGCCCATCACGCGACCGTAGTCGGCCGAGAACGCGTTGGTGACGACGCGGAACTCCTGGATCGTCTCGACGCCAAGCGTGCTGTCGGCCGCCGTGACCGTGGCCTGGCCCGGCATACTCCCGCATGTTGGCGCCGTCCATCAGGTAGCTGTTCGACCGGCCGCCCATGCCATTGATGTTGAGCTGGACGCCACGCTGCGCCGGCGAGGTGCGGGTTGCGTTCGGTGAACTGGACGATGCCAGGCTGCAGCGTGGCGAGCATGATGTAGTTGCGGCCGTTCAGCGGCAGCTCCTCGATCGCCTTCTCGAGGACGACGGCCGAGCAGCGCGGAGGTGCGCGTCTCGACGAGCGCACTCACCCCGCTGACGGTGATGGTTTCCTCGGTCGCGCCCGACCTTCAGGATGAGGTTGAGGCCCGCCTGCTCGGGCGACGGCCAGCGCGATGCCGTTCTGCACGCCGGTCCTGAACCCCTGCAGGCTGGCGCGCGTCTCGCATCGTGCCGGGTGCCAGCCCAGGCACGGTGAAGTACCCGTTCGAGTCGGTGACCACACTCCGCGTCAGGCCGGTATCGAGATTCCTGACGACAACGTCGACGCCGGGCAGGACGCCACCGGTTTCGTCTTTGATGGTGCCGGAGATGGTCGCTGACGTGATTTGGCGCGACTCGCGAGGGGATGCGCTTCTCTACCAGAAGAACGGACGCCGAGGATAACTTTCAACCTCGCGACGTGCCTCCTGTCAAAGCCAGGAAAGATGGTGGCACACCATATCGAGGTTGGGAGCGAAAATCAACAGCCTGTAGAGCAGCGCGCTTCCCGCGTCACTGGGCACGGCTTCACATCGTGGCGCAATCCTCTTGCCGTGAACGTCGTGGACGTGCCGTCCAACCGAGTCAGGATTGCCCGCATCCGTGGATAGGCCGCGAGCAGCGCCGGCGCGAGAGCCTCGCCGGCGACGCAGATGGCGGTTGCGAGCCCGTCCGCCGCCGTCGCCCTCGGACCGATCACCGCCACGTCCACGAGGCTGTTGGCGCTCGCGCCGGTGCGCGGATCAAAAATATGGTGAAAGCGCCCGCTCGCCTCGAATGTCGTGCCATACCCGCCAGACACGGCGAGGGCCATGTCCTCGAGATCGACCATGCGGTCGATGCTGCCGAAGTCCCTGCCGTCGCGGATGCCAATGCGCCAGGGACGCCCATCCGGGTGGCGGCCGATGGTGCGGTATTCGCCCAAATCGACCACCGGCGCTCTCAAAGCCTTCATTGCGCAGCATGTCGGCTATGGCGTCCGTGATGAAGCCCTGGGCAATGCTGTTCAGCGTAATGGCCATGCCGGCGCGCGCGAACCCGATGGCAGCCGCGCCGCTTTCGATCTGGCGGAAATCCACCACAGCGTGCGCGACGTCGCGCGCGCGGGCCGCGATGTCCGGCTGGATGTCGGTATGCGACCAGAAATGCGCCTCGTAAAGCCGCCACAAGGGCTGTACCGAAATGTCGAAAGCGCCGCCGCTCAGCTCACCGAGGCGTTGGCTTTCCTCGACCAGTTTGCGCAGCTCGGGCGACGGCTTGCATCAGTCTTGCCCGCTTCATTGAGGCGCGAGATTTCGCTGTCCGGCCGATAGAGGCTGAAGATCCGCTCGAAGCGCTCGATCTCATGGCGCACCTGCAGGATCGTCGCGCCGCGCGAATGCGGCGTCGGGGTGCCACAAAGTGAGCTCCGACAGTGCGCCAAGCACTTCGCCGTGCCAGCTGTGCGACTCGAGCTTTCGGCGCGGTAGCGCGCACCGCCTGCGATCATCAGCGGCAGGCCGGCAACCGCCGCAACGACGCGCAAGACACGACGGCGCGTCGGACGTCCTTCCGCGCGAGAAATCGGGCGTGCCTGCTCGAGCTGCGAGTTTCTCTCTCAGGCATTTTTCACCTGGCGCCGGCAGCTTGCCTCGCCGCGCAGCTTGACGGCCTGCACCAGCGGCGGGCAGCGCTTGTCGTCATAATATTCGACCTGGCAATCGAGGCACTGAAAGCACTCGGCGGTGATGATCTTGCCGGTCGGCTCGATCGCCCGCACCGGACACGAGCGTTCGCACAGATGGCAGGGACTGCCGCATTCGGGACGACGCTTGAGCAGATTGAGAAGGTGCAGCCGATCGAGGGCACGCGAGCACGCCACCGAGCGGACACAGGAAGCGGCAATAGGCGCGCTCGGAGAACAGCCCGATGGCCAACAATGCACCGGCATAGAGCACATAGGGCCAGGCGCGCGTGAATTTTGAGGTGATCGCAGTCTTGAACGGCTCGATCTCGAGCGGTGGCCCCGACGGGTCGATCTGCGTCATCACCAACACCAGCACGGCTGCGGCGGCGATATACTTGCCCATCCACAAGCGCTTCTCCAGCGCGGCCGGCGGGTTCCATTGCGGCACGCGCAGCGCGCGCGACAGCTGGCCGAGCAGCTCCTGCAGCGCCCCGAACGGGCACAGCCAGCCGCAGAACACGCCGCGCCCGATCAGCACCACCGAGACGAGCGTGTAGCCGGCGATGATGACCATCAGCGGCTCGGCAAGGTAGAAACCGATATCGAGGTGTTTGAACGGCGCCATGACATAGTTCGATGACATTGACGATCGAGAGCTGCACGCCGGCGGTCCAGCCGAGCCAGACCAGAACAACCAGCAGGAATCCGTTGCGCACCAGCCGGTGTGCAAGCGCGATAGCGCGCCAGCGTCGCCTGGAATATGAAGATCAGGGTGAGCACCGACAGGAGCACGGCCAGAATCGCAACGTTTGACCGCGGCGTCGCTCCAGGCCTCCGACCCAGGGGCGGCGACCGCCGGCTTGCTCAGGCTCGTGCTCTGCGGGCATGAGGACAAGCGCGATCCGGGCACCTTGTAGTCGAGCCCGAACGCGACCGTCACCGGCGCGGCGCCCGCGCCATTGACCAGAAGCTCCAGCCGCCACGGCTTGACAGGGTCGAAGCCCGAGTTGGCCGGCAGCGCGAACAGCGCCGGCATGCTGCTGCCCCTGGATGCCGGCGTGGCGTAAGAATAGTCGGTTTGCACGAAGCCGAAAGTCTGCCCGTCCTGAACCACGCGCAGGCGGTCGAAGCGGTTGCCCTCGGACGCCTCGAAAGTATTTGGTGCCGAGAAAATCGTAGGGACCGTTGGAGGCGACGAAGATCGCCTGGCGCCGCTCGGCATCCGGCGCTTGTAATCCTCGAATTTCAGCAGGCCGAGCAGATTGCCGCCGATGGCGGGTGGCGTGAACAGCGCCGGTCATGAATTCGATATAGAGATCGTCGGCCGCTGCCGAGCGGCCAGTCGAGCCTGGCATCGGACGCGCCCGCTTCGGCGAGCGCCGCCGCAACCTCGCCCGAGGTCACGCGCCGTCGCACCACGGCGCCCTCGGCGAGGAGTTCGTCCCAGGACTTGATGCTGAAGCTCTCGACATCGAGGGTCGGAACCGTCACGGCGGACCGCGCGTACGCGCGCGCGCAGCACCAGCCCCGCGGTGGCGAGGACGGCGGCGCGCATGGCGCGCGCGCTGATGGTCGCACCGGCGACGTAGTCCGGCGGCAGCGCGTTGGTGCCGCCGCGCAGCGGCCTGCCGGCTTCGCGGGCAAGAAAGCGTATCGAGCTGGCGCTGGCGCACCGGTGTCGTGAACGATATAGGCTCGTTGTGGAACACCACCTTGGCCCCGGTGATGCGGCCGCCGAGATCGACGCCGGCGATCACGTCGAACGGCGTCGTCGAATAGCCGGTCGCCGCGCATGATATCGAGGGTCGAAAACACATAGGCGACAACCTTGTCGCCCTGGTAAGACCGCGATCGCAGGCGGCGAGCCTTCCTCCACCCCGAGGCGTTCGGCGCCGGGATAGACCACCGCCATGACCTCGGGCGTGAGCCGTTCGCGCAGCTTGCCCTGTTCAGCAATGGCAGGTGAGGCGACGACGAGCGCCATCAAGGCGATGCAGACGCTGCGCACCCGTCGAATGATCGCGAATGCATCGGCGCAGCTGAGGTTCAGCATCGAATGCGGTGAGAATAGCGACCGTCTGCACACACAGGCCATGGCCAAAATCGCGTAGGAATGCTTGTAAGAGGCATACTTGGTGTCTGCTGCCCATTCTGACCTGTTTGGCGTGGGAGGGAGCGACTCATGATTCGAATCCCGAGCACTGACCTCAATAGGCATGTTACTTGCGGGCGCGGTTTTCCTTTCCGCGGTAACACTCTCGGCGCAAAATTCCCGACGCAAATTCCCCGGCGCAAGATTCTTCCTCTGCGGCCGCGACCCATCGCGCGACACTCGATAGATTCTGCATCACCTGTCATCGGGGTAACGACGCCAGCTGCAGGACTGCACCTGGACACGCTTCGACGCCGCCAATTTCGAGACCAACGGCGCCACGTGGGAGAAGCTGGCGCGCAAGCTGCGCAACCGCGAGATGCCGCCTGCCGGCATGCCGCGGCCCGATGAGGCCACCTACAGACGCGCTCGTCGAGTATATCGAGACCGGGCGCGATCGCCTGGCGGAGGCGAAGCCCAATCCGGGACGCCCCACGCTCCATCGGCTCAACCGAACGGAATACGGGAACGCCGTTCGCGATTTGCTGGCGCTGGAGATTGACGTCGCCGAGCTGTTGCCGGCCGACGACATCGGCTACGGCTTCGACAACATCGGAGACGTGTTGCAGGTATCGCCGGTGTTGCTGGAGCGGTACCTGTCGGTGGCACGCAAGATCAGCCGGACCGCCGTGGGCGATACCGACGATCCCCGTGTCCTATCAGACCTACGACGTTCCTCACGGCCTCGATTCAGGACGATCGTCTGGGCGAAGCCGCGCCGGTCGGCTCGCGCGGCGGCACCATCGTGCGCCACCTGTTCCCGGTGGACGGCGAGTACGAGATTTCGGTCGCCCTGCAACGGAGCAGAGACGACGAATATCTGGGCCTCGAGCGGGAACGCAAGCTCGATCTCAGGCTCGACGATCAACGGCTCCAGCTGTTCACCATTGCCGCCAACCCCGAAGAAGGTCGTGCTCGGCAGCGGAACGCCTCCCGATGCGCATCTGAAGATCCGCGTGCCGGTGAAGGCCGGCACACGAGAGCTTGCTGCGACATTCCTGAAAGACACGCTGATCAAGGAAGGCATCATCGACCGGATCCGCGACGACGACGTGCAGACGTACTTCGAAGGCGTGGGCAGCATTACCGTCGCCGGTCCGTTCAATGTGCAAGGGCCGGGTGAACACGGCTACGCCGCGAGCAAGATTTTCATCTGTCATCCGTCCGCGGCCGCCGAGCGAGCAGGCGTGCGCGAAAAAGATCCTGTCCAACCTCGCCCACCGCGCCTATCGGCGTCCGGTCGATGACGGCGACATGGCGCAACTGCTCGCGCTCTACAAGACGGGCGCACAGAACGGCGGCTTCGAGTCGGGCGTGAGACTGGCGTTGCAGAAGATTCTGGTGTCGCCCGATTTCCTCTTCCGTGCGGAAGTCGATCCGCCGGGCGCGGCTCCCGGGACCGTCTACAAGATCAGCGACATCGAGCTTGCCTCACGCCTGTCCTTCTTCCTGTGGAGCAGCATTCCCGACGACCAGCTGCTCGCCGTTGCCGAGAGCGGGCGCCTCTCCGACCCGTCGGTCCTGCAGGCGCCAGGTCAAGCGCATGCTGGCCGATCCACGCTCGCAGGCGCTGGTGAAGAACTTCGCCGGCCAGTGGCTGTTCTTGCGCAATATCGCAAGGATATCGCCGGATCACGACGACCTTTCCGACCTTCGACGAGAATTTGCGCCAGGCGCTTGCGAAGGAAACCGAGCTCCTGATCGAAAGCCAGGTGCGGGAGGATCGCAGCGTCGCCGACCTGCTGACGCACGGACTACACCTTCCTCAATCGAGCGCCTGGCCGAGCACTATGGGATCAAGGGCATTTACGGCAATGAGTTCCGCCGCGTCAAGCTCGAAGACCCGAACCGGTACGGACTGCTCGGACAGGCCAGCATCTTGGCGGTGACCTCGTATCCCAACCGGACGGCGCCGACCATCCGCGGAAAGTGGGTGTTGGAGCAGCTCCTGGGTACTCCGCCGCCGCCGCCGCCGCCCAATGTTCCATCGTTGAAAGACGATGCGACCGCACAGAAGATGACCATGCGCCAACGCATGGAACAGCACAGGGCCAATCCCACCTGCGCGGCCTGCCACCGGCTGATGGATCCGCTCGGCTTCGCGCTGGAGAACTTCGATGGTCTCGGCAGCTGGCGCGACTCCACGGCACCCGGGTCGGGACCGATCGATGCCTCCGGTACCACTGCCCGACGGCACCGCGTTCAACGGGCCGGCGGGCTTGCGCGATGTCCTGATGAAAAAGCAGGACATGTTCGTTGAAACCTTCACCGAGCGGCTGCTGACCTATGCGCTGGGTCGTGGCGTGGAAGAGTACGACCACGCGGCTCTTCGCAAGATCGCGCGCGAGGCTGCCGCGGACAATCAGAAGTGGTCATCAATCATTCTTGGCATCGTCAACAGCACACCATTTCAAATGAGGAGGGCTAGCGATGGTAATCTTTAAGAAAGCGATTCCCCGGCGCACGTTCCTGCGCGGCGTGGGTGCCGCCCTTGCGCTGCCCGTGCTCGACGCCATGACGCCGGCGTTTGCCGCCGCCACGACACGGCCGACCCGCATGGCGTTCATGCAGACCCCGAACGGGATCTTCAACCTGAACGGCGAGTGGACGCCCAAGACCGCGGGCGCCAACTTGGAGATGACCCGGACGCTCGAGCCGCTCGCGGCCTTCAAAGACCGCATGGTGGTGATATCCGGGCTCGATAACCAGCAAGCCGCAGGCCTCACTGGCGAAGTGGGCGGCGACCATCCGCGCGCGTGCACCGCCTGGCTGACGGGCACACACGCCGAAGATGACCTCCGGCGCAGACCTCCGCGCCGGCATATCCGTCGACCAGATCGCGGCGAAGGAGTTCGGCAAACACACCCAGCTCGCCTCGCTTGAAATCGGTCTGGAATCGCCGGAAATCGTGGGCGCCTGCGAGTCGGCCTATGGCTGCGCCTATTACGACACGATCTCGTGGCGCAACGAGACCACGCCGCTCCCGATGGAGAACCGCCCACGCGCCATCTTCGAGCGTCTGTTCGGCGACGCGGGCACCGATCCGAAGGTGCGTCTGGCCTTCAGACAGGAAGACCGCAGCATCCTCGACGCCATCAACGCGGACGTCAAGCGGCTGCGCGTGAAGGTCGGCGGAACGGATCGCGGCAAGATCGACCAGTATCTGGAGGCCATCCGCGATGTCGAGCGGCGCATGCAGCTGGCGGAGAAGCAGGGTCATCCACGAGGTGACCGATCGGAAGCCCCGTCGGCGCCCCGGAAGTCTTCTCGGACTACTTCAAGTTGATGGCCGATCTCATGGTTCTGGCCTGGCAGACCGACATGACGCGCGTCATCACGTTCCAGATGGGCCATGAGATGAGCGGCCGCGCCTATCCCGAGCTGGGATTTGGCGATGCCCATCACCCCTGCACGCATCACCAGGGCGATCGCGAGAAGCAGGAGAAGACCACGAAGATCAACATCCTCCACACGAAGATGTTGTCGTACTACCTCGGCCGGCTGCGCGACACGCCGGACGGCGACGGCTCGCTGCTCGATCACTCGATGATCCTCTACGGCGCCGGGCTGAGCGACGCCAACCTGCACCTCTATACCGATCTGTCGCTGCTGCTCGTCGCCGGTGGTGTTGGCGGGATCAAGGGCGGACAGCACGTCCGCTATCCGAACGCGCACGCCGATGACCAATCTGCTCCTCACCATGCTGGACAAGGCAGATGTTCCGCACGTGGAGCAAGCTGGGCGACAGCACGGGCAGGCTTGGACTTGCCGACCACCGTCGAAGGTCCGCGAGGATCTGCCTCGGTGCAGACAGGATCCCCGCGAGCGGCGACCTTCGGCAATCACGCCGATCAAAGCGGGAGAATGGCGATGAACACGAGAGCAACGATTCTGGCGGCACTGATGGGCTCGACGATGTTTGCGGGCGCCGCGCTTGCCGCCGGCGCGAGCGATATGTCGCTGGTGACTGCCGCGAAGCAAGGGGACCGCGCAGCCGTGCAGTCCCTGTTGAACGGCCGCGCGAAGCAAGATGTCGCCGGGGCCGAAGGCACGGCCGCGCTGGTCTGGGCGGCCACCCGCAACGACCTGGCGATGGCCGATCTTCTCTTGCGCGCCGGCGCAAACGTGAAGGCTGCCAACGAATTCGGCGCAACGGCGCTGTATGCGGCCGCGGCGCACGCCGGATCCGGCGATGACCGTAAAGCTGCTGGCGGCGGGCGCCGATGCCAATACGGCCCTGATGTCGGGCGAGACGCCGCTCATGGAAGCGGCCCGCCGGGGCAACCTCGCGACGGTGCGTGCGTTGCTCTCGAGCGCAACGCAAACCCCAACGCGCGGGAATCCAACGGCGGACAGACCGCCTTGATGTGGGCGCTCTCGCAACGTCAGTCCGCGGTTGTCGAGGAACTGCTCAAGCGGCGGCGCCGACGTCGCACGCCGGTTCGAAAACCGGCTTCACGCCGCTGATGTTCGCCGCCCAGCAGGGCGATGCGGACAGCGCCCGCATTCTGCTCCGCGCCGGCGCGAAACCGAATGACGCTCAGCCGAAAACGGGATTGACGCCGTTGATGATCGCCAGCGCCATGGGTCAACGCGAAGGCCGTGGACGCTGCTGCTCGACAATGGCGCCGATCCCAACCTCGTGGATGCGAACGGCTACACCTCGTTGCACCGCGTCGTGCGGGATTCCGATTACGGAATCGACCTGGCCTCGAAAGACGCAGATCCTGACCATTGTCAAGTCGCTTCTCAAGCACGGCGCGAATCCGAATGTCCGTCTCAACCAGGACAAGGAAAAGGCTGCCGAGGAAATCAAGAACGGCAACGTCGCCATCTACGGGAAGCGCACCGCCGTCACCGTCGATGAAATCATTCTCCAGGGCGCCACGCCGCTCTTCCTGGCCGCGGAAGTCAACAACCTTGACGTGATCAAGGCGTTGGTGGAAGCCGGGGCGGATCCGCTCATCGCCACCGAGCGCGGCACGACGCCGCTGATGATGGCGGCCGGAGCCGGCACGGACGTGCAAAGGGAACGAGCGCCCGAGGAACGGGCCACGGCGGTCGAGACGGCAAAGTTCCTGGTGGAGCACGGCGCCGACGTGAATGCCGCCGGGCAGTACGGCTGGACCGCACTGCACGCGGCCGCCTACCAGGGACTGAACGACGTCATCGAATACCTGGTCAGCAAGGGCGCAAAGATCGATCAGAAGGACGAGTTCGGGCAGACGCCGTTGAGCATTTCGCTGTCCGTCCTCACCAAGGATATTGGCGCCCGCCGCCTGCAGATCCCGCGCAGATACCGGCAGGACACAGCCGAGCTTCTGCTCAAGCTGGGCGCCAGCACGCTCGAAAGACCGGGGTCGACGTGGTCCTCCAGCGCAGCGGCGATCTGAACCTGGGCAAGAGCACTGCACCGGGGCCGGACTCGAAGTAAGAGCTTCCTGATAGCGGGGTCTTCGGCACGAGCAGGAGACCCCGCCTATTTTGCCCGACGGCGATGGTGACCCGAGGAGCTCACTGACGAAGGGGAGAACGCAAGCGTGTCGTTCGTGACGCGTCGCGAAGCGATGGCTGCCGTGGCCGGCGCGGGGCTCGGAATGGTGTCGGCGTTCGGCTTTGCTGAACGCGCGGATGCCGCAGCCGGCGGTCTGCAGACCCGCGTCGGCAACCCGCCGTATCCGGCCTGGAGCACGGAGTTCAAGCAGCTTGCGCCGAACGTCTACGCCTACACGCAGGAGGCGGTCCGGCGTGCTGAGCCCGCGATCAGCAACGGCGCCTGCATCCTGGGCCCCGATCGCTGGATGGCGATCGACGCGTTTGCCGCGCCGCCGCATGCCAAGGCGTTCCTTGCCGCCGCGAAAACCTGACCGGCGGACGCCCCCGCGATCGCCTCGTCAACACGGCATCATCATGCCGATCACACGACCGGCAATTGCTTCTTCCCTCCCGGCGGAGATCGTCGGTCACGACTCCTGCCGCGAGGCGGTGATCAAGGGGGCATCTCCAACCTCGCCGGGCGTCCCGAGTCGTGGAAGGTCGGCCAGGAGGAGCTGAAGCTTGCGCCGCCGACCACGACCTTCGACGACAAGTCACGCATCGTCTACCACTACGGCAACACGGACGGCACGTGATGCACACGGCGGCCCCGCGCACACGTGGGGCGACGCGCTGATTTATCTGCGCGATCAAGATTCTGTGGGCCGGCGACATCGCGTTCTTCTACGTGGCCCCCGCGGCGCAAGGCGGCCACATCAGCAAGTGGATCGAATCGATCGACCGCATCAACAAGATGGATGTTGACGTGATCGTTCCTGGCCACGGCCCCGTCGGAAGTAACAGCGCGAGCTCGCCGAAACGCGCGAGACCTTCGGTGTTTCTCAAGACCGAGGCGAAGCGGCGCTACGACAGGAAGGTGAGCCCGGGAAGGCCGCGGCGGAAATCGACGACCGCTCGGGAAATACAGCACGTGGACCGACCCGGCGGCGATCCGCACCGTGAACAGCGTCGTGCGGTCTCTACGCAGAGTTCAACGATCGGTGACGTCGGAGACTGACACGCCACGGTGGCCGCGGCGTCGCAGGAATACCTCAAGATTCGCGGCGGGTCCGTAGCTTCTGCTGACGGCGGGTCCGGCGGGTCCGCGTTCGCCTTGCACCGCGCCTGGCGGCCCTGCCCCACTTGGGAGTTCCTCGAGCCCGCGAACAGCTTGCGCCCGTCCGACAGCGTGATCTGGCGGGCGTTCATCTTGTTCGTCCCGTCCTTCGCCCGGTAGCCGTCAACGACGATCTTCGTGCCGATTTCCAGTGAGGTCTTTGGGAGAATCCGCGCCTGAAGAGCACCGTTGGCGCGCCGCCTTCCACCATCCACTCTTCCGCCTTGCGTTGGGTACGCCACCGTCATGTGAATCCAGACGTCGGGGTTGATCCAGTCCATCTTCGTCCGCACGGTGCCGGTGAAGAGGACGGGTTTGTTCGCATCGAACTCCGCCGCGAACGAATGATGCGCCGGAGAGCGGCACCGCCGTGGCCGCTACCACGAGCGAGACACCTCCGAGGATCACCGCGAGCGTGTGCCTTCATTGACCGAGTCTCGTGATGCTCACCGCTCGCCCACCTGGCGAGCGCGCATTCTGCGCGCGTAATGTCCATGACGATCGTGTCGCCTCTCCCAGTGCTTCACGAGCTGCTGCTTGCGCGCGTCGCTACAGGAATTTCTTCCACGAACTCGACGCGCGGATATCGAGCAGCTGCGCGTTGCGCTTCGAGGCGGCGATAGAGCGGCATCGAAATCGTCCACGGCCGCGTAAACACCGCAGGGTCCTCGATCGTCACCTCGTAGCCCGGACGGCGTCGGTTCGTGATCGGCGTGAAGCGCTTCGACCATGTCTGGGCCCGTCTCGCTGCAGAAGTTCCCGCGCGGTCCAGCCAGTTGCCCTCGCAGCTGCGTCGAGGTCGACGGCGAGCGTCGTCGCCCTCCCAGAGGCCGCGCGTGAAAAGCCCATCGCCGTGTCTGCGGGCGGGTCGTCCATCGCCGTCGAGATGAACGTCGACGCGCTGGCGTTGCGCGGGCGCAAGTCGATCTGGACCTTGTTTCGTGCTCTGCAATGATCTGGAACGGTGTGCGGGAAGCGTACATGGCGCGCTGGCGTTCCCGGGACCGTGGCGGCGCTCAACTCTGGGTCGCCGATCGATCCAGTGTCGGCGATCCGCCGCCGCGCTGCTTTGCGGCGCTCGCGCGGTGCTCGGAATCTGGCCGTCGCCTCCGAGCGGCGCAGCGACCGAGCCGGGGACGCCGCCAGCTGCGCCGGCGCGACACTGCGCCGCGGGACTGCGTCATTAATCCGGATAAGCGTGACTGCGCTGGCAACTCGGCCGCTGCTGCCGCTGTGTGTCACCTGCCGGTGATCCCCAGTTGGCTTCGTTGGGCGTATCGCCAGACCAGCGGTGAGTCGGCTTGCGCGTCAGTTCAGCGCCATGCTGACCGTCGATCTGCCGCTTCCGCCGACCGCTCGTTGCATTGCCAGCTCATAACGATCATGACGTGCAGCGATCTGCGTGGCAATCAGCGACGCGTCGCTGCCTTCATCGTGCCGTGTGCACTCTGCCGCTCTCCGAGTGGAGCGGTGGTGTAGCCCAGCGCCGCCATCCACGTCCCGCCTGCCACTTCGCCATATCGTATTAGGTTTCCAGTTCTGCACGGGAGTATGCGCCATCGTGGCGTCGCGGTCGGATACACCAACGGCGACGCGTCGTCAATCTGCCGCGCCGGTCTGGCATGCGCTCATGCGATCAACACGTCGTGGCGCTCAATGTAATCAGCGATTAGCCTTGCGTCTGGGAACATCTCACCTCCGACGTCAGGAGCTCTCCCGGTGGTGTTATCGTCATTGACGTATTCCCAGAGTTGTGGCATCGACACACGCGTGAAAGCGCTTTCGATGATTGAAGTGTTTGCGCCGAACCTGGTAATCGTTTTCAGGAGTGAGAAATTGCGACGCATCTGGCGACGAAGGTGTTGCTCCCAGTAAACCGCCGCAAATCTGCATCGCCACTGGCAGATCTGTAAACGTACAGGGCCGTGAAATTCATCAGGATGATCGCCACGCCACCAGCTTCGTGGGATCAGAGGACGCGCCGGGAGGCTGCGATCTGCTGCGCCCGGGTGACAGCGGCCATCAGCAGAACGGCGCTCGCTGACTGAAGTCATCAAGCCCGTCGGCGCGTTATTGGCGCGATCAGCCGCGATCGACGCGAGATGGCGTGGGCGGTGACGGGCGCCTCTGGCGAGACCGGGCCTAGTGTGACGCTGAAAACCGACGTATCTGCGGCCGCTTGCGCGTCAACGGACACATGGCTGGCATGAAGACTCGCGCATCTCAGCGCATCAGCTGCGGCGGTGTCAGCGTAAAAAGTTCTGTCCGGCGGATCGACGATCACACGGCGGCGTCGCAGACGCTGATTAGTGTGACGTGTCCGATCAGATTCAGCTTCGAAGTGGTATCATTACGCGCCAGTGGATATCGAGCATTCCGCGCGGCGCGATGATCGCCCCAGTTTCAGTGCGGATGCCACCTGCTGGTGCGCTCCGCTCACTTCGCCTGTTTATCGCCACGTCGGCACCGCTATGTTCGCGTGCCGCGCAGGAGGGCGCTGGGTGGCATCTGATATTCCGCCAGATGCCTGGATGTCGAGGTCGCGCGTCTGCGGCGTCACCGACGCGCCGGCGTCGCCAGCCACCAACGTCGGGCGGCGATCCGAGAAATGGCGCTTTTCGCCGACCGCGCGATCAGCGGCACAACGAAGCGTTCTGACCATGTTGCCACCACCTCGACCATCCGTTGGTGGCGCAGTAAAATCATCACGGTCGATGTCAGCGTGGTCAAAGTGTTGCTGCAATCAGCACCTTTGGGCGGGTTCTGTGCGTGCGTCATCTGGCGGTGATCGCTCCATGAGTTCTGTGATCAGCGTCGCCTCTCTTCTGTGTTGTGCGCCGCCGATCGCCAAGCTCTGCCCCGGCACCAGCGAGCCTCTGTTTCCAGTGCAGGCGCTAAATTATCGGTGGTAATCCGATCTGGGCAGATGGCGGGCGTTGTCGCTGCAACGTCGACTATCGGACGCGAGGCTGTCAGGCTGTAAATCCAGGTGTCTGGTGCCTACCAGCTGGTCATTATAGGGCAGGAGCATCAATCAGGGCACGGTCAATGCCAGCCAGGCTCTCGAAGACGAACGCCGCGAATCGCGCAAGTGGTGTCGTGGCAACAGACGTGGCATAACTATCGCGCGACCGGAGATGAAGTCTTTTCCATGCCAGGTATCGCCACGCGCAGCCTACGTGCCGTTCGTTTCAGATCGTGCAGAGCTGAGCTATCATCCTGATGTTTCCGAGTTCACTGACCACGTGCCGGAACGATCGGATGGTTTGGTGATGGAACCTGGCCGAAACCGCGTGGATGATTGGTCGCGGGGGCTGGAAGGCGGGGCGCTCCATCGACATCGATGTGACCAGAACGGCGCGAGGAGAAAGCTCGGTTCAGGCCGCGCGGGTAGCTATCAGCGACACCTTCCACGTAATCATCGGCGCTTCCACGCCGGCGATATCACCTGTTCGCAGGCCCGATCGAGATCTGGTGTACGCATGAGCCGTTTGGAGGGATCCGTTCCAGTTGTACGCCGGATGGAAGAACCTGCGGCGCATCGATAAATGCGTTCGGACTGAAAAAAATGTTATCTGCGGAAATTCAGAAGGCATGACCAAACGCGCCATCTTACCGTCAGTATTCGCAGCGCCCAGCGCGACCATAAAATCAATCGCCATTCGTCCTCTTCCGGGCGGGCGTCCGGCATCTGAAGCCGCCTGTGGCGAATGCGGCAAGCCGCCTATGGCGCAGCGTGGATGACGAAAACCATCGTCAGGTGCGATCGGATCTGCAGGAGCGTCTGGACAACAGCCCACCCAGCGCTATTGGCGTCCGCGGGCGAAGGTGGGCGGTCCTCAACAGGCGATGACCGGATTCGCGGAGCAGCTCGCCAACGATGACTACAGACGCGATCGCGCGGCGGCGCCAAGCAAGGAAGTCGACGTCAACCACAGCGTGCAACGTGTTACCTGGATCATGGATGCGCAGCGATTAAAGTTGGGATCGCGGGATGGTGGTCATTCGGTCGCCCGACGGCCGGTCACGCCGAAACTGGTGCTGGAATCAGTCCCGACCGCCAAAGAAGGTGCGCGCCGGCAAAATCGCTGCGGCGTTTCAACGCCGGCATGCCGGACGTCGCGTCCCGAAACTATCTTCTTCCATCATGTCGCGTCGCACCGATAAACACGCCGTACCGCCGGGCCATCTGCCGGCGACTTCAGATCATCTTTTGAGTCCGGTGCCGTGTGGTGATCATTTGAATGGTTCACGGCGCGCGCGGATCGCATCCCCGCTCGACGGGCAGCCATCTCGGACCGCGACACTGAAGCAGTGATGAGCGACCTTCGCGGCCTTCGGGCAATGCATTAAC
>ERZ1370068.425-contig-10384_pt1 | contig 22030 bp, 24 predicted proteins | sample MGYA00561227_ERZ1370068 | MGnify/ENA primary metagenome ERZ1370068 (study PRJEB38410, sample SAMEA6850437) | metagenome | study: Metagenomic assessment of the ecological functions of the soil: analysis of the soil microbiota associated with the... | reverse complement strand
CGAAGGACTTCACGCCGGTGTGCACGACCGAGCTCGGCTACATGGCCAAGATCGAGCCCGAGTTCGCCAAGCGCAACGCCAAGCTGATCGGCCTGTCGCGTCGACCCGGTCGGACAGCCACAGCCGACGTGGGCGCAAGGACATCGAGGAGACGCAGGGCGCCGACGGTCAAGTACCCGATGATCGGCGACACGCGACCTGCAAGGTCGCCAAGCTCTACAACATGCTGCCGGCCGAGGAGGCGGGCACCTCCGACGGCCGCACCGCGGCGACCAACGCCACCGTGCGCTCGGTGTTCGTCGTCGGCCCGGACAAGAAGATCAAGCTGATGCTGACCTACCCGATGACGACCGGGCCGCAACTTCGACGAGATCCTGCGCGTGCTCGACTCGATGCAGCTCACCGCCAAGCACAAGGTCGCGACGCCGGTGAACTGGAAGCAGGGCGAGGACGTGATCATCGCCGGCTCGGTCTCGCGACGACGACGCGAAGAAGCTGTTCCCGCACGGCTGGAAGGCGCCCAAGCCCTACCTGCGCATCGTCAAGCAGCCGCGCTGACGCGCGGCTCTTCCGGGTCAGCGCCGTCAAGTGCAGTGCCGCTCGCCACGTCGGTTCGCGGTGCGAAGAGAGCGAGCACGACCAGCGTGCAGATCGGGCGCCGGCGCCGGGGACATGAGCGGAGCAGTGCGCCCGCCGTCCTGATCCGCCTGTCTTCGCAGCGAATTCAGCGCCGCGGCGGCGGATCGCGAGCAGGGGCCGCTGCGGCACCGGTCGCGCTGCGGCGCCGCGTCCGGTTCGGCGAGCGCGGTCTGCAGCGCGACCTCGAGCTGGCGGTCGCGCCCCGCGGCCGCGTCCTGCGGCGCGTTGTCGACCTCGATGTCGCGGATCGGTGCCGTAGTTCTCGACGCCCCAGCCGACGTCGCTGAACCAGAACGAGAACTCCGGCTGCGTCGTCTCGGTGCCGTCGACGAGCGTGTGCCGCGGCCAGATGCCGATCGACGCCGCCCCAGGTGCGCGTGCCGACCAGCGTGCCGATCTCCATCAGCTTGAAGCAGTGCGAGAAGATGTCGCCGTCGGAGCCGGCGTGCTCGTTGGTCAGCGCGACGACCGGCCCGGCGACGCGATTCGTCCGGATACGGCGTCGGCTCGCCCCAGCGCGCGAGGTCGTAGCCGATGCGCTTGCGCGCGACCTTCTCGAGCAGCAGCTGCGACACGTGGCCGCCGCGGTTGTAGCGGACGTCGACGATCAGCGCGTCGCGGTCGCATTCGGCGCTGAAGTAGCGATGGAACTCGGCGAAGCCCGCCGACATCATGTCGGGCAGGTGGAAGTAGCCGACGCGGCCGTCCGATTGCTCGTGCACCCATGCGCGGTTGCTGCTCGACCCATTCGCGGTAGCGCGCCGGCACTTCGTCGGCGAGCGTGGTGACACGACGACCGTGCGCGTCGCTCGCGCTCCGTCGGCCGCGGCGAGCGTGCAGCTCGACCTTCGTGCCCGGCCTGATGGACGAGCAGCGCTTGCGGCGGCCGCTCGCGCGACACCGGCTGGCCGTTCGACCGCGACGATGCGCTCGCCGACCTTCGCCTCGACGCCGACCGCGTTCAGCGGCGAATCGGCGCTCGGCATCCCACGGATCGCCGGCGACGATGCGCGTGATCTCGTAGCCTGGCCGTCGTCGCGCCGAGCGCAGATCCGCGGCGAGATGACCGAGCGCGACCGACGGCGGCCGGCGATGATCGCCGCCCATCTCGTACGCGTGCGACGTGCCGAGCTCGCCCTGCATCTCCCAGATCAGGTCGGACAGCTCGCCGCGCGTCGCGACGCGCTCGAGCAGCGGCTCGTAGCGCTGCGTAGATCGCGTTCCCAGTCGATGCCCGACATGTCCGGCACCCAGAACTGGTCGCGCTGCAGGCGCCAGACTTCGCGCAGCATCTGCGCGCCATTCGCTGCGCGGCTCGACCGACGAGGCGGACGCGGTCCGAGGTCGATCCAGCCGCTCTTGCGCGACGGCGGTCGCTGCGTCGCCGGCGGTCGCCTTGCGCGTCGGCGGCTTGGCTCGGCGGCGATCGCGCGCAGGCGCTTGCCTTCGCGCACGACCAGCGTCACGCTGATCGGCGGCGAGCGTGAACGTCGTCGGCCTTCTCGATCAGCGGCTGTCTGGCGGCCGGTCGCGAAGTCGAACGACCTCGAGCCTGCCGGCGGCTTCTTGTGCCTGCCGCGGCCGTGCGCGCCGACGATCGGCAGCAGCGTCCAGACGACCTTGTCGCCGGCGACGCCGGCGATCCTGCCGTAAGCGGTCCTTCGGCGCACCGGGAACGCGCGCGACGCGGCGCGCGATGCCGTCGAGATCGATGCGCACGGCGTCGGCATCGCGGCTATTCGCTTCGCCGGCGCCGGCGCGTCGCTTGCCGGCATCGTCGTCGCTCCTGCAGGCCCTGCGGCTCGGGATCGAACGGGCAGCGCCGCCGGCGCTGCAGCGCGATCAGGTACGGCCGCGCGCGCGCGCGGGAAGCTGAGCTCGAACTGGACCGCTGTCGTAGACCGGATCGAAGGTGCGCATCGACAGGAAGTAGAGAGTAGCGGCCGTCGGGATCGAACGACGGCGCAGTAGTCGCGGAACTCGGGCTGGGTGACCGAGCGTCGTGCGTCGCTCGCGCGACGTCGAGCAGCTTGATCGCGGCGTGGCGCGCGCTGCGTGCAGAAGGTGTAGGCGAGCCACGCGCCGTCGGGCGACCAGGCGAGATCGTCGCTGCGCGCCGTGCGTCGCTGCGGTCGACGGCGCTGAGCTGCGCCGCTCGCCGACGTCGCCGATCCAGACCTCGTTGCGGTGGTTGGCGATCGCGACGCACGGCCGACGCGGCGCCGCGCGCAGCGCGACTGACGCGGCCGATGTCCCACGGCAGCGTGCGCGCCGCCGCCGTTCGCGAACGACGTCGAGCCGCTCTTCGCCCGAGGCATCGCTCGCCGCGATCATCGTCGTGCCGTCGGCGAGCCACTGCCGCGGCGCAGGCGCACGGCGGCGTCGCCGGCATCGCCGGCATCGCGCCGGCCGGCGTCGTCGTCGCCGCGTCGCGCGCGCCTTCCCAGAGCGGCATCGCGAACAGCTTGCCGCGCGCGTCGACCGCGACGCTAGTGGCCGGCCGGATGCAGGCGGAACCGCCCGAGGTGCTCGGCTGCGCGGCACGAAGCGTGCGCGCCGCCTGCGGTGCGGTGCGCCGGCGTCTCGATCGCCAGCTCGCGCGTCGCTGTCGCTGCGCCGGGATCGAACAGCCAGAGGCGCGGCGCCGCACTGCATAGACGATGCGCGTGCCGTCGCTCTGCGCGTGGCGCGCGTAGTAGTCGTCGTGGTCGGTGTGGCGGCGCAGGTCGCCGCCGTCGGCGCAGGCACGAATAGAGGTTGCCGACGCCTTCGCCGTCGGCCGAGGAAGTAGACGCGAGCGCCGATCCACATCGGGCGTCGTCACGTTGCCTGCGAGCTCGGTCGATGCGGCGGAACGTGCCGCTGCCCTCGGCGTCGACCCAGATCGCGCCGGCGCGTGCCGCCGCGGTAGCGCTTCCAGCGCGCGGGGTCGTCGGTGTTGCGGCCGATCACGATCGCGTTGCCGCCGGCGCCGAAGGCGATGGTGGTTGACCTGGCCGAGCCCGAGCGCGCGCGCGGCGGCCGCCCGCTCGGCGCGACCGTGAACGCGCTGGTGATTGCGGAAGAACGGCTGGCCATGCGTCGTCACGTAGGACGATCTCGCCGGCCGGCGTCCAGCCGCGCACCATGCGCGTCGGCGCCGAGCCAGGTCAGGCGCCGCGCCTGGCCGCCTTCGGCAGGCATCAGGTAGACCTCGGGGTGCTGCTCGTCGCGGCCGACGAAGGCGAGCCAGCGGCCGTCGGGCGACAGGCACGGCGTCGACGGCTCCGAGAGCCCGGCGGTCAGGCGCCGCGCGATGCCGCCGTCGGCGCGCGACGCGTCCAGAGGTCGTCGTCGGCGACGAAGGCGATGCGGTCGCCGTGCAGGGTCGGATGGCGCAGGTAGGCCGGCGTCGGTCGCCGCGCATGCGAGGACAGGGACAGGGGCTCGTTCATGTCCGGATTCGACATGCCTGCTCGTCCGCGCTCCCCAAGTCGCGGGGAAACCCCGTCGTTCACGGCGCCGGGGCGATGCCGGCGGCGACGAACAGCGAGCGCGCGCTCCGCGCCCTGCAGAGTGGCGGATGCAGCGCGCGACCACGGCGTCGCGCGCCGGATCCGGTGCGGCCGCGCCGGGCCACGGCAGCGCGACGTAGCGTCGTGTAGTTCTGCAGCGCCGCCGGCAAGGGCCCGACGAGCTTCAGCCCCTGGTCGCGGAAGAGCGAGGATCTCGGTCATCGCGCCGAAGCCGAACTCGCGCTGCGCCGTGCCGGCGAGGAGGCGCCGCATCACCGACGCGCCGTCGGCGCACGCGTTCCGACTTTGGCGCGCACCGCGTCGGCGATGCCGCAGCCGCTGCAGCATCGCGCTCGACGTAGATGCCGGTCGACGCGCGATTGAACACGACCGGTGTCGGCGGACAGCAGCGCCGCCTTCAGCGTCTCGGCGCTGCCGATGTCGGGCGGCGCCACGTGCCGGGCGCATCGGCGACGCCGACGCCGACCCGACCGATCGGCGCGCGCGCGTGCGGCGAGCCGCCGTGCTCGGTCGCGGCGAGCTTCGTCGAGCGTCCCTTGCGGGACGATGATCGCATCGGCCGCGGGCGCGACGCCCGCAGGGCGGCGCGCAGGAGCGCGGCGCAGCGGCGAAGTCGATTCGCACCGTGTGGCCGCTCGCGCGTTCGAACGCCGGCGAGCGCCGGGCGGATGCCCGGCTCGACGCGCGCCGGCCGACAGACACGCGCAGCTCGAGCGCGTGCAGCGGCAGGACGAACGCCGCCAGGAGGACGCGCGACGCCACGCGCGCGCGCCAGGCGCGTCGACAGAGCGCAGGGCCGCTCGCATCGTCGCCTCGATTCAGTCGCGCGGGCGGGCCAGTCGTGCGCAGCAGCCTCGGCCCTTCGCCTCCGGCCATTCGCCGGCGGTCATGCTGTACATCACCGTGTCGCGGATCGTGCCGTCGCGGCGCACGCGCGTGGTGGCGCAGCACGCCGTCCTTCTTCGCGCGCCGAGCCGCTCGATCGCGCGCTGGCTGGCGAAGTTGAAGTTGTCGGTGCGCCAGCCGACCAGCCTGGCGCCGAGCGTCTCGAACGCGTGCGTGCATCAGGAAGCAGCTTCGCGCTGGCGTTGACGTGGCGTGCGCTGCCGGCTCTTCGCGTACCAGGTGTAGCCGATCTCGAGCCGCTCGACCGCGGGAACGATGTCGTGGTAGCTCGACGAGCCGATCACCGCGCCGCTCCGCGCGTCGAGCACCGCGAACGCGAGGTCGGTGGCCTTCGGCGAAGGCCTGCAGCGCGCGCTCGACGTAGCCGCGCGTGTCGTCGGGCTCGGGAACGCTGGTGACGCGGATCGTCCAGAGCTCGCCGTCGGCGGCGGCGCGCTTCAGGCCTTCGACGTGCTGCAGGCCGAGCGGCTCGAGCCGGACGCGTTCGCTCGCCAGCGTGACGGGACGGACCGGCTGCATGCGACGTCCGGACGACGCCGTGCTCAGCGGTTGTGGCGCTGCATGAAGACGAGCTTCTCGAACAGCGACACGTCCTGCTCGTTCTTCGAGCAGCGCGCCGACCAGCGGCGGCACCGCGACCTTGTCGTCCTTGCTCTGCAGCGCCTCGAGCGGAATGTCTTCGGCGACGAGCAGCTTGAGCCAGTCGAGCAGCTCCGAGGTGCTCGGCTTCTTCTTCAGCCCGGGCAGGTTGCGCACGTCGTAGAAGTTCTTCAGCGCGGCGCCGAGCAGCTCCTTCTTGAGGTTCGGGAAGTGCACGCCGACGATCTGCTTCATCGTCTCGGCGTCGGGGAACTTGATGTAGTGGAAGAAGCAGCGGCGCAGGAACGCGTCGGGCAGCTCCTTCTCGTTGTTCGAGGTGATGAACGACCAGCGGCCGGTGCTTGGCCTTGACGAGCTCGCGCGTCTCGTAGACGTAGAACTCCATCCGGTCGATCTCGCGCAGCAGGTCGTTCGGGAACTCGATGTCGGCCTTGTCGATCTCGTCGATCAGCAGCACCACCGGCTCGTCGGCGGTGAAGGCCTGCCAGAGCACGCCGCGTGACGATGTAGTTGTGGATGTTCCTGACCCGCTCGCCGCCGTCGACGTCGGCGAGCTGGCTGTCGCGCAGGCGGCTGACGGCGTCGTACTCGTAGAGGCCCTGCTGCGCCTTGGTGGTCGACTTGATGTGCCACTGCAGCAGCGGCATGCCGAGCGCGCTGCGCCACTTCCTCGGCCAGCATCGTCTTGCCGGTGCCGGGCTCGCCCTTGACCAGCAGCGGGCGCTTGAGCGTCGACCGCCGCGTTCACCGCCAGCATCAGGTCGGGCGTGGCGACGTAGGTTTTCGAGCCTTTGAACTTCATGGCGCGCGGCTCGGCACGGAGGTCGATTCAGTATAAGGGCGCCCCTATAATTCGCGGTTTTGCGCGCGTCGCCACCACTGCCCCACGCACCCATGAAGAAGCCGCTCGTCCTGTCGTTCGCGAACGCCCTCATCGCCCTCTCGCTGGGCCGTCGGCGTCGCCGCCCGCGCGCAGGATGCCAAGCCCGGCGACGTCGCCGCCGGCGAGAAGAAGAATGCGCCATGTGCGAGGGCTGCCACAACCTCCGCCGCGCTACCAGGCGAGCTTCCCCGAGATCTACAAGGTGCCGATGATCGCCGGCCAGAGCACGCAGTGTATCGCCGGCCGCGCTCGCCGGCTACCGCAAGGGCGAGCGCAAGCACCCGACGATGCGCGCCATCGCCGCCGGCAGCCTCTCCGGATCAGGACATCGCCGACGTCGCGGCCTATTACGCGCAGCTCGGCGGCCCGGCAGGCGCGGCGGCTGCGGCCGCGTCGTCCGCCCGGCGCGCCGGCGCACGCCAGCCGCCGCCGCAGGTCGCCAGCCCCTGCTGACCAAGGGCAACTGCGTCTCCTGCCACGGCAGCACATTTCAGCGCGCCGATCGACCCGTCGTACCCGAAGCTGGCCGGCCAGCACGCCGACTACCTGTTCGTCGCGCTGAAGGCCTACCAGACCGACCACAACCCGCTCATGGGCCGCAACAACGCGATCATGATGGGCATGGCGCGGCCGTTCACGCACCCCGAGATCAAGGCGATCGCGGCCTATCTCGGCTCGCTGCCGGGCGACCTCAAGACCGTTCAGCAGCCGCGCTTCCAGCTAGGTCGTGAAGCGCTTCGCCGGCCCCGCGATCGCGCCTCGCGCGGACGCGCTGGCGTTAGCGCCGCCGACGCGCAGAACGCTGCGCTGGGCGAGCGCCGGGCGATCCGCAGACCATGGACCCGCACTCGCAGAACGAGTCCATGACCAACATCGATGAACGGCCAGGTCTACGAGCGCCTGACTCGCCGCGACCGCCAGCTGAAGATCGTTCCCGGCCTGGCCACCGAGTGGCAGCAGGTCGTCGCCGCTGATCTGGCGCTTCAAGCTGCGCCCGGACGTGAAGTTCCACGACGGCTCGCCGCTCACCGCCGACGACGTCGTCTATCTCGGTCGATGCGCGCGCCAGGATGCCGACCTCGCAGATCAACAACTACGCGGCCGGCGCTCGGCACGCCGAAGAAGGTCGACGAGTCTGACGGTCGAGTTCACGCTCGCCGGCGGTCGAACCCGATCTTCCTGCGAGCACCTCGACACGCTCTGGATCATGAGCAAGGCCTGGAGCGAGAAGCACAAGGTCACCCGGCCGCTCGACTTCAAGAACAAGGAAGAGAGCTTCGCCGCGCTCAACGCCAACGGCACCGGCCCCTACATGCTGGCCAGCCGCGCGCCTGGCATCAAGACGACGCTACAAGCGCAACCCGAACTGCTGGGGCAAGATCGACGGCAACGTGCAGGAGGTCGTCTTCACGCCGATCTCCAACGACGCGACGCGGCTGGCGGCGCTGGTCTCGGGCGAGATCGACTTCGTGCTCGACCCGGCCGCCGCGCGACATCGCCCGGCTGCGCAACACCGCCGGCGTGAAGGTGATCGACGGCCCGGAGAACCGCGATCGTCTTCATCGGCATGGACCAGGGCCGCGACGAACTGCTGTACAGCAGCGTCAAGGGCAAGAACCCGTTCAAGGACGTGCGCGTGCGCCAGCGCGCTGTACCAGGCGATCGACATCGAGACGATGAAGACCAAGCTCGATGAACGGGCAGAGCTGCCCGACCGGCGGCGATGATGCCGTCGCCGCTCGGCGCCTACAACGACCCGGCGCTCGAGCAGCGCTGTCCGTATCGACCTCGCGGCCGCGCAGAAGCTGATGGCCGACGCCGGCTATGCCGACGGCTTCGAGGTCACGCTCGATTGCCCGAACAACCGCTACGTCAACGACGAGCAGATCTGCATCGCGCTGGCCGGCATGTGGGCGCAGATCAAGGTCAAGGTCAAGGTCAACGCGATGCCGCGCGCCACCTACTTTCCACGCCTCGAGAAGTACGACTTCAGCATGTACATGCTCGGCTGGGGCGGCGCGGTCACCGACGCCGAGACGACGCTGACGCCGGTGATGCGCAACAACCTCGGCGACGAAGGGCGTCGGCTTCTACAACTACGGCCACTCGCGCAACGACGAAGCTCGACGCGCTCGCCGGCGCAGTCGAGCACCGAGGCCGATCCGAAGAAGCGCGAGGCGCTCATCAAGGCGGCGCTGCGCGGAGTACAAGGAGCAGTTCACGACGCTGCCGCTGCACCGCCAGGTGATCCCGTGGGCGGCGCGCGCGAACGTCGACGTCGTCCACCGCGCCGGCAACTGGTTCGAGGTGTCCTGGGTGACAAGATCGGCAAGTAGGGCCGTCGCCGCAGGCGCGGTCTGGCCCTGCCGGGATCGGTTCGTTAATATCGCCGCCGCGCGCTTTCTCGCGTCGTCGAAAGGAACAACATGGTCAAGCTCGCGCTCTTCGTCCGCCTCGGCGGCCAAGCCCTCGGCAAGGAGGCCGCCAGTCGCCGACTTCCTCGCCGGCGCGCCGCCGCTGGCCAATGCCGAGGCCGGCACGACGGCCTGGTCTGCGCCTCGCCTCGGTCCCCGACCTTCGGCGTCTTCGACGCCTTCGCCGACGAGACCGGGCGCAACGCGCACCTGCAGGGTCAAGATCGCGGCGGCGCTGATGGCCAACGCCGCCGCGCTTCCTCAGCGAGGCGCCGAAGATCGAGAAGATCGACCTGCTCGCCGCCAAGCCGCTCCGGCCAGCGCTCGCGGCGCGGTTCAGGGCGTTCCCGTGCGGGCGTGTCCGGATCGGCGGCGAAGCGCGGCGAGCGTCGCGGCGAAGCTTTCGCCGATCGACGCGGCGGCCGCGTGGACGCCGTCGCGGATCACCCAGCGGCCGGCGACCATCACGTCGCGCCACGGCGCCGCCGGGCTGGAGAAGACCAGCGCATCGAGCGATCGCTCGCGGCGCGGCACGCCGAGCAGCGCATCGGCGTCGCGGATCGACCACCAGCGCATCGGCGCGCGCGCCCGGCGACGAGGCCCCAGCGCCGGCTAGCCGGCCGCCGGCGGCGCCGCCGGCGAGCATGCGGCGCGAACAGCCGCTCGGCGCTCGACGCGCCGCCCGAGTCTCGGGCGCGGCGGCGACGTTGCGCTGCGCGCCGCGCCAGGCGCTGGCCGTATTCGAGCCAGCGCAGCTCCTCGCGCCAGTCGCGCGTCACGTGGCTGTCGGAGCCGATCGTCATCGGCACGCCGGCGTCGAGCCAGCCGGGCAGGTCGGCGCAGGCCGTCGCCGAGGTTGGCCTCGGTGCTCGGGGCAGAGCACGACGCCGGCGCCGCTTCGCGGCGACCGCGGCGATCTCCGGCGCGCTGCGTATGCGTCGCGTGGACGAGCTGCCAGCGCGCGTCGAGCCGGCCCTCGCGAGCCAGCCACTCGATCGGCCGCGCGCCGGTGGCGGCGAGGCAGTCGTCGACCTCGCCGGTCTGCTCGGCGACGTGGATGTGGATCGGCCCGGCGAAGCCGTCGGCGAGCGTTGCGCAGCGCGGCGCGATCGAGTCCGCGCTCGCGCGCGCGCAGCGAGTGGATCGCCAGGCCGGCGTCGAGCAGCGGCCGGCCGCGGCGCGCGATCGCGCTGCGCGGCCGCCGACACGTCTCCGCCGGCGAAGCGCGGAAGCGCCGCTGGTCGTCGCGCAGCGCGTCGGCTGCGTCGAAGCCGGCGCGCTCGTAGAGCACCGGCAGCATCGTCAGGCCGATGCCGGCGTCGGCGGCGGCGTCGGCCAGCGCCCACGACATCGCCAGCGGGTCGGCATGCGCGCTGCCGTCGCGGTCGCGTGCTGCAGGTAGTGGAACTCGCACACCTGCGTGTAGCCGCCGCGCAGCAGCTCGACGTAGAGCTGGGCCGGCGACGGCGCGCAGCTGCTCGGGCGCGATGCGCAGCGCGACGCGCGTACATGCGCTCGCGCCACGACCAGAAGTCGTCGGCTCGCCGCGTCGCGCCGCTCGGCGCAGGCCGGCGAAGGCGCGCTGGAAGGCGTGGCTGTGCGCGTCGACCACGCCGGGCAGCAGCGGGCCGGCAAGGACGCGCGCGCGCTTCGGGCGCAGCGCGCGACGTCGGGCCGTCACCTCGGCCCAGCGGCCGTCGGCGCCGACGCGCAGCAGCGACGTTGCTCGCGCCAGCCGCCGGCGCAGCCAGGCGAGCGGCGCCCAGAGCGCGCGTGCGCGTCGCTTCAGCGGCCATCGGGCCGCCAGTCGAGCGTCGTCTGCAAGCAGCGCGCGCAGCACGCGGCTGCAGCGGCGCGAGCGATCCGGTCCGCCGGCGCGACCGGCAGCGCGGCGCGCGTCTCGTCCATGTAGCGCGCCAGCCCATCTCGAGCTGGATCGCGTGCACGCCCTCCTGCGGACCGGCCGTAGCGGCGCGTGATGTAGCCGCCCTTGAAGCGGCCGTCGGTGACGTGCGCTGAAGCTCGGCTGCGCGCCGCAGCACCGCCATCAGCGCGGCGCGCAGCGCTGGCGCGCAGCTCGCGCCGCCGGCGGTGCCGAGGTTGAGGTCGGGCAGGCGCCCTTCGAACAGCCACGGCAGCTCGGCCTGGATGCTGTGACCGTCCCACAGCACCGCGTGGCCGTGCGTGCGCGACGAGGCGCGCGAGCTCGGCCGCGAGCGCATCGTGGTACGGGCCGCCAGTACTGCAGCGCGCGGCGCTGCGATCTCGCGCCTCGTCGGGGACGCGCGCCGTCGCGGTACAGCGCGATCGCCGGTGAAGAAGCGCGTCGGGCACGAGCTCGGTGTTGTTCGCGCCGGGATACATCGGCGCGTTCTCGGGCGGGCGGTTGAGGTCGATCACGTAGCGCGAGTAGCGCGGCACGAGCACGCTCGCGCCGAGCTCGCGCGCGAAGTCGTAGACGCTCGGCGAGGTGCCAGTCGGTGTCCTCGAGCGCGAGCGCGCGCGCGACGAGCCCGGGCACGAGCGTCGTCGGGGATCGCGGTGCCGACGTGCGGCAGGCTCACCAGGAGCGGCGCCGTGCCGCGCGTGCGAGCGTGAAGACGGGCTCGTCGCTCCAGTCGCTCGGACGCTCACGCCGGCGCACGACGCGCGCGCACGGGTTGCGGCCGAACCAGTACGCGAGCTCGTTCGGGTGCGCGACGTCCCAGGCCACGAAGTCGGCGCGCTGTCCGGCCGCGAGCGTGCCGCGGTCGCCGCAGGCCGAGCGCGCGCGCCGCGTGGACGCGTCATGCCGCGCAGCGCCTCCTCGGGCGTGAGCCGGAACAGCGTGCACGCCATGCTCAGCATCAGCAGCGGCGAGAGCGTCGGCGACGAGCCCGGGTTGTGGTCGGTGGCGATCGCGATCGGCACGCCGGCGGCGCGCAGCGCCGCGACCGGCGGCAGCCGCGTCTCGCGCAGGAAGTAGTAGCGCGCCGGGCAGCAGCACCGCGACGCGTGCCGGCGCGCCGCCATCGCCGCGATGCCGTCGGCGCTCAGGTATTCGAGGTGGTCGCACGACAGCGCGCCGAACTCGGCGGCGAGCGCCGCGCCGTCGCTGGTCGCTCAGCTGCTCGGCGTGCAGCTTGACCGGCAGGCCGAGCGCGCGCGCCGCCTCGAAGACGCGCCGCGTCTGCGCGGCGCGTGAAGCCGATGCGCTCGCAGAAGGCGTCGACGGCGTCGACCAGCCCTTCGCGCGTGCAGCGCCGGCAGCCACGCGCACACCGCGTCGATGTACGTCGTCGGCGCGGCCCGCGTACTCCGGCGGCAGCGCGTGCGCCGACAGGCACGTCGTGCTGCACGCGCGAGCGGCAGCTCGCGGCCGAGGCGGCGCGCGACGCGCAGGCACCGCGCCTCGTGCTCGGCGACGAGGCCGTAGCCCGACTTGATCTCGAGCGTCGTCACGCCCTCGCTCATCAGCGCGAGCGCGCCGCTCGCGGGCGAGGTCGAACAGCGTCTCGTCGCTCGCCGCGCGCGTGCGCCGCGACGGTCGAGCGGATGCCGCCGCCGGCCGCGGCGATGTCCTCGTAGCTCGCGCCCTCGAGGCGCATGCTCGAACTCGCCGGCGCGCTGGCCGGCGTAGACGAGGTGGGTGTGGCAGTCGACGCAGTCCCGGCGTGACGAGCGCGCCGCCGAGGTCGACCTCGGTGTCGACGCGCGTTCGCGCGGCAGGTGCGCTCTCGGCACCGGCCCAGGCGATGGCGTCGCCTTCGACGAGCAGCGCGCCGCGCTCGACGCAGGCCCCAGCCGCGCGCATCGGCGAGGGTGACGAGGCGCGCGCCGCGCCAGAGCGTCGTCGTCATCGTGGCGCCGCCCTCATCACGAGAATGCGCGTTCGCGTCGTCATGGCGCTGGCCTCCTTCACGCCCGCGCTCAGCCACCAGCCTTCGCCCGTCGAAGGCGAGCGAATCCGGCGCCTCGCGACCACCAGCGCAAGGCATGCGCCGGCATCGGCGCGTGCTCGTCGGGCGCTGTCGCATCGCAGCTCGCCGGCCGTGATCGCGTAGAGGCCGCATTCGCGGGCTTCCGGCCGCCACGCCTCTGCGGCGACGACGCGTCGCATCGACCCCGGGACGCCGTTCAGCATCAGGTTGAGGTCGCGCGTCGGGCCGTCGACGAGGCGGCAGCGCACCGCGACGTCGCCGCGGAACGCAGAAGCGCGTCGCTGCCGGTGTCGAGGCGATGCTCGGTGTTGCCGATCGTCAGCACGACGCCTGCGCCGTCGAGCACCGCGAACCAGCGCTGCACGCCGGGGAAAGCGCGAGAACGGGCCGTTGACCGCGACGTCGGCGACGCTGACGCGCACCTGCCAGCACTGATCGCCGCGCTGGCCGGACCAGCAGAGGCCGCAGCGTCACGCCGCCGCCGTTGCGCCACGGCTGGGAGGCGACTTCGGCGGTGCGAACGGTGGTGCTGACGGCCATGCGGTCTTATACAGCCGCGCCCCGCGACGTCGCTGCCTCCGGCGCGCCGAAGGCCTAAAGTCGAGCACCGACCGCGCCGCCGGAGCCCGCCATGCCCGACCTCTCGACCTCTCCGCCGCTCGCCGGCCCGCACCCGGTGCGCGCGCCGCGCGGCAGCACGATCAGCTGCCGCAACTGGCTCATCGAAGCGGCCTACCGATGATCCAGAACAACCTCGACCCCGAGGTCGCCGGAGAACCCCGACGCGCTCGTCGTCTACGGCGGCATCGGCAAGGCGGCGCGCGACTGGCCGATGCTTCGAGGCGATCCTGCGCGACGCTGCGCGCGCTCGGCGACGGACGAGACGCTGCTCGTGCAGTCCGGCAAGCCCGTCGGCGTGTTCCGCACGCACGGTCGATGCGCCGCGCGTCCTGCATCGCCAACTCGAACCTCGTGCCGAAGTGGGCGACGTGGGAGCACTTCCACGAGCTCGATCGCAAGGGCCTGATGATGTACGGCCAGATGACGGCCGGGCTCGTGGATCTACATCGGCACGCCAGGGCATCGTGCAGGGCACCTACGAGACCTTCGTCGAGGCGGGCCGCCAGCACTACGGCGGCGATCTCGCCGGCAGGTGGATCCTCACCGCCGGCCTCGGCGGCATGGGCGGCGCGCAGCCGCTCGCCGCGACGCTTCGCCGGCGCGTCGTCGCTGAACATCGAGTGCCAGCAGTCGCGCATCGACTTCCGCCTGCGCTCGCGCTACCTCGACGAGCAGGCGAGCGACCTCGACGACGCGCTCGCCCGCATCGCAGCGCACACGCGAGGCGCAGAGGCGCGCTGTCTCGATCGGCCTGCTCGGCAACGCGGCCGAGATCGCTGCCCGAGCTGCGTGAAGCGCGCACGAGCCGGCGGCATCCGGCCCGACCTCGTCACCGACCAGACCTCGGCGCACGACCTGGTCAACGGCTACCTGCCGGCCGGCTGGACGCGTCGAGCAGTGGCAGGCGGCGCAGGCCGAGCCGGCGCAGCACGCGTCGCTGCGCGACGCGGCGCGCGCAGAGCTGCGCGGCGCACGTGCGAGGCGATGCTCGACTTCCAGGCGCATGGGCATCCCGATCGTCGACTACGGCAACAACATCCGCCAGGTCGCGTTCGACCAGGGCGTGGCCGAACGCGTTCGACGTTCCCCGGCTTCGTGCCGGCGTACATCCGGCCGCTCTTCTGCCGCGGCAAGGGGCCGTTCCGCTGGGTCGCGCTGTCGGGCGATCCGGAAGACATCCGCAAGACCGACGCGCAAGATGAAGGAGCTCTTCCCGCGACGACGCGCACCTGCACCGCTGGCTCGACATGGCCGGCGAGCGCATCGCGCTTCCAGGGCCTGCCCGCGCGCATCTGCTGGATCGGCCTCGGCGAGCGCCATCGCGCGCGGCCTCGCGTTCAACGAGATGGTGCAAGTCGGGCGAGCTGAAGGCGCCGATCGTCATCGGCCGCGACCACCTCGACGCCGGCTCGGTCGCCGAGCCCGAACCGCGAGACCGAGGCGATGAAGGACGGCACCGACGCCGTGTCCGACTGGCCGCTGCTCAACGCGCTGCTCAACACCGCCGGCGGCGCGACCTGGGTGTCGCTGCACCACGGCGGCGGCGTCGGCATGGGCTACTCGCAGCACGCCGGCGTCGTCATCGTCTGCGACGGCACCGACGCGGCGGCGAAGCGCATCGAGCGCGTGCTCGTGGAACGACCCGGCGACCGGCGTGATGCGCCACGCCGACGCCGGCTACGAGATCGCCATCGGCGTGCGCGCGCGAGCAGGGCCTGAAGCTGCCGATGCTGGACGCTGGCATGAGCCGCCGCCTCGGCCGGCTCCACCGGCGAGATCCATCTCCACTACCTCAACCATCCCGACGTCCAGGCGCGCTAGCGCTGAGCGACGCCGAGATCGTCGCGGTAGCGAGCCAGGGCCTCGTCGCGCAGGGCCGCGGCGAGACGACGATCGAGCCGCGCGTGCACACCTGCGGCCCGAGCAGGACGGCTCGGGCCACTTCAACGTCCTGCGCGGCTACGTCCGGCCGCTCGCCGTCGCGCAGGCGTCAAGGTCGTCGGCGACTTCTGTCGACAACTACGAGCACGGCCTGCCGTCCGAGCTGGCGCTGCTCAACCTGTTCGATCCGACGCACCGGCGTGCCGATCGCCGTCATCGACGCGAGCGACATCACCGACATGCGCACCGGCGCCGTCACCGCGATCGGCGCACGCGCGCTGGCGCGCAGGGCTCGAAGGTGCTCGGCCACATCGGCGCGCGCGGCACGGCGTACTGGAACGTGCGCCTGCTCGATCGATCTGTTCGCGTTCGACGAGATCCGCGTCCATTCGCGCCGGCCAGGAAAGCCGCGACGCGTTCGGCGCGCGCCTGCGCGCGACCTGCCGGCGCGAACGGTCGTCGTCACCGACGACTGGGAGTCGTGCGTGCGCGGCGCCGACATCGTCGTCGAGGCGTCGCGCGCTGCCGAAGCCCGAGCCGATGCTGAAGACCGGCATGGATCAAGAAGGGCGCGCTGCGTCATGCCCTACGGCACGATGAGCGCGGTCGAGCTGTCGCTCACCGACATCATGGACAAGATCGTCGTGGACGACTGGGGCCAGTGCCGAAGGCCGGCCCGTTCGGCGCGCTGCGCGCGCACGTCGACAGCGGCCGGCTCATCGGAGAGAACCTGCACGCCGAGCTCGGCCAGATCGTCGCCGGGCTGAAGCCCGGCCGCGAACGCGACGACGAGACCGATCCTGTTCTGGCATCGCGGCCTGTCGCTCTCCGACATCGCGCTCGGCGCGGCGATGCTCGCCAAGGCCAAGCGCCTCGGCATCGGCCAGCGCCTGCGCTTTCGCTGAATCCGGTCGAACGAATGCCGATCGTCAACGCCCGCATGTACTCGGTCACGGCCGAGGCCAAGGCCGACTGGCACCGGGTCCTCGGCTGGGCGCTGCAGCGCGCCGGCCTCGAATGGGAGATCGTCGACTTCGACGCGCCGGCGCCCCTCGCGCAGCTCTGGGCGCGCCGCGACCTCGGCGCCGCGATGATGTGCGGCCTGCCGTTCTCGAAGCGGAAGCCCCGGCCGACGCTGGTCGCTGCGCCGCTGCCGCGCCCGCCGCGCTACGGCGGCCGGCCGGTCTACTGCACCGACATCGTCGTCGCCGTCGAATTCGCTGCACGGATCGATCGAGGACACGCTTCGGCGGCGTCGTCGGCTACACGCTCGCCGATTCGATGTCGGGAGCGGTCGCTTTGCGCGACTACCTGCTGCCGCTGCGCGCGAAGCAGGAGCGCGCTGTCGGCGCGTGCGGTCGGCGGCCTGGTCAACGCGCGCGGCGTGATCGACGCGCTTCGCCACGCAGGCCGCATCGACGTCGGCCCCCTGCGACAGCTACAGCCACGACCTGCTGAAGCACTATCACCCGGTGCTCGCCGGCGGCGCGTCGCGGACGATCGCAGCACCGCTCATGCGGCCGATCCCGCCGCTCGTCGCCACGGCGGCGATCGGCGCCGACGCGTCGGCGCGCCTGCGCGACGCGCTCTGCTCGGCACGCGTGACGCCCGAGCGAGCTCGCCGCGCCGATGGCGCGCCTCGAGCTCGCCGGCTTCGCAGGTCCCCGATCCGTCCGACTACGACGCGCATCGCCGCCATCGCCGGCCGCCTCGCCCTTGCCTTCGAGGACCTCTGATGAGACTGAAGCGCTTCCTGCTCGCCCTCGCCGCTGCGGCCGTGCCGCTCTGTCGCCGCCGCGCAGGCGCTGTCCGGCCAAGCAGATCCGCATCATCCGTGCCGTTCCCGCCCGGCGGGCTGACCGACGTCCTCAGCCGCGTCCTCGGCCAGTCGCTCGGCGAAACGTTCGGCCAGACCGTGGTCGTCGACAACAAGGTCGGCGCTGCCGGCAACATCGGCGTCGATGCGATCGCGAAGGCGGCGCCCGACGGCTACGCGATCGGCATCGTCCCGGCCGGCAACGTCGCGGTCAACCCGACGCTGTTCGCGAGCCTGCCGTACAAGGGCGCCGACCTCGCGCCGGTGACGATGCTGGCGACCGTCGACAACGTCCTCGTCGTCAACGCCGAGGCGGTGCCGGCCAGGACGATGAAGGAGCTGCTCGACCTCGCCGCGAAGAAGCCGGGCGCGCTCAGCTACGCGTCGCCCGGGGCGCCGGCAGCCAGGCGCACTCGCCGGCGCGCTGCTCGAGCTGAGCACCGGCGTGCAGCTCCTGCACGTGCCCTACCGCGGCATCGCTCCCGCCGTCAACGACCTGGTCGGCGGCCAGGTGTCGATGATGTTCGCGCCGCTGCAGACGGCGCTGCCGCACATCAAGAGCGGCAAGCTGCGCGCGATCGGCATCGCCAGCCAGAAGCGGTCGCCGCTGTTGCCCGACCTGCCGACGATCGCCGAGCAGGGCGTCGCCAGGTTCAGGCGGTGTCCTGGTACGCGCTGATGGTGCCGGCGGCAACGCCCGCCGACGTCGTCGACAGGCTGAGCGCCGCGACGGACGCGCTTCGCCCTGGCCCGACACGCGCGCCAAGCTCGCCGCGCATGGCATGGACGCGCGCGGCGGCTCGGCGCAGGACCTCGCCGCGACGATCCGCGCCGAGACCGCGCGCTGGAGCGAGGTCGTTCGCAAGCAGAACATCAAGCCGGAATGAGCGATGGACCTGGTCCTCAGCGGCGCGCTCTCGCTCGACGACCTGCAGCGACTGCACGCCGGCGGCACGGCCTTGCGAATCGACGCTGGGTCGCGCGAGCGGATCCGCGCCAGCGCCGCCGGTCGTGCAGCGCGCCGCCGCCGCCGGCGAAGCGCCGGTCTACGGCGTCAACACCGGCTTCGGCAAGCTCGCGCGGCACGCGGCATCGGCGGCGCCGACCTGGCGCACGCTGCAGCTCGAACCTGATCCGCTCGCACAGCGTCGGCGTCGGCGAGCGCGCTGGCAGCCGCCGGTCGTCCGGCTGATCCCTCGGCCTCAAGGCGGCGCGAGCCTCGCGCGCGGCCACTCGGGCGTTCGCGAGGCGGTCGTCGATGCGCTGCTCGCCGTCCACAACGCCGGCCTCGTTCCGTTCGTCCCGTCGCAGGGGTCGGTCGGCGCGTCGGGCGACCTCGCGCCGCTCGCGCACCTGACGCTGCGCGCTGATCGGCGAGAGGCGAGTTCGTCGTCGGCGGCGAGCGCCGTCCCGGCCGGCGACGTGCTGCGCGGCGCCGGCCTCGCGCCGCTCGCGCTCGCAGCGAAGGAAGGCCTCGCGCTCATCAACGGCACGCAGGTCTCGACCGCCGCTCGCGCTGCACGCGCTGTTCACGTTCGAGCCGGTGCTCGAGGCGGCGCTCGTCGTCGGCGCGCTCACGGTCGACGCGGCGCGCGGCAGCGACGCGCCCGTTCGATCCGCGCATCCACGCGCTGCGCGGCCAGCCGGGGCAGATCGACGTCGCCGCGCTACTACCGCGGCGCTGCTCGCCGGCAGCGAGATCCGCCGCTCGCACCTGCAGGGCGACGACCGGGTGCAGGACCCGTACAGCCTGCGCTGCCAGCCGCAGGTCGTCGGCGCCTGCCTCGACCAGCTCGCGCCACGCCGCGCTGCGTGCTCGTGCGCGAGGCCAACGCGGTGACCGACAACCCGCTCGTGTTCGCCGGCGAAGCGGGGCGAAGACGGCGTCTCGCGGCGGCAACTTCCACGCCGAGCCGGTGGCGCTCGCCGCCGACGCGATGGCGGTCGCGATCGCCGAGGTCGGCGCGATCGCCGAGCGGCGCATCGCGATGCTGATCGACGCCGGCGTCTCGCGCCTGCCGCCGTTCCTCTCGGCCGAGCCCGGGCTCAACAGCGGCTTCATGATCGCCCACGTGACGGCGGCGGCGCTGGCGAGCGAGAACAAGTCGCTCGCCCATCCGGCGAGCGTCGACAGCCTGCCGACCGCGCGCCAACCAGGAAGACCACGTCTCGATGGCGACCTTCGCCGCGCGGCGCCTGCAGCCGATGATCGCCGAACACCGCGCACATCCTCGCGCATCGAGCTGCTCGCTGCGGCGCAGGGGATCGAGTTCCTGCGCCCGCTCGCGCAGCTCGCCGCCGCTCGAGGCGGCGCACGCGCCTGCTGCGCGGGCAGTGCGCGGCGATGCCGACCGACCGCTACCTCGCGCCCGACATCGAGCGCGCGACCGCGCTCGTCCGCGACGGGCTCGCTGCGCGCGTGTCCGTGACGGACGATTCCCGGCCTGCCGGCGCTCTGGCACCCGGCGTGAGCGAGCCGCACGAATGCCGTGTCGCAGCCTCGAAACGAGGGGTCGAAGGCCGCAGTGCCGTGAATCAGGGTGCCGCGGGCGAGCTGGATCGCGCTACAGACCCGAGCTCGTGGTCCTGACCTCCCGCTGGCCAGGTCCGTTTTTCGCGCCGGTGGCGATCGGCGCGCCCTGGAGGCACCCTGTGGATCCCAAGCCGACTTCGAGGATGACATTCGAGACCGGCGCCCGAGACGGTCACGCGAGCCGCCAGCGCGCGCTCGGCGCCGCTGGCTCGAAGGACGTCGATCGATGCATGCGCGCCGTGCGCGCGGACGCGACCTGGCAGGCCTCGTCCTTCGACCTGGCCCAGAGGCCTCGACGTCACGGTGATGCGAGTCCAAGCTGTCTCCGGAGACGCTCCGGCTGCGCTCTTCCGCGGCTGACGCCCGGACTCGCGGCGCGGCGCTCGCCGGCCTACGCGCGGCCTCAGAGACGTCCGCCGGCGCGTCGAGGCTCGGCACCGTTCTCGCATCGCCATGGGCTGATCGCCGGCGAGCCGCCCGCCGCGCCGTGCGGCTACAGTGCGTTGCGATGCCTCCTGATCCGCTTCCCGAAAGGACTCCGCATGAACAAGCCCCTGATCGTCCGTCGCCGCCGCCGCGCTCGCCGCCGCCACGAGCGCGCAAGCCCAGGAAACCAAGGTCGCGATCGCGCATCTCCGGCTGGACCGGCTTCGCGCCGCTCACGCTCGCCAAGGAAGCGGGCCTGTTCAAGAAGCACGGGCCTCGACGTGACGATCAAGAAGATCCCGCAGAAGGACCGCCACCTCGCCATCGCCTCGGGCGACGTGCAGTGCGCGGCGACCACGGTCGAGACCTGGATCGTGCTGGAACGCCAACGGCGTCGCGACGACGCAGATCTTCCAGCTCGACAAGAGCTACGGCGCCGACGGCATGGTCGTCAAGCCCGGCATCGCCAAGATCAGCCGACCTGAAGGGCAAGACCGTCGCCGCCAGCCGCGCCCGGCACCGTCGCCGTACTTCGCGCTGGCCTGGTTCCTGAAGAAGAACGGCCTCGTCGATGAAGGACGTGAAGGTCGTCAACCTCGAGCCGCAGGCCGGCCGCCAACGCGATCGATCGCCGGCACCGACGGCATCGACGCCGCGATGACCTACGAGCCCTACCTCTCGGCGGTGCGCGCCAAGCCCGAGGCCGGCAAGATCATCGCGACCACGCTCGACTACCCGATGGTGATGGACACCTTCGGCTGCACGCCGAAGTTCCTGGCCGAGAACCCGAAGGCCGCCAAGGCGCCTGGCCGACGCCTACTTCGAGGCGCGTCGAGATGATCAAGGCCGACCCGAAGAAGAGCTTCGAGATCATGGGCGCCGACGTCAAGCAGAGCGGCGAGGCGTTCGAGAAGAGCGCAGGAGTACCTGCGCTGGCAGGACCGCGCGGCCAACCAGAAGTTCTTCTCCGGCGAGCACGCGCAGTTCAGCAAGGAAGCGGCCGACCTGCTGATGGAAGCCAGCGTCATCAAGACGTGCCCGACACGACCAAGCTCGCCGACGCAGTTCATCCGCTAGGCGGAGCGGGCGGCTCGACATGCTCGAGTCGGCCATCGGTGTCGACCTGGGCGGGACGAAGGCGCTGTTCGTCTCGGGCCCGCACTCGCTGCGGTTCGACACCGGCCCGTCGTTGTCCCGGCGCCGACTTCGCCGCGATGCTCGATGCATTCATCGCCGAAGCACGCGGGTCCGGCCCGTTCGCATCGGCATCGCCGTGCCCGGTCTCGTCGACGCGGCCGGTCGGGTCGTGGCGTGCGACGTGCTGCCGGGGCTCGCCGGTTGGCTGCCCGCGATGGCGCTGCCGCGCTTGCCTCCGGCTGCCAGGTCGCCGTCGTCAACGACGTCACGGCCGCGCTGCGCGAAGGGCTCCACGATGCGCCTCTGGCTTGACCGCCGGCGTCGTCATGGCCGGGACCGCGATCGGCGCGGCCTTCATCGTCGATGGCGCGCCGCTGCGCACGAGCGGATGGGCCGGCGAGCTCGGCTCACTTCCGTGCGCGGTCGGCGCCGAGACCGGGCGCCTGGACGAGGCGGCCGGCGGCGCAGCGATGGCGCTCGGCGCGGCGTCGCTCCGGCGCGCGGCTCGCCGCGTCGCGCTCGCTGGCGAGCCGGAATCGCTCGCCGTGATCGAAGCCGGCGGCAACGCCTTCAGGGATCGGCCCTGGCCGCGGTCGTCAACCTGCTCAACCCGTCGCGCCTCGCGCTCGGCGGCGGCGCGGCCGACCTGCCCGGATATCGGGACGCCGCCGAACGGGCCGCACGCCAGCACAGCATCCCGGCGTTGTGGAACGACTGCACGATGAGCAATACGTAACCT
>ERZ1370068.8317-contig-7181_pt1 | contig 22050 bp, 38 predicted proteins | sample MGYA00561227_ERZ1370068 | MGnify/ENA primary metagenome ERZ1370068 (study PRJEB38410, sample SAMEA6850437) | metagenome | study: Metagenomic assessment of the ecological functions of the soil: analysis of the soil microbiota associated with the... | reverse complement strand
GCGATCTGATCGATGTGCTCGCGCATGGCTCGCGCAGCGGCGTCGGCGTCGCGGCGGCGCAGCGCGGCCACCACCGCCTCGTGTCCCTGGATGGATTGCTCGGGACGGCCCTTCTGCTTGAGCGTCCGTCGTGCGCGATTCCACCAGCAGATCGTTCAGAATCGCCATGATGCTGACGACGACGCGATTGCGCGTGGCGCGTGCGAGCACGGCATGAAATGCCGTGTCCTCGACGATGGCCGATCGGCCGGTCTTGAGCTTGCGGCGCTGAGCGTCGAGGATGCGCTGCAGATCGGCGACGTCTTCGTCGGTCGACGCGCGTGGCCGCGAGCCCGCGCGACGGCGGGCTCGAACATCCGGCGGACGTCCAGCAGCTCGTCCTGCAGATCGTGGCGGTAGGTCAGCACCGACGCCAGCGGCGCGACGAGGCGGTCGACGTCAGCTCGTGGCGGAAGGTGCCCTGCCCGTGCCGCGTCTCGAGCAGGCCGATCGTCTCGAGCATGCGGAAGCGCGTCGCGGATCGATCCGCGGCTGACGCCGAACCGTTCGGCGAGCAGGCGTTCGGCGGGCAGCGGCTGCGCCGGCGGGAACGTGCCGTCGAGGATCAGCACGCGGATGCGGTCGGCGATCTCCTCGGCGACGCGTGTCTTCTTGATCGGCTCGATGAGCGCGAGTCGGGCCGGCGACGCCGCGGGAGCGGCGCGGCGCTTGACAGTCCGCGGGGCGGATGTCAGACTCACGCCGTCCTAACTGGTTCGACCACCGGGCCACTGTAGCACAGGCAGTCAAAGTTACAAGGCAGAAGTTGAAGTCGAAATGGCAGAAGTTGCAAGTAACAGTTTCCATCATGGAGTTCACGGCCGTCGGCTCGCCCCGCGTCGTTTCCGCGCGCGATCGAGCAATACGCGACGCGGCGCAGGGCACGTCGACGGCGATCGTCGTGCCGTGGGAGAGCGACGCGACCACGCTGAGCATGGCGGTCACCGCCGTCAAGAGCGACGGGTGGGCCATCGAGCACACCAACCTCGGCACGATCCGGCTTGATCGACGCCGGGCACGACTCGGACCCGCGTGGCCGATCGCGGCCGACGAGCCGGATCATGCCCGAGCCGCAGAAGCTCGCGGCGCGTCTTCGACCGGTTCGCCCGCCAGATTCAGAGCCGGCTTCACGTCGAGCCATGACCGCCGTCCGGCGATCACGCGGACCGCGCCGCCGACGCCGCTCGCGGCCGCCGTCGACGCTGCGCGTCGCGGAAGCGCGCGTCGAGGACATCGGGCATGCCGTCGCGCGGCTGGCGCCGGCCGATCTCGCGCGCATCGGCGCCCGGCCCGGCGACGTCCTGAAGATCACCGGCGGCACGGTGGCCGTCGCGCGCGCCGAGCTGTCCGACGACGGGACGCGAGGGCGTGATCCAGATCGACGGCACCGCTGCGCAGCAACTGCGGCGCGGGGTTGCAGGAGCAGGTGTCGGTGACGCCGGTCGAGTCACGCCCAGGCCGTCGCGGTCCGCTTCTCGCCGCTGTGGGCGGGCGCCGCGCCGGCGATCATCGCGCCCGACCGCATGCTCGAAGATCTGCTCGGCGTGCCGGTCGATCACCGGCTGCGCCGTCCGCGTGCCGACGTTCGCCAAGGCGGTGAACTTCCAGGTCGTGCGCACGATTCCGGCCGGACCGGTGGTGATCGGCCAGCGCACCGACATCCGCGTCGTCGAAGGCGAGCAGACGGCGGCGCGCGCGCCGGCGGTGTCCTACGAGGACATCGGCGGGCTCGAGCGCGAAGTGGCGCGCGTGCGCGAGATCGTCGAGCTGCCGCTCGAAGCACTCGCGCATCTTCGAGCGGCTGGGCATCCTCGCGCCCAAGGGCGTGCTGCTGTACGGCCCGCCCGGCACCGGCAAGACGCTGCTCGCCCGCGCCGTCGCGGCCGAGAGCCGCGTGCACTTCATTCACCTCAACGGCCCCGAGATCATGCGGAAGTTCTACGGCGAGAGCGAGGCCAAGCTCCGCGAGGTCTTCGAGGAAGCGGCGCGCCGCGCGCCGGCGATCCTCTTCATCGACGAGATCGACGCCGTGGCGCCCAAGCGCGCCGAAGTGGTCGGCGAGGTCGAGAAGCGCGTCGTGGCGCAGCTGCTGAGCCTGATGGACGGCTTCGTGTCGCGCGGCCAGGTCATCGTCATCGGCGCCACGAACATTCCCGGAGGTGCTCGATCCGGCGCTGCGGCGTCCGGGGCGCTTCGATCGCGAGATCGAGATCGGCGTGCCCAACACGCAGGCGCGGCTCCAGATCCTCAAGATCCACTACGCGCGCCATGCCGCTCGCGCCCGACGTCGACCTGCGAGGAGATCGCCGAGCATTCGCACGGCTTCGTCGGCGCCGATCTCGAAGCGCTCGTGCCAGGAAGTCGGCATGATCGCGTTGCGCCGGCTTCCTGGCCGCGTCGCGCTCGAGACCGACGTCGATCGACGGATCTGCCGAGCTCGGCGCGCTGCAGGTGACGCGCGACGACTTCCTCGCCGGGTTGAAGGAAGTCGAGCCGAGCGCGACCCGCGAGTTCTTCATCGAGAAGAGCTCGTCGACGTTCGCGTCGCTCGGCGGCCTCGACGAGGTGAAGCGGCTGCTCGACGCGGTCGATCGAGCACTCGCACATGCACGACGACATCTACGAGCAGGTCGGCCTGGCGCCGCCGCGCGGCATCCTGCTGGTCGGACCGTCGGGCACCGGCAAGACCGCCATGGCGCGGGCGCTCTCGGGCGAAAAGCAGATTCCGCTCATCGCCGTCGACGGCCCGCAGCTGTACTCGAAATGGCTCGGCGAGTCGGAGAAGGCGCTGCGCGAGGTGTTCAAGAAGGCGAGGCGGGCCGCGCCGTGCCTGCTGTTCTTCGACACGATCGATGCGGTCGCGCCGCGGCTCGGCGCCGATCAGTTCGGCACCGACGTCTATCAGCGGATTCTCAGTCAGCTGCTGCGCGAGATCGACAACCTGCGCGACGTCAAGGGCGTGATCCTGGTCGCCGCCACCAACCGGCCCGAGCGGGTCGAGCCGGCGCTCTTGCGCAGCGGGCGGTTCGACTATATCGTTCGGTTCGCCAAGCCCGACGCGGCCGATCGGGCGGCCATCCTGCGGCTCTGCTGCCGGCAGGTGCCGCTCGCGCCGGACGTCGACCTCGAGGAGCTTGCCGGCCGGACCGAAGGGCTCACAGGCGCCGACATCGAAAGCCTGTGCAAGAAGGCGACGCTGCTGGCGATCGCGGAATTTCAGAGCGGCGCTCACGGCGCGCCGTTCGTCGTCAGCCAGCGCGATTTCGACGCGGTCTGATCGAGTGGCAGTCCGGTCGTGACGGATCTGCGAAGCGCCGAACTGCGCCTAGATCGATCGCGCTCTCAAGACTGACGAGGGTGACATGGCTTACACCGAACTCACCGTCTGGACGCGCGGCATCATCATGGACAAGGAAGGCCGCGACATCGTCAATTCCGTCGCCGCCGCCGGCGCGGCTCGAGGGCAAGTTCGCGCAGGCGATGGAGAACTACGTCGACAACCCCGATCGCACCAACGCGCCGACGCGCAAGTACTGCCGCGTCAGCGACAGCGAGATCGAAAACGCGCTCACCTACGAGAACGAGCAGCCGAACATCGTCGTGCTCGTCGAGCAGACGATGGTGAAGGGGTGGGATTACATGCGCGGGATGCCGCCCGGCGGCACGCTGGTGATCAACACGCACTACACGCCCGACTACATGATCCGCTTCGTGCCGCGGCGCCGAGCGGCTGGCGCAGCTGGTGTGCGTCGACGCCGCGAAGCTCGCCGACCACAAGTGGCTCTACTACCGGCTCGGCGAGCTCGGCCTCGATCGGCTGTCGACCGAAGGCGCGGCCGAGCGCAGCAAGGCGATCGCGCCCGACATCGCCGCGCCGCTGATCGCGGCGGTCGTCAAGACCACGGGCATCGTCAAGATCGAAACGATCGAGCCGATGATCGCGAACAAGGCGGCGTTTCGAGCGCTCGAGCTGCACTCGTGAACCAGTCTGCCACATCTCTGCCGCTGCGGTCAGAGCGGCCGAGCCTGACGCGGCTAAGGACCGTAGGCATTACGAATGTCGACCAAAGGCACACATATTCCCGGATTGGCTGCAGGTGCCGTTCGCCGGCATCACGCCGGCGCCGTCGCAGAAAGGGACAGGATCTGTTTCCCGACCGGCAACTGGCGCGCGATCCGGCCGGTGTATCGCGACAAGATGCCGCCGTGCAACAACGCGTGCGGCACCAACGAGAAGATCCAGGGCTATCTCGACCTGGTGAAGCGCGGCAAGTACCTCGACGCCTACGCGCTCATCAAGGAAGACATGCCGTTCCCGTCGGTGACCGGCCGCGTCTGCTATCACCCGTGCGAGCAGGCGTGCAACCGCGGCAGTACGACGAGGCGATCTCCGATCCGCGCGGTCGAGCGGTTCCTCGGCGATCTCGGACAGGCGCTGCCGCGCGACGTCGTCAAGGCCGGACCGCCCAACGGCAAGAAAGTCGCCGTCGTCGGATCGGGGCCGGCCGGACACAGCGCCGCGTACCAGCTCGCGCGCCTCGGCTACGCGGTCACGATCTTCGAGAAATCGCCGAAGGCCGGCGGCCTCAATCGCGGCGGCATTCCCGACTGGGTTCTGCCGCAGGACGTGCTCGATCGCGAAATCGAGCGCCTGGTCGAGCTCGGCATCACGATCAAGACGAACACCGAGGTCGGCAAGGACGTCACCTGGGACGACCTGAAGAAGAACTACGACGCCTGCGTGCTCGCCGTCGGCCTCACCGAGCCGAACAGCGTCCGCGCCGAGGGCGAGAACAAGGACGGCGTGCGTCTACGGGCTGCCGTTCCTGCGCGACATCGGCATGGGCACGTCGAAGGTCAAGCTGGGTCCGCGCGTCGCGGTCATCGGCGGCGGCAACACGGCGATCGACTGCGCGCGCGAAGCGCTCCGGCAGGGCGCCGAAGAAGTCACGATGATCACCGTCGAGGCCAGCACCGAGCGAGATGCCGGCGGTGCCCGAAGATCTGCACGACATGCTCGAGGAAGGCGTCGAGCTGATGCACGGGCTCGCGCGTGACCGCCGGTGCTCGGCAACGGCAAGGTCGAGGCGCTGCAGCTGCATCCGGCGCGCTTCACGCGGCGCCATCAACGCCTCGCCGATCGCCGTCGATCGAGAGGCGCCGGCCGAGCGCAGTTCGCGGTCGACAACGTGATCATCGCCGTCGGACAGCATGCGTCGCTGGCGTGGCTGCCCGACGAGTTCAAGAACGAGCGCGGCACGATCAAGATCGACCGGTTCGGACGCCTCGGCGACACGAAGTTCTTCGCCGCCGGCGACATCGTGCAGCTCGGATCCGGTCAGCCGCTGATGGTGGTGAACGCCGTCGGCGACGGCAAGCGCGTCGCGTTCAACCTCGACAAGGTCCTGCGCAGCGAGCCGCTGCAGGAGCGCATGGTCCCGATCGACGTGATCACCGATCTGGCCCGGATGAACATGACGCTACTTCCCGAAGTTCCCGCGCGTGCAGCAGGCGATGCTGCCGCCGGCGAGCCGCCGCCGCACGCAGGACGAAGTCATTCAGGCGCTACACGCGAAGAGCAGGCGATGGAAGAGGCCAACCGCTGCTTCAGCTGCGGCACCTGCAACGCCTGCGACAACTGCTATCTGGTCTGCCCCGAGCCGTGCATCGTGCGCTCCGATGCGCTCGAACGGCCTGTACAAGATCCTGGTCGACTACTGCAAAGGCTGCCGCGTGTGCATCGAGGAGTGTCCGACCGGCTGCCTCGAAGGCGTGCCCGAGCTCGACTTCGACACCGGCGTCGTGCGGATGGACACGGCGTTCGCGATCACGCAGGGGCTGCACGGGCGGCAGGCGGAGGAGCTCGAGGCACCTGCCGGAGCATGCCGGCGAAGGACATCGAGAACTGGAAGTAGAGCGCGCTCAGATGCGACAGGACTCGCGGCCTGGACTGGTCGTCGCGCCTGCGTGTCCGCGAGCAGACGGAGTCAGACTATGGCAACTGCAGTCGCGAAGAAAGAAGACGTCCGCATCAACGGCTGCGTCGCGTCGGCGCAGGCGGCGAGCTACGCCGACGTCGACGTGATCGCGGCGCTATCCGATCCGGCCGCACACGGCGACGATGATGGCGCTGGCGCAGATGGTGGCGAACGGCGAGCTCGACGCCGAGTACATCGTCGCCGACAGCGAGCACTCGCAGTTGAGCATCGCGCACGGCGCCTCGTCGAGCGGCGCGCGCGTGTTCACGGGCAGCTCCGGCGTCGGCGTGCAGTTCGCCTACGAGCTGTACTCGCCGATCTCGGGCAGCCGCATGCCGGTGCAGATGATGATCGCCGACCGCACGCTCGATCCGCCCGGCGACTTCGGATCGGAGCACACCGACGCGCTCGCGACGCGCGACATGGGCTGGCTGATGGGCTGGTCGTGCGACGCGCAGGAAGCGTTCGACAACCACCTGATGGCGCTTCCGGATCGGCGAGGATCCGCGCGTGCTGCTGCCGCAGATGGTCTGCCAGGACGGCTTCTTCGTCTCGCACATCACCGACCGACGTGCGAGCTGCCGGATCACGGCCAGGTGAAGGAGTTCCTGCCGCCGCTACAAGCATCCGTATCCGCTCGATCCGCGGCATCCGGTGTCGCACGGGCCGCAGATCATGCCGGAGCAGGGTCCGCCGCTGCAGCTCGAGCGCGCGCGCGCGATGGAAGGCGCGATGCCGGTCATCGAGGAAGTGCACGACGAGTTCGCGCGCATCTTCGGCCGCCGCTACGACCCGTGGGTCGAGGAATTCATGACCGACGGCGCCGAGGTCGTGTTCTTCCTGCAGGGCGCGCCACGCGCGTGACGGCGCGCTACGCGATCCGGCACATGCGCGAGCGCGGCGCGAAGGTCGGCCTGGTGCGGCTGCGAGACGATCCGGCCGTACCCGACCGATCGCGTCAAGGACGTCGCTCAGCAAGTTCAAGGTCGTCGGCGTCATCGAGACCAACATGGGGCTCGGCAGCGTGAGCAGCGGCGGCGTCGCTGTACGCCGAGGTCTGCGCGGCGCTCTACGAGAGCGCACAAGCGTCCGCTGGTCCTCTCGTTCATGGCCGGCATGGGCGGCGAGGCGATCGTGCTGAAAGAGTTCTACTGGATGACGAACAAGATGCTCGAGGCGCAGAAGCGCGGCAAGATCGAAAAGCGCACGCACTGGGTCGGGTTCGAGGAGTAAGATCATCGACTCGAATCGCGACGAGTGCCTTCAGGCCTGCATCAGGAGGCGCGATGCCTGCGATTGAAGTCGAACGGCAGATGCTGCCGATGCTCGGCGAGCCCGAATCAGGGCGCGCGGTTCTACAACCCCGACCTGCCGCAGACCGAGCCGTTCGTGCCCGGCCACCGCACCTGCGCCGGCTGCGGGCCGTCCATCCAGTACCGGATGACGAGCAAGGCGTCGGGCGACAACACGATCCTGGTCGGACCGACCGGGTGCATGTACGTCGCGAACAGCTCGTATCTGTGCACGCCGCTACAACGTGCCGTGGGCGCACACGCAGATCGGCAGCGCCGGCAGCTTCACCGCCGGCGTCGCGGCCGCCTACGAGGCGATGATCCGCAAGGGCAAGTGGAAGGGCGCGTTTCCGAACATCATCTGCGAAGCGGGCGACGGCAGCGCGTCGGACATCGGCCTCGCGTCGATCTCGGGCGCGCTCTACCGGAACCACGACTGCCTGATCATCTGCTACGACAACGAGCAGTACGCCAACACCGGCATCCAGGCCTCGTCGCGGACGCCGTACGGCGGCATGACGACGTTCTCGCCGCCGGGACCGATGGTCCCGGAAGCGAAGACGCTGTTCCCGAAGGACCTCGCGCGGATGATGGCGGCCGGCCATCCGCACTGCTACGTCGCGACGGCGAGCGTCGGCTATCCGATCGATCTGATGAACAAGGTGCGCAAGGGGCTGAACTTCAAAGGCGCCGTCGTTCCTGATGATCTACACGCCGTGCCAGAAGGGTTTCGTGTACGAGACGCCGCGCTCGATCGATCTCGGCCGGCTCGTCGTCGAATGCGGGCTCTATCCGATCTGGGAATGGAACAACGAGAAGCGCGAGCATGACTACAGCTTCCGCCCGCAGACGCATGCGGCCGGTGTCCGAATACCTGAAGCTGCAGGGCCGCTTCGGCCATCTCCACGCCGAGCACATCGCGACGCTGCAGCAGCTTCGCGAACCAGCAGTGGCAGATGATGGGCGTCGGCGTTGCCGGAAGCACTGATTCGCGCCACCGATCCGAAGGCCTCGATCGACATGGCGTCAGCGGAGGCGGCCGCCGCGGTCGCGCCGAAACGGTATGAGACAGCTCTGACGAATCGACCTCGCCGTCTGCCGACAGCAGGAAAGCTACATCGTTTCCGAAGGCAAGAAGCGCGGCTCGACGCGCGACGTGCGGCCGGAGGCGGTCCACGACACGTTCTACACCGTGCTGCGGGTGCACGCCGGCGACGCGATCGCTGACCGACAACTGGCACACCAACGAGGTGCTGGACCACGCCCGCAAGAACTTCGAGGGCTACACCTTTCAGATGCGGACGCTCGAGGCCTGGGGCGCGACGATCGAGAACGACCGCCGCGGCTACTACACGGCCGGCGGACGGATCGTGGGTGCTCGACCTCGAGCCGGCGGCGGGCAAGAAGAAACGGCTCACCACCTGACATTGTCCCGTGTCCTCTCTCATCGACGATACGCCCGAGATCGCGGAGCTTCTGACCTTACGCGCTTCGCGATCGCGGCTATGACGTGGTGTCGAGCGGCTTCGACACCGCCATCAGCGAGCTGGCGCAGCGAGCATCGGGCCGATGCGCGTCGTGCTCGATTGCTCCGCGTATGAAATGAGCGAGATCGCTCTTCGACTCCCTGCGCAGCATCCCCGAACAGTCAGACGTTGCCGGTGGTCATCGTCAGCGACACACCCGAGAAAGCGGACGCCAGCCTGCAGGCGAGGAACGCCGAGCACGTGCTGCTGATCCCGAAGCCGTTCACCGGCGCACAGGTCGCGCGTGCCCTCGACGAGCTTCTGTCATCGAGGCCCTCAGCCAGCCCCTAGCAGCCCGACATGTGGTCCTTGGACAATTGGGAGTACCTCAGGCGCGAGATCGTCACCGATCCGAAAGGGCGGAAGTGGACGATCGCGCTGATGGACGTGCTCGGACAGAAGGGCGATCCGGAGATGCCGAGCGACCTGCTGCAGCTGCAGTACGCGTCGGGCCGCTACTTCACGCTGATCTACGCCGACGGCGGCGCGCTGCAGCGGGAACAGGGCTACCGCTCACTGCCGCAAGCGACAACCGCGCACGAGCGTCTGCTGCTCGCGGTGGAAGACGGACGCGTCGATCCGTCGCAGCCGGTGTTCCGGGAGAACCTGGACGACGAGTAAGGTCTTCTCATCGCGACCCTAAAAGGGTCGCGCTACACCCATTTTTACTGCAGGACACCGGTGGTGTTGCGCTTCGGGCACGAACCCCACCGGAATCCGCGGCGACTTCCTTCAACGACTTCACGTCGACGACCGAGACGTCATTCGTCACGGGGTTCGCGACGTACGCCGTCTTGCCGTCGGGCGTCAGCGTCACCCAGCCGGCGCCTTTGCCGCCGAGCTCCGCGCCGCCCAGCAGCTTCAGATCCGGCAGCGAATACGCGTAGAGGTAGTTGTTCATGCCGGCTGCAGACGACGAGCGTCTTGCCGTCGGCGGTGACGGCCATGCCGTGCGACGGATCGGATCCCGCCGGCACCGATTGACTTCCCGGGCGGCAGGTCGGGGTTCTTGATGCGATTGATTTCCTTGCGCGCCGCGAAGTCGACGACGGCGAAGCCGTTGAAGCCGCTCAACTGCACGAAGATCCACTTGGTCGAGCCGTCGGGATTCGCGGAGAACGTCATCGGACGGACGCCCAGGTCCATCTCCAGCGTCCAGGCCGGCTGTTCGGTCGCCGCGTCGAACACGTTCACCGTCTTGCCCGCGATCGAGCCCGCCACGACGTACTTGCCGTCCGGCGTGACGTACGCGTTGTGAATGGTGCCCTTCGTCTGCGAGCGTCTTGACGTTCTTCAACGTCGCCGTGTCGATCACGTCGACGCCGCCCGGCGCCTGGATGATCCCGACGTAGACGCGCCGGCCGTCGCGGCCGATCGGCGATGTTGTTCGGGTGGCCGCTCAGCGGAATCCGATTCGTCACCTTCAGCGTCTTGGCGTCGACGACGTCGAGCGTGCTCGTCCGCTTCGTCGCTGACGTAGATGCGGCTGCCGTCCGGCGCGACCGCCGGCGCCGTGGTTCACCTCGATCCCGGTGATGACGCCCACCACCTTGTTGGTGTCGGGATCGATGACGTGGATGTTGTCGCCGGCGCTGTTGGTCTGGATGATTCGGACCTTCTTGTCTGACGCCGTGAACACGACCGTGCTGAAGAGGACCGCGGCCGCCGCGGCGAAACACCGGCGCTGATTGTTGGTCATCGCGTCACCCACGCTTTCAGGATCTGCCACTCCGGATCGTTCTGGGAATCCCAGTGCTTGCCGCCGCTGTGATAGAAGTCGCCGCCAGCCTGTTCGCGCGAGCGCGTGCCTGAGAAGCAGGACTTCTCGTGCTGCCGGCCGCAACACGCGCCGACCGCCTCGAAGTTCTTGCGCGAGTCCTCTTCGCTCCAGGCCGTGCTCCCTTTCGGGAGTGGCTGCAGCCGCAGCGGCGTGCCGCTGCCGTGACACGAAATGCAGCGCGCATGGCCGGACGCTTGGCGAGGAAGATCGGCTGGACCTTCGTCTTGAAATACTCGTAGTCCAGCGACGTGTTCTGTGGCTGCGCCTGAGCCGGCCGCCGCGAACAGCGCGACCGCCGAATGCCATGAGCTATACGCATAACGCCTCCGATACCGAGCGAGGCGGCCTCTCGTAGCGCAGGCCTTTAGGCCTGCCCTCGGCCGCCGGCAGCCCTAAAGGGCTGCGCTACGCATGATCCGGTGGCTACCACGCGATCGCGTACGCGTCGACTCTCGGATCCGTCCCGGCGCTGAGCACGCCGGTCTTCGGATCCACCACAATCGCCGCCAGCGATCCCATCGTCCACGGACCGGCGACCCGCAGCTTGTGGCCGCGCTTGATCAGCGCTTCCCGGACGGCTTCCGGCACGCGCTGCTCCACCGACATCTCGCCCGGATACATCGTGTGCGGGAACGGCGACGCCGGGAAGCTGCGCGTCGCCCAGCGCGGCGCCTCGATCGCTTCCTGCACGTTCATCCCGAAATCGACGACGTTCAGCAGTGTCTGCAGCGTGCGGAACACCTGATCGTCGCCGCCCGGGCTGCCGACGATCATGAACGGCTGGCCGTCCTTCATGACGAGCGTGCTCTGCAGCGGTGCTGCGCGGCCGCTTGCCCGGCGCCAGCGCGTTGGCTTCGCCGGCAACGAGCGAGTAGTAGTCGCCGCGGCAGTTGAAGATGAACCCGAGGTCGCCCATGACGACGCCCGTGCCGAAGCCGCTGTGCAGGCTCGGCTCGAAGCTGACCATGTTGCGATCCTTGTCGATCGACCGCCAGGTAGCTCGTGTCGCCTTCGTGATCGGCTTCGCCTTCGAGATTGATGTGCACCGGCCGATCCAGCGGCGCGGTCGACTTCGAGAACTTCTCCGCCACGCCGGGACGCAGCTCGAACGACGCGTGCGCCGGATCGATCAGCGCGCGGCGCTCGCGCGCGTATTCCTTCGACAGCAGGCCGTCGCACGGAATCTGGCATGAAGTCGGCGTCGCCGAGGTATTTCTCCCGATCGCCGAGCGCCAGCTTCACCGCTTCGATGCTGGTGTGGATGTAGTCCGGGCTGTTGTGGCCCAGCTTCTTGAGGTCGTAGCCCTCGAGGATGATTCAGGGCGAACAGCTCCGTCGGGCCCTGGTTCGCCGACGGGTTCTTGTAGACGCGATACCCGCGATAGTCCATCGGACACCGGCGTCTCGACCTTGTCGGTGTACGACGCGAAGTCCTCGTAGCGGAAGAGCCCGCCCTGCTCCTCTGAGAACTTCGCCATCGCGCGCGCGATGTCGCCCTTGTAGAAGCGATCGCGCGCCGCCTTCAACGCCTCGTGCCGGCCCTTGCCGGCGTTCTCCTTCTCCGGCCTCGACCAGCTTCCGCAGCGTGCGTCGCCAGATCCGGGTTCTTGAAGATGTCGCCCGGCTTCGGCGCTGCGCCGCCCGGGAAGTACACCTTCACGCTCGATCGGATACTTCTTGAGCTTCCGCGATCCGGCGATGGCGCCCGCCATCCGCTCGCCGATCGGAAAGCCGTTCTCCGCCATCTCGATCGCCGGCTGCAGCACCTGCGCGAACGTCATCGTGCCCCACCGATCGAGCAGCGTGTACCACGCGTCGACGACGCCCGGCACCGTGCCCGACAAGCAGCGTGTCGCTCTGCAGGCAGCTTGCCGCCGAGATTCTTCTGATACCACTCGATCGTCGCCAGCCGCGGCGCGGTGCCTTCCGCGTTGATGGAGACGACCTGCTTCGCCTTGGCGTCCCAGACGAGAATCACGGCGTCGCTGCCGACGCCGTTCGACGCCGCGTCGACGATGCCGAGCACCGCCTGACCGGCGACAGCGGCGTCGAACGCGTTGCCGCCGGCCTGCAGGATGCGCTCGGCGGCGCGGCTCGCCTCCGGCTTCATCGAAGCCGCGGCGTGGATGCGTCCGCGAACGACGGGACGCATGGTGTTGGTGCCGGATTTCGTCCGAGGGGTCTTGCGCGCGGACGTACGCGGTTCCGACGATCCCGAGCAACAGCAACCCGCCGGCGAGCGCGTATTTACGCATGGGCGTCCTGCCTGTTCCTGCGCGCTAGGCGCGCTCTGCGCTCGATCGCAGAGACGGTGTCCCTTACGACCGCGCTTTGGTCAGCACATCATACGCAGGCAGGGTCAGGAAATCCTGCAATTCTTCCGAGGTCGCGACGCCTTCGAACAGGGCCCGCGCCTCAGGCGAAAGACCGGCGGATTCCTCGGCAATGGCCTGTTTGACGAACGATCCGGTCACCGGCCGGCCGTCTTCGAGGGTCGCCTTGTGATGGAGCCATTGCCAGATCTGGGTCCGGGAGATTTCGGCGGTGGCCGCGTCCTCCATCAGGTTGTAGATCGGCACGGCGCCCTGGCCGTTCAGCCAGGCTTCGAGGTACCGGATCGCGACGCGAATGTTGAGGCGAAGACCCGCTTCCGGTGCGAGTGCCCTGCGGCGGCTCGACCATGGCTGCCGCGGAGCGCTGTCACGTCGTCCCGCATCCGCGTCAGCTGGTTGGGACCAGGCATGCCCGCGTCGAACACCTGCTTTGCGACAGCGACCAGCGCCGGATGGGCCACCCAGGTGCCGTCGTGCCCTTCCCGCACTTCGCGCAGCTTGTCGGCGCGGACCTTGTCCAGCGCGTTCTCGTTCGCCTCCGGATCGTCCTTGATCGGGAATCTGCGCGGCCATGCCGCCCATGGCGTGCGCGCCGCGGCGATGGCAGGTCTTGATGAGGAGCTGCGCATACGCCCGCAGGAACGGCGCCTCCATCGTCACCTGCCCGCGATCGGGCAGCACGAACGTCGGGTCGTTCCGCAGCGTCTTGATGGAGCTGAAAATGTAGTCCCACCGCCCGCAGTTCAGGCCGGCGCTGTGATCCTCGCAGCTCGTACAGGATCTCGTCCATCTCGAAGGCGGCCGGCAGCGTCTCGATGAGCACCGTCGCCTTGATCGTGCCGCGCGGAATGTCCAGCGCCTGCTGCGCGTGGATGAACACGTCGTTCCACAGACGCGCCTCGAGGTGGCTCTCGCAGCTTCGGCAGGTAGAAGTACGGTCCGGTGCCGGCGTCTTCAGCGCCTGCGGCGTTGTGGAAGAAGATACAGGCCGAAGTCGAAGAGCATGCCGGGAATCGGGCGGCCGTCGACCTCGACAGTGGCGCTCGACGAGATGGAAGCCGCGCGGACGCACCATCAGCGTGGCCAGCGGCGCGTTCAGCTCGTAGCGCTTGCCGGTCTCGGGCGCCACGTACGAGATCGTGCGCCGGACGGCGTCCATCAGGTTCGCCTGGCCGCCGACGACGTTGGCCCAGGTCGGCGACGTGGCGTCCTCGAAGTCGGCCATGAACACCTGCGCGCCCGAGTTGAGCGCGTTGATGATCATCTTGCGGTCGACCGGGCCGGTGATCTCGACGCGCCGGTCCTGCGAGGTCGGCCGGCGCGGGCGCGACCTGCCAGTCGCCGGCGCGGACCGAGGCGGTCTCGCTCAGAAAATTCGGGCGTGCGCCCTCATTGAAGCGCCGCTGGACCGCATGGCGACGTTCGAGGAGCTCGTCGATTCGACCGCCGAATCGGCGAGCGAGATCGTTCACGAACGCGACCGCGCCGGTCGTCAACACTCGTTCTGCGCCGTCTACATGAGGCATCGTCGCACTCCATCACGCTGATCGCGGTATGATACTCTGACGCTTCGATGCGATCACGAGCAGCCCGAATGATATTCGGCGCGGCGACACTGGTCGCGGTCGGCGCTGCCGCCTTCTTTCTCTTCCAGACCGAACAACAGATCGCGAGCCGAAGATCGACGCTGCGCGCGTTCGACCTGCGCGCGCGCGAAGCGACGACGGTGCTCGCGGACCTGCGAGTGGCGCAGCAGGCGTATGTGGCCGAGGGACAAGGCGTCGATTTCTGGATGCCGAAAGTCGCGAGCCTGCACGAATCGATTACGGAGTACGCTGGCCGCGCTGCGGCAGTCACCGGTGAGCGGTGGAGCGAGCAGGGCGCTCGACGAGGCCGTCGCCACGGTGGCCGAGTTCTGGCAATATCGACCGGCGCACGCGCGATTACATCACCGGCGACGAGAAGCCGATGGCCGCCGACGTCATCTTTACCGAGGGCGGCGAAGCGGTGGCGAACGCCGCGCGCCAGATTGAGACGGCGCGCCTCGCCGAGCACCAGGCAGCGGACCTTGCCGAAGCGGCGCTGCGGAAGAAGGAGGCGCTTCGCGGCTGGCGCCGCCGCCAGTTTCGCGGCACTCGTCGTCCTCCTGCTGATACCGCGTCCGCGGGTCGAGGTCGAGGAACCCGTGACGACAGGCTTGTCTATCTCTCCTACGAGACGCGCGGCCGCGAGCGTCCCCACGACCGCGGTGCCGGCGAAAGCACCCAAGGCGGCCCCTGCTGCACCACGAGCACAGGCGGAGACGAATGTGGCCACTCGGCACGCGATCGCGCTGAAGGCGGCCGCCTCGCTGGCGACCGATTTCGGCCGTGTCCGCGATGCCGAAGAGATGACCCGGTCCTCGGCCGGGCCGCGACGCTGATGGACGCCAGCGGGTGGTCATCTGGCTCGGCACGACCACGGGCACCGAGCTCGCGCCCATGCTCGCGCACGGCTATGGCGCGCAGGCGCTGTCCCGCATGCCGAGAGTGCCACGCTCCGCCGACAACGCCGCGGCCGCCGCCTACCGCACGGGACAGATGCAGATCGTGCTCGCCCGGCCAGGCGGCAACCCTGGCGCGCTGGTGGCTCCGATTCTTGCCGCCGATGGCTGCATCGGCGCGCTGTCGGCCGAAATCCAGGGCGGCGGCGAGGCGTCGGACAGCGTGCAAGCCCTCTCGACGATCGTCGCCGCGCATCTCGCGACGATGCTCGCCGACTCGCGTCCCGCGGCAGAATCAGACGGTCGCGGAACCGAGGGTCGCGCAGGGTGGAAGACGCCCCCTCAGGAGCGCGCGACCCTCCACGCGCTGCGACCGTGGCGAGGACCGAACGCGCCGATCGTCGGTCCCATCTGTAACTCCGTTCGTGTCTACAGCGGAGCGCGCGGAACAGGCTGCGGCCGTGCGTAAACGCGTAAATGTACCGCGGCGCCGTGTTCTTGATCGTCAGCGCCTCGACGATCACATTGGCGAAGCCTGTGTTCTCGCGCGCCCAATTGGCGCCGCCGTCGATCGAGACGAATACGCCGATGTCGGTGCCGACATACAGGCGCTGGTTGTCGAGCGGATCGACCACGATCGTTGTGGACCGGCACGTCGGGGATGCCAGTGACGCCGGCACCGTCGATGTTCGTCCAGGTTGCACCGAGTCGGAAGACTTGAACACGTGGCCCGTGCCGGTGGGACTGTTGAACGTGGACACCGTGGCGTGCACAACGGCGAGCGTCACCGGATCGGGCGCGATCCAGGAGATCACGTTGCTGTCGGCGCGCGGCTTGCTCGAGGTCCAAACCGTGGTGCTGATGGACGTCGACGCGTTGGCGGTCGTCAATACCTTACCGTTGTGCGTGGCGGCTGGCGATCCGCCGCTGCCCGTGCCGAAGTACACTCGATCGCTGCTCAGCGGCGAGACGCCGATCGCGGTGACCCGAGAGCCGAAGAAGGCCCCAGCCCGCGTCCACATAGGTACCGACGATCGGGTTGTCCACCGCCTTGTTGGTCCGCCACGGGAACGCTCCGCCGATCCACATCCGGCCGGGGCGTGGACGGATCCTGGGCAAAACGGCGTGATGAACAGGAAGCTGCCGGCAGCCTCGCGTGATGCCGCTCGTGAAAGCGGAATAGTTGACCCACCGTTGACGCTGCGCTGAATGCTCAGACCCGTGAACTCAGTCCACAGCATGTTGGTGTTGGACGGGTTGAGGGCCACGTAGCCGCCATCGCCGCCGCTGATGGCCGACCAGGCGTTCGGTGAGCCGGTCGCACCACGGACCGTGCCGTTGTCCCTGCGTGCCACCGAAGAAGGTGTTCACCGTCCGGATAGTGCGCACCGTGATAGAACTGCGTCACTTGGTAGCCGTTGTTCTTCTCTCCCCACGCAACCACGCCCGGCGCCGTGTTGCCGCACACGGGCGAGGCTGGATGTGATCGGACTGGGTGGGAATACGACACCGGCGCACGGGCATCATTGGTGACAAAGATGCCGCCGTCGCTGCCCGTTGAAACATGATCGTGTTGGTGGTGCCGTTGCATTGCGGGTGGAACACGAGCGCATGGTTGTCGGCGTGCGCGAATTCCGGGTCGACCCCTCGGGTAAACCACCAGTGCGATGCCTGCCCCCAATTCTGTCCGGCGTCGTCATGAACGGAACAGATCGATGCCGCCAGCCCAGACCGATGTCCGATTCGCCGGGTCGACGGCAAGGACGTTGTCATACCAACCCCTGGTTCAAGAACTGGGTGGTGCCGAATCCGCACGCGGACAACGCTCCATAGACCGGGTTCGACAGCAGCAGCCGGTTCAGTGTCACCGGGCTGGCGTTGGTCACCTGTGTCGTCCAGGTCCCCGGCGCTCCAGAAGCCGCCGAGCGATACACCGCCCAACAAGCCGTCCTGGAAGTTCCCGGCAACGATGCTGGCGGACATCGCATAGATGATGTTCTGGTTCGACGGCGCCAGCGCCAACGAGCGTACGACCCATGCCAGCGGGCGCATGCACTGAAGTCCAGGTTTGCGTGCCCGACGTATCGAGGGCACGGTAGATGGCACCCTGTGACGAACGTACCGCAGGCAGCGAACACCATGGCCAACGCGCGGTCGGTCTGAATCGCCAGGTCCATGCAGCCGTTCAGCGCGGTGCCGTCCAGCACACTTGGCCCACGATCCGCCGCCGTCGGTGCTGCGAAACACTCCGGTGCGCGTCGCCGCATACAAGCGCTGGCTCGAGCCGCGTGACATCACGATCTTCCGCACGTAGAAGAAGTCCGAGCCCGTCGTGGACGGCAATTGGGTCCAGGTCTCGCCGCCGTCGGTGGACTTCAAGATGCCGGCCCCGCGAACCCCATCGCCGTTGAAGAACCCCTCCCCGGTGCCTGCATAGAGCATGTCCGGGTTACGGGGATCGAGGAGCATCGAGTTGACGGGCGATGTTGATCAGCAGATCGGCCTTTGGCGTCCATGTCGACCCGCCGTCGATGGTCTTCCAGATGCCGCCCGCCACTCCGCCGGCCCACATCGTCGTCGGGAACCGTCGGGTGAATCAGGATCGCGCGCGTGCGGCCACCGATATTGCCGGGTCCCATCGCCGACCAGGCGCCGCCAAGGGCTCGTGCTGCGAGGCCGAGGCCACGCCGGGCACACTCTAGTGCGACTCTGTGGATTGGCACTGATGAATCTGTTGCCCACCGTCGAGAAGACAGGGCATTTTGGGCCGCCTGTTCCGGGGCCCCCAGGTGGTCGGCGCAGCGCCGATGGTCGACTGCCCCTCTGGCGAGGCGGCTTCGCGAGAAAGCACGACCAGGCCGCGTCCTGCGGTTGATCGAACGGATTGGCCGCGAGTTCGCGTCCCCTGGGACCCCTGCCGCTGGGCGCAACGTCCGCTGCCGCTCGGCGGCGGCTCGGTTCATCGAGTCTCTTCCTTGAGCGCGGCGACTCGCGCGAAGTTTTCGCTGCGCGCTCGGCTGGCCGTCTCGGGAGCTGGTCGCACACCCGTCATGGCACACGTGACAGCCAGCAGCGCTCCGGCGATCAGTCTGCTCTTTTCCATCACACTCCCACCTGATCCTTCCGTCACTGCTTGACATCGCGCATCAACCACCCCGTCAGGGAGCTCGGAGTTGCGTTCATCGGCGACTGCGCCGTCTGCGGAGGCGATCAGAGCGCACCGCCTTCCATCAACGCAGCGAACGTGGAAGGTTCCGGGAATACTTTACCCGCTCTCAATTCACCAATGGCAGCGCCGTCGCCAAAACCAGATTCGAGGCGTGGATGTTGCTGGAATCGCGCATTAATTCCAGCGAACACCGCGGAGCCGTCTCCGTTGCCACCATTAAGTGCCGTTGACGACATTCAGAATTCGCCAATGGGCATTCGACATCGAACGCACTGATGGTGCCACTGAAAGAACCGAAGAGGCCTGCACTTGTGCGCCAGCGGGGTGACCGGGGTGACAAAGTCGTGCTGAAAACTCCCGGCAGCGGAGCGAAGGAATTCAGGTCATACAGGGACAAGACCCAGTCCGGTCGGCAAAAAATCTGCGTTGTAGGTGGCACCGCTGAAGATCGAAAGTCGCCGCACCGCTGACGGTAACCTGGCCCTGCGTCAGGCGATCCGGTGGACGTGAGTCTGGACCAGCGCACCCCAATCGATCGTGAAAGCTGTACCGATCCCAGCAGGGTTGTTGGTAAAGGTGACGCTGCTAGCAGACGCGGGGTTGACGGTCGCGCCAGCCACACCACCGAGGAGGGTAGTTGCAAACACCTACGTGCAGTCGTGTAGTTGCTTAGCGGTCATCGGGTCTTGCCCTTTCGAATGTCCTTGCGGACGATTCACGTCAATCAATCGCGGCGACCGTGCTCCGGAAGTGCACCTCTGGGCCAGCACTGCAGTCGGATCGCCGGTGGTCAGGTCGAGACAGGCTCAACACGGTGATCGGAGGCATCGGGATATCCTCCGAGGAGGGGGAGCGTGTGATCTGCGGCAGTAGAGCGCCGGCAACATGCAGAGAGCAGTATAAAAACCGTGAACTGATGAGGCCGGAGCCGGTACCATGGCGAACTCCGATTCGCAACGGCCTGTCACTGAAAGTTGCAAGAGACGACGTGAAGACGCCCGAATGGCAGACTGATCGCCGCATCGAGGGCGAGCCGCTTAGCCGCGTTCCTCGTACTGGTTGGTGCGCTCGGCCGCGCGCTCGCCGGGGCAGCTCCGCGGGCCGCACTGGAAAGCCCGCGCGCAAGCGCGGCACGATCCCGATCTCGGGAACAGCAGACTCGTGAGCGACGCGTTCTGCGGGGGAACACCGGCTTCGCCGGTGAGCATGTCGGCTCCCACCCGACGTGCCGTCGCGCCCGTTTCCAAACGCGACATTTTCACCTGGTCGAGGAGCGCGACGCCACGCCAAATGGGTCAGTCGCCCGGCCGCTTTTGACGTCCGATGCGGTCGCGGCCGCTTTTTTCATTTCGCCTTGCGCCCGGCACGACATTCCCATCCTCGTTATGATGAGCAGATTTCCGCCTCCTGAAGGGCAGAAGAGAGATATGAAGCGCCGATCCGTGAAGATGGACGAGGCGCGTGCTTCAAGGATTGGCGGGCGAAGCCGTACTCCCATCTTGGAGGTTCGAGCCTCGGACATCAGCGGACACGAAGGTTCCGCTACTGATCATCGCCGTTTCATCACGCACGACATTCCGCGCCTGCAGGTGACGTCGGCCACTCCTCCTCCCCGACTCGGTCTCGAGAGCGCCGCTTGAACGAGCGCCCGCCTCAGTCCACCAGCTGTTGTCGCAGTAGAGTCCCGTCTCATGGCGAAAGCGCCAGCTCCTACACGCGAAACCAAAGGGCGCAGATCCCTCGAGCGCGCCGAGCGCGAGAAGGTGAAGATTCCTGCGCCTTCAGTTCACCGACATCCTCGGCACGATCAAGAACGTCGAGATTCCCGACCGGCAGTTCGAAGAGGCGCTCGACGGCAAGATCATGTTCGACGGATCGTCGATCGAAGGGTTCGTGCGGATCGAAGAGTCGGACATGTACCTGCGTCCCGACCTCGCGACGTTCCGCGTGTTTCCGTGGCCGGGCACCAGCGGCGAGAACGTCGCGCGCATGATCTGCGACATCTACACGCCTGACGGCCAGCCGTTCGCCGGCTGACCCGCGCGCCTGCCTGAAGAAGGTGATCGCGCTCGCGGCGCCGAAGGGCTACGCGATGAACGCCGGACCGGAAGCCGAGTTCTTCCTCTTTCAGACCAAGGACGGCGTGCCGACCACCGAAACGCACGACGGCGCCAGCTACTTCGATCTCGAGCCCGGTCGATCATGGGCGAGGACGTCCGGCGCGAGATCGTGCTGCGCGCTCGAGGCGATGGGCTTCCACGTCGAGGCCGCGCACCACGAGGTCGCGCCCGGCCAGCACGAAATCGACTTCCGCTACGACGACGTGCTGACGACGGCGGACAACATCAGCACGTTCCGCTTCGTGGTGAAGAACGTCGCGATCCGCAACGGGCTGCACGCCACGTTCATGCCCAAGCCGATCTACGGCATCAACGGCTCCGGCATGCACACGCACATGTCGCTGTTCTCCGGCGGCACGAACATCTTCTACGACGCCAAGGCCGAGTGGCAGCTGAGCGAGATCGTGCCTGAACTACATCGGCGGCATCCTCCGGCACGCGAAGGGCTTCTGCGCCATCACCAATCCGCTCGTCAACTCGTACAAGCGGCTGGTGCCCGGCTACGAAGCGCCGACGAACATCGCGTGGTCGGAGAAGAACCGCAGCCCGCTGGTCCGCGTGCCGGCGACGCGCGGCACCGTCGACGCGGATCGAGCTGCGGATGCCCGATCCCTCGTGCAATCCGTATCTCGCGCTGGCGGTGATGCTGCGGTCGGGACTCGACGGGATCGAGAAGAAGGTCGATCCCGGGCCGCCGATCAACAAGAACATCTACAAGATGAGCCACCGCGAACGGCGTCACCTGCGGATCGACGAGCTGCCGGGCAACCTGAGCGAGGCGCTCGACGAGCTGGAGAAGGACGACCTCGTGCGGGAGACGCTCGGCGATCACCTGTTCGAGCATTTCGTGACCGCCAAGCGCGAGGAGTGGCTCGACTACATCAAGCACGTCTCGCCGTGGGAGATCACGATCCGTATGCTCGGGATATGCTGCAGAGGTTCGCAAAGTTCGCAAGAGTTCTGGAGTTCTGTCAGGCTTTGAACGCTGCAGACACTCGAACCCTGAGCCCTTTGTCTCTACCAGCGCACGCGCCAGATCACCTGAATGATGCGCGCCTGGTTGTCGCCCAGCAGCTGCGTCAGACGGAAGCTGTCGACGCTCGATCCCGCCAAAGGCATTGATGACCGGAGTCCCGACGCAGAATCGGATCACCGGGAGCCGTCAAGTTGCCGTGGATGTCATCCGAGCGGGATACCAGCAGTCGATGCCGGGTTGAAGTAGCGGCGCGTTGAGCGCGTTGAGCATCTCCACCTTGAATTCTGCCGACCACGAACCACGGACCTTCACCCGCTTGACGGCGCTCAAGTCGAATCGAATCAGGCGCGAGCCC
>ERZ1370068.5181-contig-4214_pt1 | contig 22065 bp, 23 predicted proteins | sample MGYA00561227_ERZ1370068 | MGnify/ENA primary metagenome ERZ1370068 (study PRJEB38410, sample SAMEA6850437) | metagenome | study: Metagenomic assessment of the ecological functions of the soil: analysis of the soil microbiota associated with the... | reverse complement strand
GTAGTACTTCGTTCAGTTACGTATTGCTCGGGCCAGGCCGCGGCGCGGCTTGTGCCTGCGCCGGCCGCGCACCGAGACCGAGAATCGCCACGAGACACACAACCGCAATCAAGCGAAACGCTTCATCAAATCGTCCTCCGTAGACGGGGATGGCCGCACAGAAATTCGAATCGCGGACAGGGCTGGTGACCTACCGCATACCGAGGTGAGGCGGCGTGATTATACCATCTCCGTGCTATTCTGGACACGCTCGACAGCATCGAATACACATGAGCGAACACGCCTGAAACCTCCGGATCACTACCTACGAGCCGTTTCCGTTGGCCGGACCCGCCGCCGGCCGCTCGATCGGCCTGCCGGCGCCCGTCGCGCCGCAGCGATACGCTGGGCGCGTGGAAGCGGATGGGCAGCGAGATCCTGGCCGGCCTGCAGACGCTGGTCTCGGCCGCCGTCTACGCCACGCTGATCGTCACGTTCGGCTTCCAGGTGGCGCGCGTCGACGGCCTGAGCATGGCGCCGACGCTCGAGGATCACGATCGGCTGATCGTCAACAAGCTGGTCTACGAGCTCGGCGAGCCGCGGCCCGGCGACATCGTGATGCTCTACTACCCGCTCAACCCGAGAAGATGTTCGTCAAGCGCGTGATCGCGCAAGGAAGGCGACACGGTGCGCATCGTCGACGGCCGCGTCTACGTCAACGACGTGCCGCTGCACGACGACTACGTGCCCGCCGAGTTCCGCAGCCACGACGACTGGGGCCCGCAGGTCGTCCAGCAGGGCTACTACTTCGTGATGGCAGGGCGACCACCGGAACAACAGCTTCCGACAGCAACCGCCACTGGGGCGGCACCGTGCGCCGAGAGAAGTGAGCATCGTCGGCAAGGGTCCGGTCCGCTGGTGGCCGCTGCAGGACGCGCGGATTTTCCTGAGATTTAAGTTTTAAGATTCGGGACTAGGTAGTTGTTGAAACGACACCTACCAGCGCTGGGCTTGCGGCCGTCCCGCGACGATGGTATTGATCGGTCCCGGGGTGCCCTTGGGCGTATTCCAGATTGCGCCGCAGACGTCGCAGCGGTAGTAGTTCACCATCGCGTATTGGCTAGGGGCATCCGCAGACGTGGCGTGGAATGGCCGCACGTCGGGCACGCGGTATCAGGCACGGTGTCGCCTATTTCTATGCGGCACGAATTGCCGATCAGGCGGTCGTTTCCTTATTTGCGCGGTTTCTTCAGGGAGCTTATCCAGCGCGGTTTGCGGGTCCTCGGTGATGACCAGCCGCTCTGCTGGCCGTCCCGCGCCTTCACACCCTTGCGCGTCGGCTTTGGTCGTCGTTTAGTCATGTGGTACGATCTCTCATTCGGTCGCTGGTTGGGGAAAATGGTCCCCGGCGGGGATTGGACGGACGGCCGTGTTCACGGGCACGCGGTTTCAAACCGCGCACGTCTGCACAGCTTTTCGTCACGCGGGGCACCGACCGGTCGTTGCAAGAACTGCAAGTGCGCCGGATGTCGGAACGGGGGCGCTACCTAAGCCTTCACACCCGTTCCGGCTTCTCTTGGGCCGTCCAGCGCGGCCCGATCATCCTAACCTCATTTTCTCTGACCTCGCGTCTTCTTCCGGTAGCGCAGCGGCGTTCCAGATCGCGGCCTCTTCCTCCTTCGCCATCTCCGAGTTGCTGACGAGCAAGTCGCACAAGACCTGGAACGTCGGCTTCTGGCTGGGCGGCGCGCCTGGGCTGCGCCATCCGGAAGGGCCGCGACGATCGGATGTCCGCGGCTTCGGCGACGTCGCGCTTGTGTCCGCCGCTAGTCGGTCTGACGTTGGCGCGAACTTTCAGTGAGCGGCGTCAAGCGCGACACCGGCATCCCTTCGCCAGCGCGGTGAAGAACGACAAACACTTCGTCAGCGTCTCACCCGTCGCGCCGGTCTCCGCGAACCGCTCGGCGATCCATCGACTGGCGTGGCCTTCGTCAGGTCGAGATCCGTCCGAGAACATGAACGGGTAGCCAGTGCGGCAATCAAGCTGCTAGAGGGCTTCTGACGTCTCCGCGCCCTCGCTGCTCCGGCCAGACGGTCGAGCACGCCCGCCAACGGGCGTGTCGTCGATTGTGCGATCAGCGTCAGAATACCGCGGCGACGACATGATCGCGCTCTGCGTGCCACCCGGAGGCAGGTGCCGAGCACGCTGCGATCAATCCGCTGCCGGGAGATGCACGCTGCCACCCGCTCAAGCGAGATTCACGAACGTGCGGATACGGAATGTAGGGCGGCACCGGCTTCTTCGCAGCTCGATCGCTGCGGCTTCCGGGTGGTCAATTTGCCGCTTTCATCGGACTACACACGCAATGCTACCCGCAAATAGCTATGCGGCGCTGAATGAACGAAATTTCAGAGATGCCCAAGCACGTTTATCGCTATTCTCGACTGGCCCGTGGAGGCATAGCCGCCATGCGTGGAGACCGGGTGCTCGTGCCGGGGCTATCAGCGGCGGAGGCCGGATCTGTCGCGTTCTGGACGTGCTAAACGAGAAGTCGTGCGAACTCACTGACGATGACAAGGCTTTGAAGCAGTGTCGGGCAGGGGAACCATACGAAGACTGTCCTGTTTCGACTCGCGGACGTTTCGTTTGACGACGGATCGGGGTCGAACAGCGGGTCATTCCCGCGCATGGCAGGACCAAGATTAGCCGTACGCCGCAAAAAGTCTTGCACTAAAGTATCACATTACATGCGCCACTCGCCCCCACATGGTCCAAGAACGCCTCGCCCATCACCTCGAACGCCCTGCGGAACGCCACGGTCGGATGAGACGGGCGGCCGATCGAGATTCAGCGGAGGCACTGGCGTTGGGAGCGTTCCGCACCGGCCTGTCCGCGCTGCGGCGATGCGAACGTTTACAAGATGACGAGCGCGGACGGCACGCGCAACGCAGGACTATCGGTGGCGCTGCCGTGGCTGCAAGAAGATGTTCACCGGTTCGCACCGGAACGATCTTCGAGGAAACGCCGGTTGCCGCTCCGCGTGTGGGTGCTACGCGTTCTGGAAAGCATGCAGCAGCAAGAAGGGCATCAGCGCGTTGCAGCTGTCACGCGAGATGCGAGATCACGCACAAGTCGGCGCTGTTCGTGCCTGCGCCGGATTCGTCACGGCCTGGGCGCAGACGCCGGACGCGCCGAAGCTCGACCGGCACCGTCGAGGCCGACGAAACGTATGTCGGCGGTCAAGACCGTCGCATCGATGTGGCGCGCGAACAGCTCCGGACGCGGCACATCAGCAAAGCGTTCCGGTGGTCGGCATGGTGCAGCGCGACGGCGACGTGCGGTTCCAGCATGATGGAGCGGCTGACGGTCGGATCGATCTGCGCGAAGTGCTCGCAGAGAACGCAGACCATGACCTGCCGCCTCATCACCGACGAATTCAGCTGCTATCAGCCGCGTCGGCAGGCATGTTCGCGGGCGGGCACGAAACGGTGAAGCACTGCGCGACGCGAATACGTGCGCACGGCACTGACGTTCACAGCAACACGATTGAAGGCGTGTTCAGCTTGATTCAAGCGCGGTGTCATGGGCACGTTCCACAGCGTCAGCCGGAAGCACCTGCCGAACTATCTGAACGAGTTCGAGTTTCACCGCTGGAACACACGCGGAAGCTGGACGACGGCCAGCGGCTTATCGGCAAGGCAATCCCCGCACGATGGACGGCAAGCGGTTTGATCGGTATCCGGGAGTCGGTTAGGTTGCCCGCCGTATCAGCCGACGCTGAAAGGACGAGATGGATGCACCGTTCAACGACGAAGGGGGCAAAAAGCCTGAGTGGCCCTGCCCCCTTTCCAGCAAATACCTAGTCCCGTTGAATTCAAGGTTGCGTTTCGTGGTCCTCGCGCAGCTTGTACTTCTGAATCTTCCCTGACGCGGTCATCGGAAAGTCCTGCACGAAGCGGACGTAGCTGCGGCACCTTGAACTTCGCGAGGCTGCTGCGCGCACCAGGCGATCATGTCCTCCGGACGCCGCTCGTCGACGTCCGCGGCTTCAGCCGAACCGCCGCGGCCACCGCTTCGCCGAAGAACGCATCCGCCACGCCGTAGACGTACGCGTCGGCGACCGCCGGGTGCTCGCGCAGGCGATCCTCGATCTCCTTCGGCGCGATGTTCTCGCCGCCGCGGATGATGATGTCCTTGATGCGGCCGGTGATGCGGACGCAGCCGTCGGCGTCGATCGACTGGCCTCGTCGCCGGTGTGCAGCCAGCCGTCGGCGTCGATCGCCGCGCGCGTCGCGTCCGGGTTGTTGTAGTAGCCCTTCATCACGTTGTAGCCGCGCGCAGCACAGCTCGCCGCGCTCGCCGGTCGGCGCGGACGTCGCGCCGGTCGCGCGGATCGACGATCTGCACCTCGACTTCGGGCAGGACGCGGCCGACGGTCTGCGACCGCTGCTCGACCGAGCGAGTCGCGCGGCGTCATGCGTGATGCCCGGCGAGGTCTCGGTCAGTGCCGTAGACGATCGTGATCTCGCGGCAGGTGCATCTCGGTCGATCACGCGGCGCATCAGCGGCTCCGGGACAGAGCGCGCCGGCCATGACGCCGGTGCGCAGCGACGTCAGGTCGAACCGCGCGAAGTCCGGATGCTCGAGCTCCGCGATGAACATCGTCGGCACGCCGTAGAGCGCGGTGCAGCGCTCGCGGTCGATCGGTCTCGAGCACGCTGCGTCGGCATCGAACGCCTCCACCGGACACAGGCAGGCGCCGTGCGTGAACGCGCCGAGCACGCCGATGCACGCAGCCGAAGCAGTGAAACAGCGGCACGCACAGGCACAGGCGATCGTCCGGCGTGTAGCCGAGCACCTGCGCCGAGCGCAGTAGCCGTTGTTGACGATGTTGCGGCTCGAGAGCATGACGCCCTTGGGAAACCCGGTCGTGCCCGACGTGTACTGCATGTTGATCACGTCGTCGGGACCGACCGCTGGCGCTGCGGTGCGTCGAGCTCGCGCCTCGGACGACCGCGCGACGCGGCGACGCGGCGGATCGTCCGGCGTAGGGCGATCAGCGCCGGCCGGCCGTCGGCTCGCCGACGAAGATGATCCGCTTCGAGGCCGGGATCGTGCCCGCCGTCGCGCCAATGCCTGCCGAGCTCGGCGACGTAGTCGACGTCGCGAAAGCCGCGGATCGTGATGCAGCGTCGCCGCCTCGCTCTGGCGCAGCAGGTAGTCGATGTCGCGCGCGCGCAGCGACGTGTTGGCGGTGACCAGAATCGCGCCGATCTTGGCGAGCGCGAACTGCAGCACGACCCACTCGGGCACGTTGGTCGCCCAGACGACGACGCGCTCGCCGCGCGCGACGCCGAGCGCCATCAGGCCGCGCGGCGATCGTGCGCGCTTCCTGCTCGAGCGCGCGCGAAGGTGCATCGCGGGCCGTCGCCGTAGACGAGCGGCCTCGCGGTCCGGCAGCGCGCGCGCGAGCCGCGTCGAGCAGATCGCCGACGGTGACGTCGCGAAACGGCGGCGGTGCTGAAGATCGCTCATGGCGGCGGGGATTGTGTCACAGGTCGCGCTTCTGTGATTAACTGATGGGCTGTGGATCGAGCCCTGCATCGTGATCGTGGCGCGCCGGACCTGCTGCCCGCCCTGAGAGAGCGCGCCGGCGCTGTCGACGGCGAGCTGCTGACGTTTTCCGACGCCGACGCGCTGCCGCGCGTTCCAGACGATCATGCAGCGGCGGCCGCAGGTCGGTCGCGCTCGAGCGCATGTTTGCCCTGACGCCGCGCGGCGCGGCGCTGATCAACCGCATCAAGGCCGATCCGACGCTGCGGGACGCCGAGATCCGGCGTCGTGGCGCACAACAGCGACTACACGCGCGTCGTGCCCCGGCAGCCGCGCCGCCGAGCGCGCCGGCCCTCGACCAGCGCGGGACCCGGCGCGCGCGCGCGGTTCAAGATGGCGCCGACAAGGTCGGTGGTCGTCGACGAGCACGCTCGGGCAGCTCGATCGATCTGTCCATCGTCGGCGCGCAGGTGGCGTGCGTCGGCGGCGCTGAAGCCGAACCAGCGGATCGAGGTCGCCCTGATCGACGAGCAGGCCAACGTGCAGTTCAACGCGTCGGTCGCCTGGACGTCGTTCGAGACGTCTGGCGTCGGGCGCGCCGCGGTTTCGGGCGGGCATCAACTTCGAGGACGCCGATCCGCGCGGCGGTCGACGCCTTCCTGCGCAGGCACAAGGCCGTAGGACACCATGTCACCGGTCTCGACGCACCAGCTCCCGGTGTCGTTTACGACGCGCTGAAGGCGGCGGGCATCCGGCTGATGTCGGCGCTGCCGGAGACGTGGCTCGTCCATCTGATCCGGATGGCCGAAGACGATCCGGAGATGACGCTCGGTGCGCCTGGCCAAGGAAGAAGAAGGCGTCGGCATCTCGGCGGGCGCGCATCTGGCCGGCGTCAAGTCGGCGATGCTGATGCAGAACCACGGCTTCCTCGCGTCGATCAACGGCATCGTCTCGTGCGCGCAGCTCTATCGCATTCCGCTGCTGATGCTGATCAGCTATCGCGGCGAGTTCGGCGAGCGCGATCCGTGGCAGACCGAGGGCGGCGGCGTCACCGAGGACCTGCTGCGCGCGCTGCGGATCCCGTTCGTCGTCTCGATCGCGCCGATCACGTCGCGCCGCGGATCGCCAAGGCGCAGACGCTGGCGCTAGTCGGCGAACAAGCCGGTGGCGCTGCTGCTGTGCCGCGATCTGATGTGGGAGGAGCCGGCATGATGCGCGGCTCGACGCGCTCAGCGCGATCTACCCGCAGCTCGAGCGACGCGATCGTCGTCACGATCATGGGCGCGGTGGCGGCCGAGCTGCAGTCGATCGGCCACCGGCCGAACTTCTTCTACCTGCAGCACGCGATGGGACTGGCCTCGTCGATGGGGCTCGGCATCGCGCTGTCGAAGCCGGAGCGCCAGGTCGTCGTGCTCGACGGCGACGGCTCGGTCCTGATGAACCTCGGCGGCCTGACGACGCTGGCGCGCTACCGGCCGCGCAACCTCGTGCACGTCGTCTTCGACAACGAGAGCCTGCTGTCGGTCGGCGGCTTTCCGACCGCGACGTCGACCGGCAGCGACCTCGCCGGCATCGCCGCGGCGGCCGGCGTGCCGCGGACGGCGACCGTGCGCGACGCTCGACGACGTTCACGCGCGCGTTCGACGACGCGCTCGGCGCGCGGCGATCTGACGACGATCGTCGCGAAGGTCGAGGCCGTCGGGCCGTCGGCGCTACGTCACCGACCTCGCGCTGCTCGAGAACCGCTTTCAGTTTCAGCGGTACCTGCGATCGTGACGACGCACGCTGACCGCAGCTCGTCGACGATCTCGCGCGCCGGCCGCGCTGACGGATCGTCGATCTGACGCAGCCGCTCGGCCCGGCGACGCCGGTGATCGGCCTGCCGCCGATGTTCGCCGCGTCGCCCGGCGTGACGATCGACGTCATCTCGCGCTACGACGACAAGGGGCCGGCGTGGTACTGGAACACGCTGCGCTTCGGCGAGCACACCGGCACGCACTTCGACGCGCCGGTCCACTGGATCACCGGCAAGGATCTGCCCGACAACGCGTGCGACACGATTCCGGCGCGCCGCTTCGTCGGGCCGGCGTGCGTGATCGACGTCGACGCGCGACGTCGCGCGCGAATCCGGACTTCCTGCTGACGCCGGCAGCGCATCGAGGCGTGGGAAGCGCGAGCACGGCCGCATTCCCGCCGGCGCGTGGGTGCTGCTGCGGACCGGCTGGAGCCGGCGCACCGATCCGGCGGCGTTCCTCAACGTCGCGCGCCGACGGACCGCACAGCCCGGGCTTCGACGCGCGCGCGTCGCGGCTGCTCGCGCACGATCGCGACGTGCTCGGCGTCGGCGTCGAGACGATCGGCACCGACGCCGGCCAGGCCGGCACGTTCGACCCGCCGTTTCCCGAATCACACGATCATGCACGGCGCCGGCAAGTTCGGCCTGGCGAGCCTGTGCAACCTCGATCAGCTGCCGCCGACCGGCGCCGTCGTGATCGCCGCGCCGCTGAAGATCGTCAACGGCAGCGGCAGCCCGCTGCGAGTTCATCGCGATCGCGCCGGCCGCGCCGCGTGATCGCTGGAGAGTCGTCCGCGGATTATCGCGATTACGCGGATTGCGCGGACTGAGACGTCCGGCGCCGGCGCGCAGCGGCCGGTCGCGAGAGAATCTGGCGTGACGCAGCCGCGCAACGCCGGGCTCGTATTCACGCCGTGGTGGTTTACCGCGCGCGGCTCGCGCCGCGCCGCCGGACGTCGTCCCCGTTGCACGCCGGCTTCCGCATCAGTCCGCGACGGCTGCCGGCATGTCTTGTCCTAATCCGCGTAATCCGTTAATCCGCGGATAAATAGATCAGGCGCGCGGTCCGAAATCCGCCATCCGCATATACGTCGTCTCTGAAGATCGTATCGTCGCGCTCGGATCCGGTCGAGACGATCGCGGCGCGGCACGCCGGACACCTCCTCGAGCCGCGCGATGTAGCGGCGCGCCGCCTCCGGCAGCTCGGTCGAACCGCCGCACGCCTGCGGTCGGCGTCGTCCAGCCGGGCATCGATTCGTAGACCGGCTCGCACGCGGCGAGCTGCGCCGACGTCGGACGGGAACTCGGTCAGCGTCCGGCCGCCGCAGCGGTAGGCGGTGCAGATGTCGATGCGCTCGAGGCCGTCGAGCACGTCGAGCTTGGTCAGCGCCAGCGCGTCGAGGCCGTTGATGCGGACGCCGTAGCGCACGGCGACCGCGTCATGCCCAGCCGCAGCGCCGCGGACGGCCGGTGACCGCGCCGTACTCGTTGCCGCTCTCGCGCAGCCGGTTGCCCATCTCGCCGGTCAGCTCGGTCGGCAGCGGCCCTTCGCCGACGCGCGTCGTGTAGGCCTTGACGACGCCGAGCACGCGGCCGATCGCGCGCGGCGGGACGCCGAGGCCGGTGCAGACGCCGCCGATCGACGCGTTCGACGAGGTGACGTACGGATAGGTGCCGTGATCGATGTCGAGCAGCGTGCCCTGCGCGCCTTCGAACAGGATCGACTGGCCGCCGCGCATCGCCTGCGTCGAGCAGCAGCGAGACGTCGCGCATCCATCGGCCGCAGCCGCTCGGCGTGCTGCAGCAGCTGCGTCGAGCACCGGCTTCCAGTCCATCGTCGCTGTCCTGCACCAGGCGGTTGCGCGCGGTGACGTTGTCGCGGACGTTCTGCTCGAGGCCCTTCGGATCGGTCGAGATCGCCGACGCGGATGCCGCGGCGCGCGATCTTGTCCTCGTAGGCCGGGCCGATGCCGCGCGACGTCGTGCCGATCTTGCGCTCGCCGCGCCGCGCCTCCGACAGCAGGTCGAGGTCGCGGTGATACGGCAGGATCAGGTGCGCCTTGTCGCTGACGACGATGCGGTCGCCGACGTCGATGCCGTTCCTGCGTCAGCTCGTCGACCTCGGCGAACAGCGCCTGCGGATCGACGACCACGCCGTTGCCGATGACGCAGGTGACGCCGGCGATGCAGGATGCCGGACGGAATCAGCCGCAGGACGAACTTCGTGCCGTTGACGTACACGGTGTGGCCGGCGTTGTGTCCGCCCTGATAGCGGCGCGACGATCGAAAAGTGCGGCGTGAGCAGATCGACGATCTTGCCTTTGCCTTCATCGCCCCACTGAGCACCCAGCACAGCAAGATTCATCAGTCGCTAGAGATTCATAGTCGTAGCGCGACGGACTAAGATTCTACTACCGTACGACTACTGACTGCGACCACTGATCACGACCTGACGACGGTTCGACTCGCTCGACGATCGAAGCAGCTGCTGAGCGATCGCCGACGCGCGGCGAGCCGGTCGCGCTGCGCCGACGCCGCCCGCGATCGCGTCCGCGCGTCGCGCGCGCGTCGTCGATCGGCGGGCGCGCGGCGACGAGCCGGCCTACGGCATCAACACCGGCTTCGGATCGTTCGCCGACGTGCAAGATCGCGCCCGACGCGCTCGAGACGCTGCAGCTCAACCTGCTGCGCAGCCACGCCGCCGGGCTGGGCGATCCGCTGCCGGTCCGCGCCGTGCGCGCGACGATGGCGCTGCGCGCCAACGTGCTGGCGAAAGGGTTCTCCGGCATCAGCGTCGAGACGCTCGACGGCGCTCATCGCGCTGCTGAACCACGGCGTCCATCCGCGCGTCCCGTCGCGCGGATCGGTCGGCGCGAGCGGCGACCTGGCGCCGCTGGCGCACCTGGCGCTGGTGCTGATCGGCGAGGGCGAAGTGCTCGTCGACGAGCGACGACGAGCGCGAGAACGCGGAGACCGCCAGAACGCTCAGCGATGCTCTGCGAGCTCCGCGAGTTCGCGTTCGTCGGATCCTGGCGCGCGAGGCGCTCGGCGCGCGGGCTGACGCCGATCCGCCTCGGCCCAAGGAAGGGCTGGCGCTGATCAACGGCACGCAGCCGTCGACGGCGGTGCTGGCGCTGGCGCTGGCCGGCGCCGAGCAGGTCGCGCGCGCGGCCGACATCGCCGCGGCGCTGTCGATCGACGCGCTGCGCGGCTCGATTCATCCCTTCGAGGCGCGCATCCACGACGCGCGGCCGTTCGCGCGGGCAGCGCGACGTCGGCGGCCAACATCGAGGCGCTGATGCGCGGCAGCGGCATCAACCAGTCGCACGAGCACTGCGGCAAGGTCCAGGACGCCTATTCGCTGCGCTGCGCGGCGCAGGTGCACGGCGCGGCGCGCGAGGCGCTGCGCTTCGTGCGCGAGACGCGTGCGTCGTCGAAGCCAACAGCGCCACCGACAACCCGATGGTGTTCGCCGACACCGGCGACATCGTGTCGGGCGGCAACTTTCACGGCGCGCCGATCGCCATCGCCGCCGACCTGCTGGCCGCCGCGCTCGTCCCGCTGGCGACGATCAGCGAGCGGCGGACCGATCGGCTGGTCGATCCGGCGCTCAGCGGCCTGCCGGCGTTCCTGCACGCGCGACGGCGGCGCTGCAAGTCGGGCTACATGCTGGCGCAGGTCACGGCGGCGGCGGTCGCGTCGGAGCTGAAGACGCTCGCGCATCCGGCCGGCGTCGACACGATCCCGACCTCGGCGAACAAGGAAGACCACGTCAGCATGAGCATGACCGCCGCGCTCAAGGCCGAGCGCGCGCGTCGGCGCGCGCGCGAAGTGATCGCGATCGAAATCCTGTGCGCCTGCCAGGCGATCGACCTGCTCGCGCCGCTCGACGACGTCGCCGCGCGCTGCAGCGCGTCCACGCAGCTCGTGCGATCGCGCGTGCCGATGCTCGACGACGATCGCGCGCCGGCGCCCGACATCGTCGCGATCACTGAACTGATCGCGACGAGCGCGCTTGAAGAACGCGTGCGGCGGACTAGTCAAGTGAAAAATTTTTCATTTTCAAATTGACAACGTTCGCGCCGCTTCTTAAGGTCTATCTTTCTCGTTCCGCATCCTTCATGGCCACCGCAACACGCACCATCCGATCGCCGCGCGGCACCGCGCTGACCTGCAAAGGCTGGCCGCAGGAAGCCGCGCTGCGGATGCTGATGAACAATCTCGATCCCGACGTCGCCGAGCGGCCCGGACGATCTCGTCGTCTACGGCGGCATCGGGCAAGGCGGCGCGCAACTGGGACGGCGTTCGACGCGATCGTCGCGGTCGCTGCACGTCGCTCGAGCACGACGAGACGCTGCTCGTCCAGTCCGGCAAGCCGGTCGGCGTCTTTCAGACGCATCCCGGCGCGCCGCGCGTGCTCATCGCCAACGCGCTGCTCGTGCCGGCGTGGGCGACGTGGGAGAACTTCCGCGACCTCGAGCAGCGCGGCCTGACGATGTACGGCCAGATGACGGCCGGCAGCTGGATCTACATCGGCAGCCAGGGCATCGTGCAGGGCACCTACGAGACGCTGGCCGGCGGTCGCGCCGACGACATTTCGGCGGCACGCTGTCCGGCCGCCTGGTCGTCACCGCCGGCCTCGGGCGGCATGGGCGGCGCCCAGCCGCTGGCGGCGACGATGAACGGCGCCGCGGCGCTGGTCGATCGAGGTCGATCCCGCAGCGCATCGCGCGGCGCCTGGCGACGCGCTACCTCGACGAGGCGACCGACAGCCTCGACGAGGCGCTCGACGCGGTCAGCCGCTGGACGCGCGACGCGCGTGGCGCGGTCGATCGGCCTGCGCGCGCAACGCCGCCGACGTGCTGCCGGCGCTGGTCGCGCGCGGCGTCACGCCCGACGTGCTGACCGATCAGACGTCGGCGCACGATGCGCTGAACGGCTACGTCCCGAACGGCATGCTCGCTCGACGAAGCCGACCGGCTGCGCGAGCGCAACCCGTCGGACTACATCGCGCGATCGATGGCGGCGATGGCCGAGCACGTGCGCGCGATGCTCGCGCTGCAGGCGCGCGGCGCGGTGACGTTCGACTACGGCAACAACATCCGCGCGCAGGCGCGAGCAGGCCGGCGTCGCCAACGCGTTCGACATTCCCGGCTTCGTGCCCGAGTACATCCGGCCGCTGTTCTGCGAGGGCAAGGGCCCGTTCCGCTGGGCGGCGCTCTCGGGCGATCCGGAGGACATCCGCGTCACCGACGAGGCGGCGCTCGAGATGTTCCCGCACGACGAGGCGCTGGTGCCGCTGGATCCAGCTGGCGCGCGAGCGCGTCGCGTTCCAGGGCCTGCCGGCGCGCATCCTGCTGGCTCGGCTACGGCGAGCGCGCGCGCTTCGGCCTGCGCATCAACGAGCTGGTGCGCGAGCGGCGCGGATCACGGCGCCGATCGTCATCGGCCGCGATCATCTCGACACCGGATCGGTCGCCTCGCCCAACCGCGAGACCGAAGGCATGCGCGACGGCAGCGACGCGATCGCCGACTGGCCGGTGCTGAACGCGCTGCTGAACGCGTCGAGCGGCGCCACCTGGGTGTCGGTCCACCACGGCGGCGGCGTCGGCATCGGCTACTCGCTGCACGCCGGCATGGTGATCGTCGCCGACGGCACGCACCGACGCCGACGAAAAGCTCGAACGCGTGCTGACCTGCGATCCCGGCATCGGCGTGGCGCGCCACGCCGATGCCGGCTATCCCGCGGCGATCGCCACCGCCGAACGCGAAGGCGTGCGAATTCCGATGCGTGAGGAACGCGAATGCTGACTCCTCGTATCACTCTGGCCCGCCGCGTCACCGCGGCGCTCGACGCGTCGCCGTCGCGGATTCCCGTGCTCGTCGGCGGATGCGGCAGCGGACGGACGACCGCTGCTGCGCCAGCTGCGCGAGCGCATCGGCCGCACGTCGGTGCAGCACATCGACGTCGAGCGCACGGCGACGACGCCGGAGCGCTTCCTGCGCGCGGTCGACGGCGGTCGTCGCCGTTCCCGGTCAGCGATCCGTCGGCGCAGGCCGCGCCGGCGCGCGCGCCGCGTTCGACGCGACGCTCGCGTTCTTCGCGCGCGCGCGCGACGCCGGCGAGCGAGCCGGCGACGTTCCTCCTCGACGAGTTCCTCGAGCTGCGGACGTTCGAGAGCTTCCCGGCCTGCGCCGCGTGCTGCACGACTGCATCGACGGCCTCGCGGCGAGCGGCAACCGCTTCGTGCTGACCAGCCGCTACGTCGCGCGCACGCTGCGCCTGCTGCGCGATCGCTCGGCGCGCTTCGAAGTGATTCACATGCCGGCGCTCACCGCCGAGGACACGCAGCGACATCCTCGGCCGACCGCGCGCCGGCGGCGGCGACAGCGACGCGCACGACGCCGACTATCTCGCGCGCACGGTGCAGGCGCTCGCCGACGGCCGGCCGATCTACGTCCGCGCGCTCGCCGACGAGCTCGCCGCGCTGCGCGAGCACGGCGGCCCCGGCAGCGGCGACGCGATCAGCGCGCTGGCGGCGCTGCTCGCGCACCGAGGGCCGTCTCGCCAGGCAGTGCGAGCTTCTGCTACGAGCTGCGGCTGCACCGCGCGCGCGGCTACGGCGCGCTCAAGGCGATTCTCGAGATCCTCGCGCGAGGAAGAAGGGCTGACGCTCACCGAGATCTCGCAGCGGCTGCAGCGCACGCCCGGGTCGACGAAGGACTATCTGTCGTGGCTCGAGGACGTCGACCTCGTGACGTCGCGGCAGAAGCGCTACAGCTTCACCGATCCGCTGCTGCGCGTCTGGGTGCGCCTGCACTGCCGCGCCGTCGGCGCCGACCGAAGACGATCTCGCGCGCGAAGTGCACCGCTACGCGCTGCCGCGCCTGCCGCAGCAGACCGAGCCGCCGCCGGCGCCGCACGGCGAGCCGGCGTTCGCGATGGCCGGCGGACCGGCGTCGGGGATCATCGAGATCGACTAGTCAGACGTTCAGAGTTGGTGAATTGGTGAGTTGGTGACTTGATTGCTGAATTCGATTCGCCAAATCACCAGTTCGCCAACTCGCCGATTCTCGCTGTCCTCGTCTTCGCTGTCGCCTCCTGCTCTCATCCGCGGCCCTCGACATCGCCGCCGGCGAGTCGTCGATGTCCTCGCCTACCTGCTCGGCGATCCGTCCGCTGTGGCCGCGTCAGCGGCAGCCACGGCCAGAATCAGATCGTCGACCTCACGCGGCGCGAGGTCTGCTGGGTGAGCTACGGCAACACCGCGGCGGTTCGAGTGCTGGCGCTGGGACGATCAGTTCATCTATCACGCGGTCGATCACGGCCTCGACGGCGACAGCAACGAGTCCTACATGTTCACCGACGGCCGCTGGCTGCGCGCGGTACCTGCCGGCCAGCGCCACCGCCGCGTCGCCGTGGACGATGGACGTCGCGCGAGAATCAGCTGGTCTGGTTCGACGCGGCGTGCCGCGTCGATCGCGTCGCGGTCGCACGCGTTTCCGTACCGGCAGCGCGCTGGTTCGAGCCGCGGCGCGACGCGGGCAGCGATCTCGGGCGCGCGCGACACGCTCGTGCTCGAGTATCAGCCGTACGATCCGGCCGGCGCGGCCGGCGCCGCGGAGCACTACTACCTCGGCCTCGGCGCCGGCTGGCATGAGTGGGAGCGATCGGGCTTCCGCGATTTCTTCAACCGCGCCGGCGGTCCGAACTACGCCGATGGACCGATCAGGTGTGGTGTCAGGCGCCGTAGACGGGTTCGCAGGTTCGAGCGGTTCAGGGTTCGTCGGTCGTTCTGAGTTCGGATCCTGATCAGTTCCAGGTAATCCCGCGATGGGTCAGTCGCGAAGAAGCCGCGGCCGCGTAAGGCGGCGGCGGCCGAAGCTGGTGAAGTGGGTCGGCGATCGCCGCGCGTCGTCGGCGGCATCGGCTACGGCATCTCGCAGATGTCGACCATCGCCTACGGTGAGGCCGAGATCAAGGTCGTCGATTTCTCCGGGCTCGACGCGGCGCAGAAACGCAGCGCTCTCGAAGCGGCCAACGCCGCGCGCTGCACGTGCGGCTGCGGCATGACGCTCGCCCAGTGCGTCGCCACCGACAGCACCTGCCCGATCCGCGAGGACAACGTCGCGCAGATCAGGCAGACTCGTCGATCAGGCGTCACGCACGAAGTCGTGACCCTGACGCTACGTTCTCAGTTTCTCTAGCGCAGCCCGCGCCGCTTCCTGCTCCGCTTCCTTCTTGCTCGCGCCGGTCGCCGACGCCGAGCGGCTCGCCGCTGCACGACGACCTCGATCTCGAACAGCTTCCGGTGATCGGGTCCGCTGCGTGCCGACGAGGCGGTAGTCGGGCAGCGGCAGGTCGCGCGACTGCAGCAGCTCCTGCAGCGCCGACTTGTAGTCCTGCCCGGCCACGCCGTCGCGCGCGGACCTCGTCGAGCAGCGGCGCGAACTCGCGCGACGATGAACGCGCGCGCGTGCTCGATGCCGCCGTCGAGATAGATCGCCGCGATCAGCGCCTCGTAGCTGTCGGCGAGCAGCGCCTGCTTGCGGCGGCCGCCGGTCTTCTCCTCGCCGCGGCCCAGCAGCAGGTGATCGCCGAGCCGCAGCCGCTCGGCCTGCCGCGCCAGCGTCGCCGTCGAGACGAGCGCCGCCTTGGTCTTCGACTTCTGCCCCTCGTCGAACCGCGGAAACTCGCGGAACAGCATGTCGGCGACGACGAAGCCGAGCAGCGCGTCGCCGAGAAACTCCATCGACTCGTTGTCGGCGACGCCGCCGCTGACGTCCTCGTTGGCGCGCGAGGTGTGGGTCATCGCGTGCTCGAGCAGGCCGCGATCGCGGAACCGGTAGCCGATCGCCTGCTGCAGCGTCTCGAACTCGTCGCGCAGCCGCACGACCTGGCCGTTCTTCAGCTCGGTGCGGTGGCCGTCGATGATCCGCTGCGCCTCGTCGGCCTCGCTCGGGTGCACCGCGATGCGGACCTCGCTCAGGCCGTCGACCGACAGCGGGAAGATCGAGTGCGGCACGTCCGGACGAGACGACCGACATCACGCCGTGGGTCTCGAGCAGGCCGCGGACGATCTGCGCTTCGATGTCGGAGTGGGTGCGGAAGATGACGACGAGATCGGTCACAGCGTGTAGACGCGAAGCCGCCAGACGCCGCGGCGATCATCGCATGCACTCGGCGATTCCGCGAGCTCCGCGCTCGATCGGCGCGGCGGCCGCGGCGAGCTCGTCGACCTTCAGCAGGATCATCGTCATGTCGTCGTGCTGCGGCGCGTCGCCGACGAACGCCGCGATCTCGCGCAGCACGCGCTCGCGCAGCTCCTCCGACGGCAGGTGCGCGTGGGTCTCGACGAGCTGGCCCGAGCCGCGCCTCGCCGAACAGATCGTCGCGCGCGTTCATCGCCTCGCTGATGCCGTCGGTGAAGAGCAGGTAGAGATCGCCCGGCTGCAGCGGGATCGTCTCCTCGACCAGGTGCCGCTCGAACATCTCGCCGTTGTCGAGCTTCAGGCCGACGCACCATCCCGTCCGGCGCGAGGATCTGCACCTGCCGCGGCGCCGCCGTCGCGCAGCGCCGGGCACGTAGATGAGCGGCGTGTGCCCGGCGCGCGCGTAGGTCATCGTCCGCGCGCGCAGATCGATGACCGCGTAGGTCATCGTGATGAAGCTGCGCGCGTCGAGGTGGTGCGGCGATGATCCGGTTCGGCGCGATCAGCAGCGTCGCGCGGCGAGGTGTGGATCTCGCTGAGCGACAGCACCAGCCCCTTCAGCTCCGCCATGTAGAGCGCCGCCGACGTGCCCTTGCCCGAGACGTCGGCGATCAGCACGCCGACGCGGTGATCGTCGAGCGGCAGGAAGTCGTAGTAGTCGCCGCCGACTTCGCGCGCCGGCACGCAGAGCGCGGTCACCGACAGCCCGGCCATCACGCAGCGGCCCTGCGGCAGCAGCGACATCTGGATCTCGTGCGCGATGCGCAGCTCCTCCTCGAGCCGCTTCTTCTCCGCCGCCTGGCGCAGCAGGTCCTCGATGCTCGCGGTCATCGAGTTGAACGAGCCGCGCGAGCTCGCCGAGCTGATCCTCGCGTCGTCACGGCGATCTTGTGCGTGAAGTCGCCCTGCCGCACGCGCTCGGTGCCGGTGAACAGCGCGTGCACCGATCCGGTGAGCGACTTGGCGAGCGCGAAGCCGGCGACGAGCGCCATCGCCTCGATGATCAGGAACAGCGCGCCGATCACGAACAGCACGAGCAGCAGGCCCTGGCCGAAGCGTCCGGCCGACGCTGCCCTCGCGCCGCCGAGATGCGATCGTAGAGCTCGGCGACGCTGAGCGCGGTGGTCACGCGTCAGCGTGCCGGACGCGCCGGTCGACCAGTCGCGATAGTCCATCAGGCTCGGCAGGCTGCTGAGCATGACCCGGCGTCAGCGGCGACGGCCGCGGCGCGTTCGTCGCCGCCGGCGCGTCCCGGCCAGCGGCCGCGCATCGCTCGCCGTCTCGCGGCGGAACCGGCCGTCACGCTCTTCAGCTCGACGCCGGTGTCCTTGCGCAGCTGCTGGCGGATCGCGTCGTTGACCAGCAGATCGACGACGACCGCGTAGCCCGGGCGCGGCGCATCCGGAAACGCGACGCCGCGCACCAGCAGGTGCGTGTCCTCGTCGTCGGCCGTCGACGGTGCGCCGGTGCGAGTAGCGCGAGGCACGCCGGTGAAGCCGGCGCAGCCGATCCACGCCGGCATCGCATCGCGGCGGATCGACGTGCGCCCACGGGCCCGACGTCTGACGTCGAAGTCTGACGACCGAATGCCGGCGATGCGCTGCGACGTCGACTGCCGGCGTCGCTGCCGCACGCAGCGGCTCGACCGGCACCACGGCCATCGACGACGTCCGGGTACTGCGCTGCCGCGTTCGCCTGCCGCCGCGCGAGGATGCCGGCGACATCGCGACCGCCGGCGCGCTGGATCTCGAGCGCCGTGCTCTGCGCGAGGAAGCGCGCCTGCTCGCTCAGCGCGCGCAGCCGGCTCTGCACCAGGTACGAGCTGAAGTTGTAGAACAGCAGGAAGCCGCAGAGCAGCGAGAACGCGACGAGCAGCGAGCGCCGGCACGAAGCCGATGAAGACGTACGACAGGATCAGCTTGCGGCGGACGCGCCACAGCAGCCGGCGCTTCGCCAGCACGATCAGGCGGAACGAGCGAAATACGCGAGCGCCGACCGCCGCCGCCAGGCCGGCGACCGTGTCGACGACGCCGAAGAACGGCGGCACGCCGCCCGAGCAGCGAGGCCGATCGAGCAGCACCGCGAGCTTGATCGCCGACGCCGACGACGATGGCGCGGCCCGGGCAGCGTGTGCAGCAGCGCGCCGCGGACGCCTTCGCGCCGATCGACCGCCGGCGGTGCGGCAGCGCTCGCCATCGGCTCATCGGACTTCGCGATATTAAAACATGTATCGTAGTTGGATCGTGAAGCTCACATCGCGCGCGCGTTTCAGCACCATCTGCCTCCACGCCGGCCAGGAACCCGATCCGTCGACCGGCGCCATCATCACGCCGATCTATCAGACGTCGACCTACGTGCAGGAGGCGCTCGGCAAGCACAAGGGCTACGAGTACGCGCGGACGCAGAACCCGACGCGCATGGCGCTCGAGCGCAACCTCGCGGCGATCGAAGTCGGCAAGGCCGGGTTCGCGTTCGCGTCGGGCATGGCGGCGATCGGCGCCATCGCCACGATGCTCGAAGTCGGGCGACCACGTCGTCGTCTCCGACAACACCTACGGCGGCACGTTCCGGCTCTTCGACAAGGTGCTGACGCCGCTATCAGCTGTCGTTCACGCTACGTCGACACGTCGAAGCTCGACGACGGTCGAGCGCGCGATGACGCCGGCGACGCGGATGCTGTTCGTCGAGACGCCGACCAATCCGGTGATGCGCATCACCGACCTGCGCGCCGCGGCCGATCTCGCCCACCGCCACGACGCGCGGCTGGTCGTCGACAACACGTTCGCCAGCCCGTACATCCAGCGGCCGATCGAGTTCGGCGCCGACCTGGTGACCCACAGCACGACGAAGTACCTCAACGGCCACAGCGACAGCGTCGGCGGCATCGTCGTCGCGGTGCGCGACGACGACATCGAGTGGCTGAGGTTCGTGCAGAACGCCGAAGGCGCGATCCTGAGCCCGTTCGATTCGTGGCTGGTGCTGCGCGGCACCAAGACGCTGGCGCTGCGGATGCAGCAGCACAACGCCAACGGCCTGGCGCTGGCGCGAGTTCCTGAGCGCGCACCCCAAGGTCAAGCACGTCTACTACCCGGGCCTGCCGACGCATCCGCAGCACGAGCTGGCGAAGCGGCAGATGCGCGGCTTCGGCGGCATGCTCGCGTTCGACCTCGGCTCGCTCGAGGCACGCGCGGCGGCTGCTGAACAGCGTCCGGCTGCACGCGCTCGCCGAGAGCCTCGGCGGCGTCGAGACGCTGATCTCGCACCCGGCGACGATGACGCACGCGTCGGTGCCGCCGAGCGGCGCGCGGCGCATCGGCATCACCGACGGCCTGGTGCGGATTTCGGCCGGCATCGAGGACATCGACGATCTGAAGGACGATCTCACGCAGGCCCTCGACCGCGGTCTAATGGCCGCGTGATCGACTTCGTCCTCCACTTCGACAAGCACCTGCTCGAGTTCGTCGCGCGACTACGGCTCGTGGGTCTACGCGATCCTGTTCACGATCGTGTTCGCGGAGACCGGCTTCGTCGTCACGCCGTTCCTGCCGGGCGATTCGCTGCTGTTCGCGGCCGGCGCGCTCGTGCGCGACCGGCGACCTGAGCATGCCGGCGATGCTCGGCGCTGCTGGTCGTTCGCGGCCTTCGCGGGCAACACCGTCAACTACGCCGTCGGGCGATTCATCGGCCCGCGCGTGTTTCCAGCACGTCGCACCGGCTGCTGAACCAGCGAGTACCTCGACCGCGCGCACGCCTTCTTCGAGCAATACGGCGGCAAGGCGATCGTCCTCGGCCGCTTCGTGCCGATCGTGCGGACGTTCGTGCCCGTTCGTCGCCGGCGCGGCGCAGATGACGACCGCGTACGTTCGTCGCTCTACAACGCCGTCGGCGCCGTCGGCTGGGTGTCGCTGTGCCTCGGCGCCGGCTGGTTCTTCGGCAACATCCCGATCGTGAAGAACAACTTCTCGCTGGTGACGATCGGGATCGTGTTCGTATCGGTCCTGCCGATGCTGTTCGAGCTCATCAACCACAGCAGACGCTCCGGCTCGACCGGCTGAGCATCCCCTCGCTCGACAGACCGGCGCGGTCAGCCCGACCGTGTCGTCTCACCGATCCACGCACCGTACGCGTCGCCAGCGGAGCCGTCCAGCACGATGAGCTCGGGCAGCTCGTATGGATGAAGCTCGCGCAGACGCGCTTCGAGCGCGCTGAGCTTCTCGCGCGTGGTCTTGATCACCACCTGCCGTTCGGAGTCCACCTCGACCTTTCCCTGCCACCGATAGGTCGAGGTCATCGGTTCGTGGACGTTGACGCACGCGGCGAGACGCTCCTCGACGAGCGTTCGGCGCGAGTCCATTCGCCCTCTCGTCGGCCGGCATGGTCGTCAACACGAGAACGCATTCGGTCATCGCCCTTGTACTCTCACACCAGTTGGTGTACTGTTTTGCGCAAGTGCCGAAGAAGATCGAATCCGAAGACGTCGGCGAAGCGCCGGACGCCCGCGCTCAAGCGGCCGACGCGGAACCGGCGAACTCGTTCAGTTCCTGGTGCTCTTCGTCGCGTCGATCATTATCGTCGACGTTGTCGTGGGCGACCGCGGCTTGCTCGCGATGCTCCGCGCGCGTCACGGAATGCGACGAACTGGCCGCGTCGATAGCGCGTCAGCGGGCCGAGAAATGCCCGGCTCGCGCGACCAGGCCCGGCGCCTCTCGCGAGGATCCGGCAGCCATCGAAGAAATCGCCCGGCGCGAGCTCGGATCTGATCAAGCCGGGCGAGCGCGTGTTCATCGTCAAGGACGTCCCGGCCGCCAAGCCGCCTCGCTAAGCCTCCTGGGCGAACCGCCCCGCACGCAACACCATCGCCGCCACGAACGCGATTCCCGCGCCGCCGACGCTGAGCAACGCGCCGATCTTCGTTTCGTTCAGCAGCGGTCCCCGCGGAAACGCGGCGGAGGCGCAAGAACAACGCGACGGTGAACCGATGCCGCTCGCGCAGCCGACCACGGCGAGTCGCGCCACCTGAATCGTTCCGGCAGCCGCAGCCCGGCAACGCACCGCGAGCGCCACGGCGACGACGATGCCCAGGCTTTCCGGCCAGCAGCCCGAGCAGCACGCCCCACGTGCCCGCCCCGAACTGGAGCAACGGCACGCCGGCGTTCACGAGCCCGAAGGCGAACAGGATCGCTTGAACCGGGTGCTTCCACCAGTGGTCGAATTCGTCGAGCGTGTCTCGTCCGTAAAAGAACGGGCACGATCGGCACGAGGCGCGAGCGCCGGGTGAAGACCGCCCCATCTCAACGCACTCCACGACAGGACTCAGGCCCGAGCACATGCCGGCCAGAACGAGCGCACGTTCTTCCGTCGCATGCCGTAGGCCACGCACGAGCGCCGCGGCCATCAACAACGCACCGCCAGGCAGTGCAGCACTCCGACTGGATAGAACACCGCCAGCACGACCAGGCCCGAGGGCGTCGTCGGCGATCGCCAGGGAGCAGGAGGAACGGAATGGCGGAGCAATACGTAGCGG
>ERZ1370068.3036-contig-2161_pt1 | contig 22071 bp, 26 predicted proteins | sample MGYA00561227_ERZ1370068 | MGnify/ENA primary metagenome ERZ1370068 (study PRJEB38410, sample SAMEA6850437) | metagenome | study: Metagenomic assessment of the ecological functions of the soil: analysis of the soil microbiota associated with the... | reverse complement strand
TGTACTTCGTTCAGTTACGTATTACTCTGACGGGCGCACGCTCTGGCGGCGCGGGCACGATCGCGCGGGTGTTGGCGACCAGCACGTCGCGGGGATCGCCGTCGCCCGACAGCGTGTGCGGGATGAAGCCGTAATTGCCGGGGTAGCGCATCGCCGTCATGAGAGCGGTCGACCACCAGCGTGCCGCGCTCTCCTTGTCCATCTCGCTGCCTGATCGGCCCGCCGCCAACCGGCACCTCGATGATGACGTTGACTTCATCAGGCGGGTTGTTTCCGATCGAAATTGCGTCGATGCGCATGAGAACTCCGCCGTTAGAGAAATGGGGATGGTTGTCATACGCGGGATCATGCCGCATATCTATTGCACTTGCGAACGTCGCCTTAGAAAATGTTGGAACGCCGGGGCAAGCCCGACGATGCCGATTGGGCTAAAGCCGGACTTGATGGACCAAAGTCACTTTAATTGGTCCAGGCGAAGGCAACCTTGTCGAGCGATTTGGGCCTCGAACTTCTCCGAGGAGCGCGCCACCATGCGGCCGCCGAGCGCGCGATAGAACTCGGTCGCCAGATCACTGCTCGGAAAGCGCCCAGATCACCATGCTCTTCAGGCCGCTTTGCGCCCAGATCAGCGTCGCGCGGCATTGAACAGGCGGCGGCCGGCGGGCCGCCGCGAATCTCCGGGCGCAGATAAAGCTCTGTAGATCTCGCCTTCGAAGTGCAGGCTGCGGGCGCGGTTGCGGCCGTAATTGGCGTAGCCTGCGATCTTGTCGAGAGCACCAGCACGCTGACGCGGCTGCCCCTTGCGGATCGCGCTGTCCCACCATTGCGGGCCGCGGCGGTTGATCAGCTTTTCCAGCTCGGCGCCGGGAATGATGCCCTGATAGGCTGAACGCCAGGCCCATCGAGGTGTACGCCACGCGTTGCATCCGCAGCGCCAGCCCGGTCGAACCTCGATCAGGTTGTGTGCTCATGGCGATGATCAAGCAGGTCAGCGCGCCGCCTTCAAGGTCTATCGTTAATTATCGGTTAACCTGTGGATTTTTGCATCAGTTTTCTGCGCACGTGTGTCGAAGAAGGACAGGCCGCCGCCGCCTGGAACCGGCGGCAGCGCTGATGCCTTGCAGGGCATGGCGATACCGCGACGCTGCAGGCGGTCATCCGAGCCCCATAAAAATACGACAGTTTTGGATACGTGGCCGGTATGCTGCGGTCCGATGCGCCTCCCTGCTCGCGTCGCGCCTGGCCGGTTCATGCATTCCATTAAGGTAGTCTTCGCGCCTCGCTTGTTTCACGCTCACCATTGGCCTGTCGGCGGCATCGGGGCAATCAATTCTTGGTGCGCAGGGTGGCGAGGGTGAACCGAACCGCCTGCAGCAATGGCTGGTGCCCTCGCCCGATCCGGCGGCGCCGGCGCACGCTGTGCTGTTCCGCCCGAACGGCGATGGGCCGTTTCCGCTCGCGCTAGTTGCGCATGCGACGACACAGAATGTGCTTCGTCGCGCGCAAATGCCGCAGCCGGAATACCTGCGCGCTTGGCCGACTTTCTGGTCGCGCGCGGCTTCGCCGTGCTGGTGCCGGAGCGGCTCGGCCATGGTGGCACGGGCGGAAAATATCTCGAGGACCAGGGCGGCTGCGACGAGGCGGATTATTCGCGCGCCGGCCGCGCCACCGCCGACCAGATCATAGCCGCGATGAATTTCCTGCGCCGGCAGCCCTTCATCCGGCCGGACCGCACGCTTGTTGTAGGCCACTCCGCGGGCGGCTGGGGCGCGCTGGCGCTCGGCGAGGTGCGCGGCGTATCAGCCATCATCGTCTTTGCGCCGGGGCGGGGCGGCCACGCCAATGATCTTCCCCAACCAGCTCCTGCGCGCCCGCAGGCGCTGCTGGCGTCGGCAGCCAGAATTCGGCAAGCGCCAGCCGGGTGCCGGTGACATGGCTGGTGGCGGCCAGCACGACAGTTATTTTTCACCGTCATTCTCGCGCCGATTGGCGGAAGCGTTTAGCGGCTCCGGCGGCAGGGTCGATTTTCACGAGCTTGCCGCCTTACGGCAGCGAAGGCCACTGGCTGGCGGAATCCGGGAACGGCGTTAAGCTCGCCGCGCGCGCGCTCTCGATACCGTGCTGAAAGGGCTGCGAACGCCCGCGGCCAAAACCATGACGCTGTTTTTCCTGGTTGCCTTGGTCAAGACCGCGCCTGCGATTGTGCTGATGCCGGTGGCGCTGCTGATACTGGACAACCGATGACGCGCTGGCCGGACGATGACGTGATCCTCTATGACGGCGTCTGCATCTTCTGCTCGCGCTGGGTCCGCTTCGTCATCGCACGCGACGTCGCGCGCCGCTTCCACTTCACGCCGATCCAGTCCGGACTACGGCACTACGATTGGCGCAGGCGTTCGGCATCGATCCCCGCCGATCCCGACACCAACGCCGTGATCCATGGCGGCACCGCCTATTTCAAAGTCAGATGCGGCATTGACGGTGCTGGGCGCGCTGCCGGGCTGGCGCTGGACGCGCGCCGCTGCTCTGGGTCCCCAAACCGCTGCGCAACGCCGTTTACAATCTCGTCGGCCCGCAACCGCTACCGGATTTTCGGGAAGTATGAAGACGTGCTTTGTGCCGGATGCGGAGATGCAGGCGAGGGTGATGGAGTAGGGCCAGCCCTGACTGCCTGTTGTCCAACCTCACTGATGCGTTAAAAGCGGGTAGTATTGCAAAGTCGATAGAGCAACTGGGCGAATGACAAAGGCTGTTTTTACAACGAAAGTAACGCCCGGTTACAAACGACCTGCCGGAGGCTCGATATCATTTTCCTCGAACCTACCTCAATCAGGTGATGCGCGCTGTTGGCGATCACATCGTCTACTACCAGCCGAGGCGATCAAGCGTAAACCTGTCAAGTTTCGGTGGCCTGCAATCTTATTTTGGCGTGGCGCGTGTTACCGAAGTTGTGGAAGATCACACGCTGGCCGACCACTACTATGCGCTAGTCGACAACTATCTCGACTTCGATCATCCGGTGCCGTTCGCTAGAAGGAAGTGAGTATTACGAGAAGTGCGCTGAAAAAGGCGGACGGAAGCACGAACAAAGGCGCGTTTGGGCGAGCGGTGCGTGTGATCCCGGACGATGAGTTTGATCGAGATCTTGAAATCTGGGTTTGCGCCAGTGCTAGCGAGATTCCGGCGTCACAGCAGACCGCAGTTCCTGAGCTGTCCGAGCCAAGCGTTCCCTTTGAGCGGCCGATTGTCGAAATGACGATTTCGCGCCCGTTTCGCGAGCGATCATTCATGCACAATGTTCGAGCTGCTTACGCAAACAGATGCGCGATAACCGGTCTTCGCTTGATTAATGGTGGTGGTCGCCCTGAGGTTCAGGCGGCACATATACAGCCGGTGGCGTGCGAAGGGACCCGATCTGATCTGAAATGGTCTCGCTCTTTCTGGGCACAGTGCACTGGATGTTTGATCGCGGACTAATTTCTGATCGGCGATGACTTCAAAATCCTGGTTGCCAAGAATCACGTTCCTGACGACGCGGCGCGCCTCCTGAATCAGAGCGGATCTGATCAATCTACCGAAAGATCCAACACTCCATCCAAACGCGCACTATTTGAGATTTCACCGCGAAATGGTGTTCAAGGGCTAGCAACAGTTAGCTCAGCGCTCCCGCTTGAGGGAAGTCATCCCTCGTCCGCCGCCCTCTCGCCCAGAATCCCTTGCCCCATGCGCGGTGGAGAAGAAGTTCGGCGAGGTTGCCTCGCCCGCGAAGAACAGCCGGTTATCGACTGGCGCCGCCAGCACCGCGCGCTTTCCCGCGTGGCCGGGCAGCGCGTGCGAATAGGAGCCGCGCGCGAAGGGTCGTGGGCCCAGCGCGATTCCGAGAGCGGCTTCAGCTTGCGGCGAAAATCGTTGCCGAGGAAGGACACGATCTCGTCGATCGCTTGCGCGGCGAGCGCGCCGTCGCCGGCGTCTTCCAGGTCTTGCGCAAAACGGCCGCCGAAAAAGCCTTCGATGCAGGGCTGGCCGAACGGGCGCAAATGATAGGTGCCCATCTCGGTGCGCATGGTGGCGCCGCGCAGATTGCCGTCCTTCGGCAGCGCTTCGGGCTCATCGAGCGCCAGCGTCACCTTGTCGGCGAGGCCGAGCGGCAGGCCGCGCGCGGCGTCGACTTTTCCAGGCAGCGCCGGGATGAAAGCGGATCGCTTCGTCGGCGATCAGATTGGTCGGCACGGTGACGATCACCTTGCCGGCCGTCAGCGTGCCTTGCGAGGTCTCGATCCGCACGCGCTTGGCCGGAATGATCGATCAGCGTCACCGCGCAATTGAGCGCGAGCGGCGAGCGTGCGCGCCATAGGCGGCCATCAGCGCGCCATAGCCGCGCCGCACCCGCCAGTTGATGTCGGTGTCCTCGTAGGCGTCCATGTCGAGGATCGAGACCCGGTCGAGCTCGCAGCCGTTGACGTAGGTCGAGATCGCATCGATCATCGGGTTCCAGCGGTTGCCGGGTTCGAGATAGCTGATCGGCGGCGGCTGTCGCGTGCCGCTTTGCGCGGCTTCCTCGGCGCGGTCGTAGAATGCGTCGAGCGCTCGGATGAAGTCGTCGCGCGCTCTGCTTGCGGAAACGCCGTGCCGAACGCGCGCTCGCGCCAGGGCGGCAGGGTCTTTGTCGATCTCGAAATTCAGTTGCTCGGCGATGTCGACGAAGGAATTCTTGTCCGCCGAATGCAGCCAGCCGCAGCCGACGTCGAACAGTGACGTCGGGCGCGGCCTGGATGGTGTGTGCCGCGCCCGCCGACGCGGTCGCGCGCTTCGAGCACGATCGTCGAGAGGCCGGAATTCTCCAGCGCATTCGCGGCGCCGAGGCCCGCGGCGCCCGCGCCGATAATGGCGACATCGACTGCGGAGGGAGAGAACTCATGCGCCGGCTCTAGCACGTTCGGCGAATGGCTGAAGCCGGCCCGAATAGCGTCATCACCCGCGAAGGCTGGGTGATCCAGTATCCGGACACGTCAGTGATCTCAGCCATGGTCGGCGCACCGCGGCGTATCTCGCCATGGCGTGCTACGGCGGGAGCGTACTAAGCCACCGCTTCCTTGGCCTTTTCCGCGCGCTTGCGGTCGTTGGCGTCGAGGAGCTTCTTGCGCAGCCGGATCGACTTCGGCGTCACCTCGACCAGCTCGTCGTCCTCGATATAGGCCAGCGCCTTTTCCAGCGTCATCTGGATCGGCGGCGTCAGGCGCACCGCCTCGTCCTTCGAGGTGGTGCGGATGTTGGTGAGCTGCTTGCCCTTGAGCACGTTGATCTCGAGGTCGTTGTCGCGGGTGTGCTCGCCGACGATCATGCCCTTGTAGACCTTCCAGCCCGGCTCGATCATCATCGGGCCGCGGTCTTCCAGCTTGAACATGGCGTAGGCCACCGCCTCGCCCTGATCGTTGGAGATCAGGACGCCGTTGCGGCGGCCCTGGATGTCGCCCTTGTAGGGCGCGTAGCCGTGGAACAGGCGGTTCATGATCGCGGTGCCGCGGGTGTCGGTGAGCAGTTCGCCCTGATAGCCGATCAGGCCGCGGGTCGGCGCGTAGAACACCAGCCGCAGGCGGTGGCCGCCGGAGGGGCGCATCTCGATCATCTCGGCCTTGCGCTCGCTCATCTTCTGCACGACGACGCCGGAATGCTCCTCGTCGACGTCGATCACGACCTCCTCGATCGGCTCCTGCCACTCGCCGGTGGCCTCGTCCTTCTGCAGCACGCACGCGCGGACGCGACACCGACAGCTCAAAGCCTTCGCGGCGCATGGTCTCGATCAGGATCGCGAGCTGCAATTCGCCGCGGCCGGAGACTTCCATCGAATCCTTGTCGGCGGCTCCGGCCACGCGCAGCGCGACGTTGCCTTCGGCCTCGCGCAGCAGGCGGTCGCGGATCATGCGGCTGGTCACCTTGTCGCCTTCGGTGCCGGCCAGCGGCGAGTTGTTGACGATGAACGACATCGACACGCGTCGGCGGATCGATCGGCTGCGCCGGCAGCGGCGTGTCGACGGAGGGATCGCAGAAGGTGTCGGCGACGGTGCCCTTGGTGAGGCCGGCAATGGCGACGATGTCGCCGGCTTCGGCCTCTTCCAGCGGCGTGCGCTCGATGCCGCGGAAGGCGAGGATCTTGGTGATGCGCCCGGTCTCGATCAGCTTGCCGTCGGCGCCGAGCACCTTCACCGCCTGGTTCGGCTTGATCGATGCCGGAGGTGATGCGGCCGGTGATGATGCGGCCGAGATAGGGATTGGCTTCGAGAATGGTGCCGATCATGCGGAACGGGCCTTCCTCGACCATCGGCGGCGCGACATGGCGCAGGATCAGGTCGAACAGCGGCTGCATGCCGGCGTCGTGCGAACCGTCCGGGCTATCGGCCATCCAGCCCTGCTTGGCCGACCCGTAGAGAATCGGGAAATCGAGCTGCTCCTCGCTGGCGTCGAGCGCGGCGAACAGGTCGAACACCTCGTTGATGACCTCGGTCGGCCGCGCGTCGGGACGGTCGACCTTGTTGATGACGACGATCGGCTTCAGCCCGACCTTCAGCGCCTTGCGAGACCACGAATTTGGTCTGCGGCAGCGGGCCCTCGGCGGCGTCGACCAGCACCAGCGCGCCGTCCACCATGTTGAGGATGCGCTCGACCTCGCCGCCGAAATCGGCGTGGCCCGGGGTGTCGACGATGTTGATGCGGGTGTCCTTCCACTGCACCGAGGCCGCCTTGGCCAGAATGGTGATGCCGCGCTCGCGCTCGAGATCGTTGGAATCCATCGCGCGCTCGACCACGCGCTGGTTGTCGCGGTAGGTGCCGGATTGCTGCAGCAGGCGGTCGACGAGCGTGGTCTTGCCGTGGTCGACGTGGGCGATGATGGCGACGTTGCGAAGGTTCATGGCTCTTCTTCTGGTCGTGACAATGGCTGAGCGCGATCTCGCCGGAAAACCGGGACCCACTTTTCCGGATCACGCTCAAAAACCTGGAATTCTGAGAGGGCGCCTGGCGCCCAAAAGGAAGCCCGGCCAAAGGACCGGGCACACCTTACTCGTTGCGGCGCAATATAGTCAGAAAACGCCAAAAAACAATGGTTTGTTGGCGATTTGGTTGACTGATTTTCGGCACCAGGGAAGTCAGCCGGCTTCAGCGGATCTGACCTCTTCGGTCGGATAGACGCCGCGCAACACTTCCTCGAAGTGGTTTTTGACGGCTTCGTTGCACAGGCAGGACCGTATGCGCAGCGCGTCGCGGGTTGCGCACCAGGATCGAGCCGCGCCGGGTCTCCAGCACGCCTTCCGCCTTGAAGGTCTGGATCACGCGGCTGGTGTAGCTGCGGCCGACCCCGAGCAGGGTCGCCAGCTGCTCATGCGTCAGCGGCACGACGTCGTCGCCGTCGGTGCGCTCCATCGCCGAGATGATCCATTTCGCGGTGCGCTGCTCGATCGAATGGATCGCGTTGCAGGCGGTCGACTGGAAGATCTGGGCCAGCATGCAGTCGGCATAGCGCGCGAAGACGTTGCGCAGCGGTGGCTGATCTCGGTTTTCGCCGCATCGAGCTTTGCCGACCGGCAGCGCGCACGAACGGCCCGCCGAACTTGACCGTGATGCGGGTATAGGCCGGCAAATAGCCCTGGCTGACGATGCCGCCGACAGCGCCTTCGCGGCCGACCAGGATGGTCTCGACGTCGCGGCCGTCTTCGTTGGGCACCATGATAGGACGCCAGGCTCGGGCCGCACGGAAAATGCACGATCTCGACGTCGTCGCCGGGACTGTAGAGCAGGTCGCCAGGCATTGGCTCTCGTCCTGCGGCCAGATGCGGCGCGAGCAACGCGAAGTCGGCGTCGTTGAGACCGCCGCAGCAGATTGTTGAACGGCCGCTCGCGATCAGACCGTTGCGGTCGTTCGCGCCGTCATCATCGCATGTTCCCTCGTTTCCTCAGCCGCAACAATAACCGACTCGGCATCAGATCGTTGTGTTCACAAGTGAACAGACAACGCGCTGCCGGCTATGTTGGTTTCAGTCCGGGAACAACCGATGCGCCTTTCGGTGTCGGAATCCGGTTCCCCTTCGGGCTTCCGCCGGAGCTTTCGAGCATCGCAACCTCTGAACCCGGCGATACCATGGAACCCGACGGCATGCCCAACGACGTTTTGATTGTAGAGGACGACCCGATCATCGCGCTGGACTTCGAGGACACGATCCTTGGCTTCGGCGTGAAGACGGTGCGGACCGGCGGCAAGCGTGGCCAAGGCGCTCGACATGATCGCCGATCGTCCGCCCGATTTTGCGCTGCTCGATGTCGGGCTGATCCGCGAAAAGAGCTTTGCCGATCGCCGAGCGGCTGGATTCGCTGAACGTCCCGTTCGTGTTCGTCACCGGGTATGGCGCCGATGTCGGGCTGCCGGCCGCGCTCGCAGGCAAGCCGCGGCTGCCAAGCCGTGCTCGACGCGAGGCGCTGGAAGCGGCGCTGCGGCGACGGTCGCAGGTGGATCAGTTGACTCGTCAGGACCAGCTGCAGCCTGATCGGCGCGAACGCGAGTCTGGACGTCCCGCAAGCGTGGGCTATCGCCGGTTCCGTCGCTCCATCCGGGCTACAGCGCCACCAGCTACACCAGCTTCGGATCGAGCGTGGTCGACCACAGCGCGACATCGGCGCGGTCGCGCAGGGTCACCGTCATCTGCGCCGGTCGCGCCCTCGATCTTGACGTGACCGAAGAACTGCATGCCGGCCGACGGCGGCAGGTTCTGCTTGTCGAGCCCCGGCGCCTTGATGAATTTCACCTCGGGCCCAAAGGTGTTGTCGAGCTCGTTCGGCCCGAACGTGCCGGCATGCAACGGGCCGGAGACGAATTCCCAGAACGGATCGAAGTCCTGGAATTGCGCCTTGTCGGGATTGTAGTAATGCGCGGCGGCGTAGTGCACGTCGGCGGTCAGCCACACCGTGTTGACGATGCCTGCGCGTCTTGATGAAGCGCAGGATGTCGGCGATCTCGAGTTCGCGGCCGCGCGGCGGGCCGTCGCCCTGCGCGAACGCTTCCGAACCCTTCTTGTTGGCCGCATCGTCATAGACGATGATGCTGAGCGGCATGTCGGAGGCGATCACCTTCCAGGTGGCGCGCGAGTTGAGCAGCGCGCGCTTCAGCCAGGCGAGCTGGTCGGGTCCGATGAAAGTAGCTGTCGGGACCATAGCTCGGCCTGCAGGTTCGGCGCCGTTGGGGCCGCGATAGCTGCGCTCGTCCAGCATGAACACGTCGAGATGCGGGCCGTAATTGATGCGTGCGATAGACCCGGCCCGGCTCGACGATGCTTTCGCGCATCGGATACATTTCGTGGAAGCGCGCGCGCCGCGCGCGCGGCCAGCAGGGTGATGTCGCGCTCCTTGTAGGCGGCGGGCAGCTGCTTTGACAGCGACCAGTTGTTGGTGACCTCGTGGTCGTCCCATTGCACGAAGATCGGAACCTCGGCGTTGAAGGCGCGCAGATTGTCGTCGAGGAAATTGTATTTATGCGCGGCGCGGAATTCGTCGAGCGTCTCGGCGACCTTCGCCTTCTCGGGATCGTGACGTTCTTCCAGACCTTGCCGTCGGCGAGCTTCACCTCGGCGGCAATGGTGCCGTCGGCATAGATGGTGTCGCCGGAATGCAGCAGGAAATCCGGCCGGTGCTTGCGCATGGTGGCGAAGGTGAACATGCCGCCATCGTCGGGATTGATGCCCCAGCCCTGGCCGGCGACGTCGCCGCCCCAGACGAAACTGACATCGCGCCGGTCGCCGGGCGCGGTGCGGAAGCGGCCGACCACCGGCTCGCTCGACAATGTCGGTATGCGACGAGATCGCGGAAGCGGACGCGATAGAAAATGTCCTGGCCGGCGGGCAGGTTTTCCAGCAGCATTTTGGCGGTGAAGTCGCTCTCCGGCAGGGCTGCGATCGGCGGCAGCGTGCGCGCATTGCCAAAGGACTCGGTGGTCGCGACCTCGACCATCATCTGCGACGGCCGGTCGGCGCGCGCCCACACCACGCCGCCATCGGCGCCGACGTCGCCGGATTGCACGCCATGGGTGATCACTGGCCGGTCGGCGGCGCGGGACAGATAGGGCATCGCGATGACGCCGGCGCCGGCCGCGGCCGTGGTGGAGAGGAATCTGCCGGCGGGAAATTCAGATCGTCATGCGGGACCTCGTTCGGATATCCGGAGCGCCGTCATTCCAGGATGGTGCGTTAGCACCAGCACTCAGATGACACTGCGCATCAGCGGAATGCTCGACATTCCGGATTCGATGCTCTGGATCGCTCCGGAATGACGGATGGATGTTGAACCGCTATCGGAAAAGTTTGACGATCCGATTACGACGCGAGGACGCTTACAGCCGTGCCGGTGGCGCGGAACTGGGCGCTCGCCCGCTGCAGGTTTTGCGGCATGCTCATCAAGAGCGCCTTGCGGTCGGCGACCGCGTTGTGGAACTGCTCGAGCGCAATGTTGAAGGCCGTCAGCGTGCCCTGCTCGATCGCGCCGTGCTCGAAGCAACGCAGCGTATCGCGCAGGATGTTGTCGGCCTCGGCCTGCATGCTGGTCGAGCTCGTCGATCGAATCGCTGCGGCGCGCGGCGGCGAGCATGTCCAGGAGCCGCTCGCGCTGCGAGGTGTTGATGCGGCGCTCGTCCTTCTTCAGGTAGCCCGGCAAACCAGGCGCCGGCCGAACCCATCGCCGACAGCGCCATCAGCGCCCACCAGATGTAATCGCTGTAGCGATCGAGGAAGGTCTTCTCCTCGCCGTCCACGAAGGCCGCGCGCACCGGGATGCACGGGAATGGTGGCGTCCTTGTCGGTATCGGGCGTCTCGATCTTCGCCGCCAGCGGGAAGTCGTTCTTGAGCGATTGGCGGACCGCGAATAATTGCCGGGTGAAGGCGGCAACGGTGGATTCCGAAAGGCCTCTGCGCGCCACGATGTGGTGCGAGAAGCTGATGGTCTTGACCTCGTCCTCCGGCCGGCCGGCGCCGCCGAAGCGAGCCCGCGGGGATTTCGGAGGCCTCGTAGGCCGGATGATTTTGCGCGATCGCCTCCGGCCGAGATCGATGGCGAGGAAGGTCGGGCGTGCCGCCATCGCGCGTCGAGGCCGCGATCGCATCGGTGGTGATCTTGCTGTTGACGGGACCTGCGGCGAGATAGGCGTCCGCCTTCTGGTTGCTTGATCGACTCCGACCGCCTCATTGGCCGGAAACTGGATGATCTCGACCTTGGTCGGGTCGACGCCATATTGCTGCAGGATCACCTTCAAGCAGATTGACGTTGGCCTGGGTGCGGCCGACGACGCCGATCCGGCGTCCGGCAAGCTGCGCGATCTTCGTGATCTTCGGGCCGGCCTTCTTGCCCTTGACCTTGGCTGCCGGCGGCACCCACAGCACCGCGACGTTCTTGCGCAGCGTGGCGACAGCCTGCGCGTTTTTCGGCACCTCGAGATCGCCGCGGATGATGGCGAGGTCGGCCTTGCCGTCGCCCAATGCCTGCGGCGCTCGCCGCCGCGCCCTCGGTCTGGATCGGGCGCAGCCGCACCTGGCTGTGCGCCTGGTTGTTGAAGGCCTGCGTCAGCGTCTGAACCACCTTGACGTCGTCGCTGTTGGCCGGGCCGACCGCGATCCGCAAAGGTCACCGGTCGCACCGCGAAATAATAGCCCGCTGCCAGCGCGCCGACGATAGCGAGTACGCCGGCAATCAGGATGAATGTCAGCCTTCGCTTCGCCGAGCGCGGGCGATGGCAATGGCGGGGCTGTCACGGTATCGGGCTCGGACATCGATCTGCGCAAACACCCGTTTGAGTGTCGTCTGGTAGATTTCTGGTTATTACTGCCAACGCGCTTATGACCGCATTCTAACAGTTTTCTGAAGCGGCCGAGGTTACATCTCCGTCATGGTTACCAGCGGCCCATAGGACGCGCTTCGGGCCTTTGTTTTGACGTGTTTTCCGCGCGCAGATCGGCATCCCTTTCGCAATGAAAATGCCGACATATTTCGGCGCGGATCCGGTCAGCGGGCATCCGTGCTAGGGTAGGATGCAGGTGAAGCGGGAGGGTTGCCATGATGGAGCGGTTGTCGGTGGAGGCGCAGAAATCGGCGCTGAAGGAACTTTCCGGCTGGTCCGAGGCGGACGGGCGCGAGGCGATCGCAAAAACCTTCATCTTCAAGGATTTCAACGAGGCGTTCGGCTTCATGTGCCGTGTCGCGCTGGTCGCGGAAAAACGCGACCATCACCCGGAATGGAAGAACGTCTACAAGACGGTGGAAGTGGTGCTCGCCACCCACGACGCCGGCGGTGTCACCGCGCGCGACATCGATCTCGCCAAGGCGATGGACGCGGTCGCCCGGCAGCTTGGCGTCGGCTGACGCCTGCCTGATCGGCCTTGCGGGCCAGGTGTTACGTCCCCAACTGTTGTTTGAGGGATCGCCGCGGCACCAGGGCCGTCGTCGCGGTTTGAGGGAGCCCTTGCGATGGCATCGAGCGGAACATTCCGTGGGCTTCGAGCCGGCCGACCGGCTGGCGCAGGACAGCGAAAGCGTGCGCCGGCGCTTCTGGATCAAGTTCAAGAAGGTGGTGGCAAAACTGCCGTTCGCCGAGGAACTGCTCGCGGCCTATTATTGCGCCTTCGACAAACAGACGCCGCGTCATGTCGCAGGCCTCGCTCCTGGGGGCGCTCGCCTATTTCATCCTGCCGTTCGACTTCGTGCCGGACATGCTGCCGATCCTCGGCTTCACCGACGACGCTGCGATACTGGCGACCGCGATCCGCATCGTCGCAACCCACATCACGCCGGAACACCGGGAAGCCGCCCGCGCCGCGCTGAAGCGCGGCATCGATAGCGCAGGGTGAAGACGGAGACGTCCGACGGCTGAGCCGCATCATCAGGCCGTCATCCCCGCGAAAGCGGGGATCCAGTACGCCGCGGCTTCTCGAAATTACACTGGCGTCTCTGGAATACTGGATCGCCCGATCAAGTCGGGCGATGACGGCAGAGTGTGGAGTGGCGCCGTCGCCATCACGGATGCAAGATCACCTTGCCCATCGCCTTGCGGCCGGCGAGCACCTTGAGCGCCTCGGCGGTCTGCGCCAGCGGGAAAGTGCGGTCGACATGCGAGGAGATTTTGCCCTTCCGCGGTCCACTTCACGAGCTTCTCGAGATTGGCGCGGTTCTTCTCCGGATTGATGCGCGTCCACGCGCCCCAGAACACGCCGCGGATGTCGCAGCCTTTCAATAGCGCGAGATTGAGCGGCATCTTCGGAATGTCGCCGGCGGCAAATCCGATCACCAGGAAGCGGCCTTCCCAGGCGATCGCACGCAAAGCCGCCTCGGCATAGCTGCCGCCGACGGGATCGAAAATAATGTCGGCGCCCTTGCCGCCGGTCAGACGCTTCAAGCCGTCCTTCAAATCTTCCTTGGCGTAGTTCAGCGTCAGCTCCGCGCCGTGCTGTTTGGCGAATTCAAGCTTCTCGTCAGATGACGCGCAGGCGATCACCTTCAATCCCATCAGCTTGCCGAGCTCGCAGGCCGCGAGCCCCGTGCCACCGGCGGCTCCCAGCACGGCAAGCGTCTCGCCGGGTTTCGGGCTGGCGCGATCCTCCAGCGCATGCAGCGCGGTGCCGTAAATGATGATGATGCCGGCGGCGCGGTCGAAATCCAGATTGTCGGGAATTTTTACGATCGCGTTCGCCGGCAGCGCGATCTTTTCGCGCGCGCCGTTGTGGCCGCAGGAGGCGACCACGCGATCGCCGGGCTTCAGATTGGTGACGCCGGCGCCGACGCTCTCGATCACGCCGGCGACTTCGGCGGCTGGCGAAAACGGGAATGGCGGCTTGATCTGGTACTTGCCCTGGATCATCAGGATGTCGAAAAAGTTCAGCGCCGCGGATTTGATCGCGATGACGGCCTCGCCTGGCGCGGCCACCGGATCGGGCACATCCGCCAGCACGAGGTCGTCGGGTTGGCAATATTGCGAGCAGAGAATGGCTTTCATGGACACACCTGATTTTCGGACGCACAACAGGCTGAAAGCTTCATGCCGGATTTGACGGCGGGCGACAATACAATGCGGAGGGATCAAACTATGTTTGAAAAGGGCCTGCTCAAGCAAAAACGTATCCTGATCACCGGCGGCGGTTCCGGGCTCGGCGCCGCGATGGGCCGCCGGTTCGCCGAACTCGGCGCCGAACTGATCATTTGCGGGCGACGGCTGGAATTGCTGGAGGAGGTCGCGGCCAAAATGCGCGACGAATTCGGCGGCCAAGGTCGCCGCCATCAGGTGCGACATCCGCGACGGCGCCGCGGTCGATGCCATGATGGACGCGATCTGGCGGGAAGCGCCGATCGACGTGCTCGTCAACAATGCCGCCGCAACCTTCATCGCGCAGACCGAGCATCTGTCATTCCGCGCCGCGGACGCGATCCTCGCGCCCACTCTGCACGGCACGATGTATTGCACGCTCGCCGCCGGCAAGCGCTGGATCGAGGGCAAGCACAGAGGCGTGGTGCTGAGCATCCTGTCGACCTCGACCATCACCGGCCGCGCCTTCACCGTGCCGTCGGCGATGGCGAAGTCGGCCGGTGCTGGCGATGACCAAGAGCCTCGCAGTGGAATGGGGACCAAAGGGCATCCGCACGGTGGCGATCGCGCCCGGCGCGTTTCCGACCCCGGGCGCCACGGGCCAGCTCCGGCCCGAGGGCCGCGACGAGAGCTGGGCGCATCGCAATCCGCTCGGCCGCGCCGGCGAGCACGGCGAACTTGCCAATCTCGCCAGCTTCCTGATTTCCGATGCAGGCCGGCTACATCAATGGCGAGATGGTGGTGCAGGATGGCGGCGCGCATTTGCGCAGTTCCGGCGCCGAGGACCTGTTGCAATGGACCGACAGCGCAGTGGGAGAAGCAGCGTGGCGGCGCGCCAAAGAGCTGAACAAGCCGAGGCCGCTGACGCTGCTGGGGAGAAGCGTCCCGCTGCGGCGCCGTAACTGCCTTCCCAAACAGGCTTTTCCCGTTTAATCCATCGGCTCGGCGACGCGTCGCTCGGGCCATCTTCCAGTCACAATCATGAGGGAACCAGTTGGCCGTGCGGCAGATACTGACATCTCTGATTGCAAGCGTGGCGCTTTGCGGGACGGTGACGTTCGCGCAGGCGCAAACGGCTGCAAAGGCGCGACCAACGCGGACCAAGCCAGCGGCGGCGGCCAAGCCGGTGACGCCGGCTGCCAAGCCTGCGACTGGAGCCAAGCCCGACCGCCGCGGCTACTGCGGCGGCCGGCGGCGCGGAACCGACCTTGATCGGCCAGTTCGGCACCTGGGGCGCCTACACGGCGACGCCGAACGGCAAGAAGGTCTGCTTCGCGCTGGCAAAGCCATCGTCGTCAAAGACCAATCCGCCGAATCGGCCGCGCGATCCGGCCTATGCCTTCGTCTCGACGCCGTCCGGCGGAAAAGGTCGTCAACGAAGTCTCGATCATGATCGGCTACACGCTGAAGCCGGGTTCGAATCAACGCTCGAGGTCGGCGGCGGGTCGTATGCGATGTACACCCAGGGCGACGGGCTCTGGATCAAGAACGCGGCGGAGGAAGAGCGGATGGTCGAAGCCATGCGCAAATCCGCCGACGTGACCGTCAAGGCGTCTCCGCCAAGGGCACCGAGACCACGGATACCTTCTCGCTGAAGGGCCTGTCGCAGGCGCTCGACCGGCTGGCGCAGGATTGCAAGCGCTAAGCGCCAATTCAGCCCGAAACCGCTGCATTTCGTGCCTTTCCAGCCGGCGCTGGAAGGCCTATTTGATGTTCCATGACCGACACCATGACCAACCCGACCGCCGGCTCCGGCGCTAGTCGCGCCGCTGGAGAAGATTCCGCTCGAAACCTATGTGCCGCCGGCAAAGCCGTCGCTGATCGGGCTGTCGCGCGCCGAGATCGCCGACCGGCTCGGCGAGATCGGCGTTCAGCCCGTCGCAGCGCAAGATGCGCACGCAGCAGCTCTGGCACTGGATGTACTTTCGCGGCGCCAAGAGCTTTGCGGAGATGACCAACGTCTCGAAGGAGATGCGCGCCGAGCTCGAGCAGCATTTCACCGTCGACCGCCCTGAAGTGGTCGCCGAGCAGATTTCCAACGACGGCACCCGCAAATGGCTGTTGCGCCTGCCGAGCGGCGACAAGCTCGAGCGGCCGCATGAGGTCGAGTGCGTCTACATTCCCGAGACCGATCGCGGCACGCTCTGCGTCTCCTCGCAGGTCGGCTGCACGCTGAACTGCTCGTTCTGCCACACCGGCACGCAGCGACTGGTGCGCAACCTCACCGCCGGCGAGATCGTCGGCCAGGTCATGGTGGCGCGCGACCGGCTCGAATGACTGGGCCGACCGCGAGACCCGACGGCAGCCGCCTCGTCACCAACGTCGTGATGATGGGGATGGGCGAGCCGCTCTACAATTTCGAGGCGGTGCGCGATGCGCTGCTGATCGTCGCCGACAACGAAGGCATCGGCATTTCCCGCCGCCGCATCACGCTGTCGACCTCGGGCGTGGTGCCGAACATCATCCGCACCGGCGAGGAGATCGGCGTCATGCTGGCGATCTCGCTGCATGCGGTGCGCGACGAGTTGCGCAACGAGCTGGTGCCGCTCAACCGCAAATATCCGATTCGCCGAATTGCTGCAGGCCTGCCGCGACTATCCCGGCGCCTCGAACGCGCGGCGCATCACCGTTCGAATATGTGATGCTCGAAGGGCGTCAACGATTCGCTCGATGACGCAAAGCTGCTGGTGAAGCTGCTCAAGGGCATTCCGGCAAAAATCAATCTGATCCCGTTCAACCCGTGGCCGGGCACAGCGCTACGAATGCTCGGACTGGGAGCAGATCGAAAAATTCTCCGAATACATCTTCAACGCCGGCTATTCCTCGCCGGTGCGCACGCCGCGCGGCCGCGACATCCTCGCCGCCTGCGGCCAGTTGAAATCGGAGACCGAAAAACTGTCCGCGCGCGAGCGCCAGGCGCTGCGCGCCATGGCGATGACGGATTGAGCGCATGATTCGACTGCCTCGCCCGTCATTGCGAGCGAAGCGAAGCAATCCAGCCCGCTGCCGGCTGTGACCGCTTCGTCGCGCAACGCTTCGCTGCGCGCAATGACGGTGTGTGAGCATGGCGCTGATCGGCCGCCTCTTCGTCATCTTCTTCGCTTTCCTCGCCGCCTGCCTCGTGGCGGGCATGATCGTGGTCGGCGCGGTGCTGTATCCCGAATTCAGCGATCTCGGCGACGGGCCGATCGATCAGAGCGCGCTCAATGTCGTGCTCGGCTTCGGCTTCATCTTCATCTCCGGCTTTGCGCTGCTGCCGGCGCTGATCGTGGTGCTGATCACCGAGGCCTTCTATATCCGGAGCGTGCTCGCCTATGCGGTCGGCGGCGCGATGGTCGGCGCGGCCTGCTATCTCGGCCTGATCCCGTTCGATCCCGACACGCTGCAGTTTCGACGGCATCGTGCGCCGCCATCTCGAAATCATGACCGGCGCGGGCATCGTGGCCGGCCTCGATCTACTGGATGATCGCGGGCCGGACCGCCGGCGCCTGGCGCGAACCGCCGCGTCCCCTGCGGCCAGCCGCCGCCGCTGCCGCAGCACTCGCGGCCGCAGCCGTGACAGACCGTGATCCGGGTTGCTGTAGCGGCGAATCAATCCTCTATCTCCAGCGGCAGCAAGGGTGCCGACGCAGGTAGTTCATTGCGTCGACCCGTGGCCGAATGCACGAGGTTTTCATCCCCAACCGCCTCGGCTAAACCGCGCGCCATGAACCGGACCGGACTTTCATCGCGCTGAGCGCTGTCGCTCGTGATCGGATTGCTGTTCGGGATTTTTCCCGAGCTCGACCTGAAGCTGGCGGCGCTGTTCTACGACGCCGCGGCGCAAATCGTTTCCGCTGAAACTCAACGGGCTCGCCGCCTTCGCGCGCGATGCGCGCGATGTGGATCGCCTGGGCGTTCGCGCTGCCGTCGATCGCGGCGCATTGTCGTGAAAGCTGGTGCGGCCGGACCGGCCGATGCTGGTCTCCGGGCCGCGCCGCGATCTTTCTGCTGGTGCACGCTGCTGCTCTCGGCCGGCGTGCTCACCAACCTCACCTTCAAGAGCTATTGGGGCCGGCCGCGGCCGGTGGTGGTGACGCAGTTCAACGGGCCCAGGAAGTTCGTGCCGTGGTGGGATCCGCGCGGCAGCTGCGGGCGCAACTGCTCGTTCTTCTCCGGCGAGGGCGCCACCGCGTTCTGGACCTATGCGCCCGCGGCGCTGACGCCGCCGGCATGGCGGCCGCTCGCCTATGCCGCGGCGACCGCTGTTCGGCATCGTCACCAGCGTGCTGCGGATGGCGTTCGGCGGGCACTTCTTCACCGACGTCGCCGCGGCGGGCATCGTCACCTTTCTGGTGATCTGGCTCGCCTATGCCTGGATCTATCGCTGGCCGTCGACGAGGCTTTCCGACGCGCAGGTCGAAGCCGCGCTGGCGCGGCTGGCCTGGCCTGGCACCGGCTGACCGCGCTGCGCGCAGGGCGCCTGGCCGCGGGCTGGCGACTAGCGCGCCCGATGTGCAGCGATCGAGGTTCGACTCGCCGTCCGGCCGCCATTAAACGCGTGCCCATCGGCACGAAATTTGATATTCGCGCACTCAAGCAGCAAACGACATCAGCCATTTCGACCGATTGGAAGCTCCATGAGTACGATCTTGAAAAGCCTGCCCAAAGGGGAAAAAGTCGGCATCGCTTTCTCGGGCGGTCTCGACACCAGCGCGGCGCTGCTGTGGATGAAGCAAAAGGGCGCCCGCGTCTTTGCCTATACCGCCAATCTCGGCCAGCCTGACGAGGCCGACTACGACGAGATTCCGCGCAAGGCGCTGGAGTTCGGCGCCGAAAACGCCCGGCTGGTGGATTGCCGCACGCAATTGGTCCACGAAGGCATTGCCGCCATCCAGTCCGGCGCCTTCCACGTCTCTACCGGCGGCATCGCCTACTTCAACACCACGCCGCTCGGCCGCGCCGTGACCGGCACGATGCTGGTCGTCGGCAATGAAGGAGGACGGCGTCAACATCTGGGGCGACGGCTCCACCTACAAGGGCAACGATATCGAGCGCTTCTACCGCTACGGCCTGCTGACCAATCCGAGCTTGCGGATCTACAAGCCCTGGCTCGACCAGCAGTTCATCGACGAGCTGGGCGGCCGCGCGGAAATGTCGGCGTTCATGACCGCCAATGGATTCGCCTACAAGATGAGCGCCGAAAAGGCCTACTCGACCGACAGCAACATCCTCGGTGCCACCCACGAGGCCAAGGATCTCGAGCAGCTCGACAGCGGCATCAAGATCGTCAATCCGATCATGGGCGTGCCGTTCTGGCGCGACGACTGTCGTCGTCAAGGCCGAAAAGGTCGCCGTGCGTTTTGAGGAGGGCCAGCCGGTGGCGCTGAACGGCCAGACGTTCGCCGATCCGGTCGCGCTGTTCCTCGAGGCCAACGCCATCGGCGGCCGGCATGGCCTTGGCATGAGCGACCAGATCGAGAACCGGATCATCGAGGCAAAGAGCCGCGGCATCTACGAAGCGCCCGGCATGGCGCTGCTGCACATCGCCTACGAGCGCCTGGTCACCGGCATCCACAACGAAGACACCATCGAGCAATACCGCATCAGCGGCATGCGCCTTGGCCGGTTGCTCTATCAGGGACGGTGGTTCGATTCCCAGGCCCTGATGCTGCGCGAAACCGCCCAGCGCTGGGTGGCGCGCGCCGTCACCGGCGAGGTGACGCTCGAGCTGCGCCGTGGCAACGACTACTCGATCCTGAACACCGAGAGCCCCAACCTGACCTATCAGCCGGAGCGGCTGAGCATGGAGAAGGTGGACGATGCGGCGTTCACGCCGGCGGACCGTATCGGCCAGCTGACCATGCGCAACCTCGACATTGCCGATACCCGCGCCAAGCTGAATCTCTACGGCAGAGACAGGCTTGCTATCGGTCGGGGAAGGCTCCCGAGATCTTCAGGCTTGGATAGCGACAAGAGCTGAACCGGCTGAACCGGGCGCAGCTATCCTCAGACATCGCTGGACGAAGCCTGGCGCTTGTCTCGGCGGGCCGCCAGTCTGGTTGATGGAGACGTCAATGGCGGCGGCTATGCTTGCCGCGCCGCTAGGCGTGCGGGTCAGTGCCGTCAGCTGCGCCTGAATGCGATCGCGGAGCATCGATCATGATCAAGCGCGTTCTGCCGCTACGTCTCACTGTTGCCGATCTCTGCTGTCGGGATCGTCGCCGTCGGCCCAGACGATCTATCCGATCGACCGCGCCGAGATCCTCGCCGGCGCGCAATTCGACTTCAGGTCGAGTTTCCGGATCGGGTCGATCCGGCGAAGCTGAAAGTGACGGTCAACGGCGAGGACTATGCCGCCGCGTTCGGCCAGTGCCGGAACGCTTCGTCGATCGCGAGGACGGCAAGGATCAGTCGGCGCTGATCCTGCGCGATGTCGCGCTGGCCAGGCCCGGCAACGTGTCACGGTCGAGGTCAGCGACGGCACGCGCAGCCGCAGTGTGGCATGGACGGTCTACGATACCGGGCCGCGCAAGGCGAAGAACGTGATCCTGTTCATCGGCGACGGATTGTCGCCCGCCCACCGGGTCGCCGCGCGCATCGCTTTCCAAAGGGTATTGCGGAGGGCAAGAGCCTCGGCAAGCTCGCGATCGACGACATGCCGCACATGGCGCTGGTGGCGACCGCGGGCTCCGATCCGATCATCACCGATCCGGCGAATTCGGCCAGCGCCTACGCCACCGGCCACAAGACCGCCGTCAACGCGATGGGCGTCTATGCGACCGCACCGCAAGCCCGTTCGACGATCCCGAAGGTCGAGACCATCACCAGCCTCGCGAAGCGGCGGCACGGCATGGCGATCGGCATCGTCACCAACACCGAGATCGAGGATGCCACGCCGGCGGCGATGGTGGCGCACACCCGCCGCCGCGCCGCCTATGACGAGATCGTCGAGCAGTATCTTCGCCGCGAAGCCCGATGTGCTGATGGGCGGCGGGCAGCGCGAATTTCCTGCCGCAGACCGCAGCCGGCTCCAAACGCAAGGACGACGTCGACTACATCGCCCGCTTCCGCGACGCCGGCTATCAGGTGGCGATGACGAAGTCGAGCTCGATGCGTCGGCGCCGAAATCGGACACGCGCCAATTGCTCGGGCTGTTCGCCACCGGGCAACATGGATGGCGCGCTGGACCGCAAGTTTCTCAAGGGCGGCGGCGTCAAGAAGTTTCCCGAACAGCCCGACCTGACCGAACAGGTGCAGGCGGCGCTGAACGTCCTGTCGAGGAACGATGCCGGCTTCTTCATGATGGTGGAGTCCGGGATGATCGACAAATACGCGCATCTGCTCGACATGGAGCGCGCCGGTCTACGACACGATCATGCTCGACAACGCGGTCGCCTGGCGCGCGAATGGGCGCCGCGCGCGCGGCGACGACACCCTGATCCTGGTGCTGGCGGACCACAATCATCCCAACAGCCTTGTCGGCACCATCAACGACGACATGAGCACGACGCCCAACGTGCCGCTGCGCGAGCGCGTCGGCGTCTATGGAAAAGGCCGGCTTTCCCAACTATCCGGCGCCCGACGCGGACGGCTATCCGTCGCGCGTCGATGTCAGCCGGCGGCTTGCTATCTTCTCCGCCAGCCTGCCGGACCACTACGAGACCTTCCGCCCGAAGCTCGACAATCCCGAACGAGCCGACCGTGAAGGGCGAGACAGGCCGGACAGCTTCAAGGCCAATGACAAGTACAAGGATGTCCCCGGCGTCGTGCTGCGCTTCGGCAATCTGCCGGCGATGATGGGCGCCAGCGTGCATTCGGGCGAGGACGTCATCCTGACCGCGACCGGGCCGGGCAGCGAGCGCGTCCGCGGCTCGATGGACAATACGGAAGTCTTCCGCGTCATGGCCGACGCGCTCGGCCTCGCCGCCACGGGACCGTAGCTTCGCGCAGAGGTTCGTTGCGCGTCAGGGGAAAGGAGGCGGCGCGG
>ERZ1370068.3632-contig-2738_pt1 | contig 22079 bp, 39 predicted proteins | sample MGYA00561227_ERZ1370068 | MGnify/ENA primary metagenome ERZ1370068 (study PRJEB38410, sample SAMEA6850437) | metagenome | study: Metagenomic assessment of the ecological functions of the soil: analysis of the soil microbiota associated with the... | reverse complement strand
GCCGCCCGTGGGTCTCGAGCGCTTGCAAAGTCAGCGCCGACATCCGCTTCATCGAACGCGGACTGCCCGACGCTGCCTCGTGCCCAACCGCGACATCGGCCTGCAGCTCTCCGGTGAAGTCAAAGGCGGCTTGTTCAGCCTGCCAGGTCGGCTGCTTCAACGGCGTCACCGACGGCCAGAGCAGCGACAACCTCGCGCACGCCGGACGTCGAAGCGACACGGGCGGCGACTACGCCGCGCGCGTGTTCTTCCAGCCGTTCATCAACTCCGACAACTTCAGCCTGCGCGGCCTCGGCTTCGGCGTCGGCTCGACGCTGGCAGGACGTCGACGGCACCTCGCGGCAACACCTATCTGTCGGCCTACCGCTCGCCAGGCCAGCAGAGCGTGTTCAGCTATCGCGCCAACACCGCGACCGGCGTCACGCCTAACAACGCCACGTTCGCGAACGGCGAGCGCCTGCGTCTCGCGCCGCAGGTGTACTACTACCGCGGCAGCTTCGGCTACCTCGGCGAGTACACGCAGGTGAAGCAGGACGTGTCGCGCACCGTGGCGCGGCGTCACGCTGTCCGACACGCTGACCAACTCGCGCGTGGCAGGGCCAGTTCTCCTGGTTCGTCACCGGCGAAGAAGAAGCTTCCGCGGCTTCACGCCGCAGCAGCACCTGCCAGCCGGGCAAGGCCGGCTGGGGCGCGCTGGGAACTGGTGGCGCGCTATCAGGAACTCGACGTCGACGATGACGCGTTCGTCGGGCGGCGCGAACTCGTTCGCCAATCCGCTCACCGCGATCACGAAGGAAACTTCCTACGGCGTCGGCGTGAACTGGTATCCGTGGAACACCGTCAAACTGTCGCTCAACTACGACACGACAGCTTCGACGGCGGCGCTGTCGACGGCGATCGCGCCGATGAGCAGGCCCTGTTCTCGCGCTTCGCCATCAACTACTAATCGAGGAAACATCAAATGACGGACACAATTGGAAACGCCGGCTGCTGCTGGCCCTCACGACGTCGGTCTTCATCGGCGGCGCCGGCACGGTCGCGCAGGCCGCCGAAGTCGACGCTGCTCAACGTGTCTTACGACCCGACGCGCGAGCTGTACGTCGACATCAACAAGTCGTTCGCCGAGTACTGGAAGAAGAAGACCGGTGACACGGTCAAGATCAACCAGTCGCACGGTGGCTCGGGCCGCCAGGCGCGCTCGGTCATCGACGGCCTCGTCGGCCGACGTGGTGACGCTGGCGCTCGCGGCCGACATCGACGCGATCGCCACCAACGGCAAGCTGCTCCCGGTCAACTGGGAAGAGCGCCTGCCGGATCATTCGGCGCTCCGTACACCTCGACGATTGTCTTTCTCGTTCGCAAGGGCAACCCCAAGAACATCAAGGACTGGGGCGACCTCGCGCGGCCAGGCGTCGGCGTGATCACGCCGAACCCGAAGACCTCGGGCGGCGCGCGCTGGAACTACCTGCGCGGCGTGGGCCTGGGCGAAGAAGCAGCCCGGCGGCAGCGACGCGACGGCGCGTGAGTTCGTCAAGAAGCTGTTCAAGAACGTGCCGGTGCTCGACACGGGCGCGCGTGGTTCGACCACGACGTTCGTGCAGCGTGGGATCGGCGACGTCGCGATCTCCTGGGAAAACGAGGCGTGGCTCGCGATCAAGGAGCTGGGTCCGGACAAGGTCGAGATCGTGATCCCGTCGATCAGCATCCTGGCCGAGCCGTCGGTGGCCGTGGTCGACAAGGTCGTCCTGCGTCGCGGCACTCGCACGGTGGCCGAGGAGTACCTCAAGTACCTCTACACGCCGGAAGGCCAGGAAATCGCCGCGCGCAATTACTACCGCCCGCGTAACCCGGAAGTGCGCCGCGAAGCACCGCGGAGCTGTTCCCGAAGCTCGAGCTCGTGACGATCAAGGATTTCGGCGGCTGGACCAAGGCGCAGAAGGAACACTTCGGCGACGGCGGCGTGTTCGACCAGATCTATGCCCAATGAGCAGATGACCATCGCATTTGGTTAGTTCGGCGCGCGGAGTCGCCGCGTAGTGTCTTCCACGGGCCGCGGGGCCGGTGAGCGAGTTGAAAGTCAGTCCCCCTCGACAGGTTTCACTCTCACCGCCCCCGATGGCCCACCAGGATCGATGAAACTCATCCAGCTGCGCATACCTGGTCGCGGTCGCCGAGAACGATCTCAACATCACGCAGGCGGCGCGCGTGCTGCACGCGGCGCAGCCGGGCGTCAGCAAGCAGCTCAAGCAAGCTCGAAGACGAACTCGGCATCCGGTTGTTCGAACGCAAGGGACGCGCGCTGGTGCGGCCCACTGACGCCGGCAGCAAGGTCATCGACCGCGCGTCGCAGATCGTGCGCCAGGCGCGCAGCATCAAGGCGCTGGCTTCCGACCTGCGCAAGGACGAAGCCGGCTCACTGTCCATCGCGACCACGCACACGCAGGCGCGCTACGTCCTGCCGCAGGTGCTCAAGCGCTTCCGCGAGCAAATATCCCGAAGGTGCGCCTGCATCTGCACCAGGGCAATTCTGAACAGATCGCCGAGCTGGCGTCGACCGATCGCATCGATCTCGCCATCGCCACCGGCGCGAGCCCGATGTTCGCCGGCCTCGTGCGCCTGCCCTGCTATCGCATGGCATCGCGCCATCGTCGTGCCGCGACGGACATCCGCTGGGCGAGATCAGCCCAAGCCTATCGTTCGCGGAGCTCGCGCAGTATCCGCTCGTCACCTATTCATTCAGTTTCAGCGGTCCCTGCCTCGCTGATCGAACTCTTCGCCGCAGGAAGGACTGACGCCCAACGTCGCGCTGACGGCCTGGGACTCGGACGTCATCAAGAAGTACGTGCGCGAAGGTCTCGGCGTCGGCATCATCGCGAACGTCGCGATCGACGGCGCGGAAGACGCCGACCTCAAGGTGCGCGATGCCTCGCACCTGTTCCCCGTGCACACCACCTGGGCCGGGTTCCGCCGCGGCGTGCTGCTGCGCGGCTACATCTACGACTTCCTGCAGATGCTCGCGCCGCACCTCACGCAGCGCCAGCGTGCAGGACGCCGAAGGCTCCGGAATCGCAGGAAGTAGTCGACCGCGAATTCGCGGCGCGTGAAGATCCCTTACCTCCGCTAGGGCAGCGACTTCGCGTCGACTTCGACGGTGACGTGCGCGAGTTCCTCGTGCACGCACAGCGCGCCGGAAATATTCGCCGTCCTTGTCGCGACGTCGTGGTCACGCTCAGCACCACCGGCGTACTTCGCCGCGCCCGACCCGCCACAGCGTGCAGATCGGTGATGCGCCGCCGGCACCGCACCGCGCTCGATGACCTCGCGCACCTCGGCCACCACGCGGCGAGTCCATTTCCGCATCGAGCAGCATCCGGCCCGAGTCGCGCAGCAGTCCCCACGGCCCAGACCGCCACCAGCACCGCGCCCACCAGCGCCCATCAGCGGATCGAGCCACGCGGCGCCCCACAGCAAGACCGCCCAGCAAGGCCGACGATGGCGAGCACCGAAGTCGCCGCGTCCGCCAGCGTGCATGTAGGCCGAGCGCATGTTCACGTCGGCGTGCGCATGTCGATGATGGTCGTGATCGTGCGGCCGTGATCGTGCGCATGATCGCGAGTCCCGCAGCCACCAGGCGCACAGCAGGTTGACCGCGAGGCCCACGACCGCGATCGACGATGGCTTCGTCGTAGTGGATGGTCTGCGGGCTGCACCAGTCGCTCGACCGACTGGAAGGTCATGAGCGCCGCGATGGCCAGCAGAACGATGGCGCTGGTGTAGCCGCCCGAGCACTTCGATCTTCCAGGTGCCGAATGCGTAGGCGCGATGACCGCGCATGGCGCCGCGCGAACGGATACGCGAATGCGGACAGGCCCAGCGCCAGCGTGTGCGAGCTCATGTGCCAGCCGTCGGCCAGCACCGCCATGGAGTTGAACCACCAGCCGCCGGCGATCTCGCACCACCATCATGACGGCCGGTGAGCCACATACGCGGCGGCCGATGCCCTGCTCGGCCAGCGGGTTGCCGGCTGTCGAAACGCGGCGACCTGGCAATGATGTTCTGGATCGTTCATCGGCCGCCAAGAGTAGCCGAGCCTAGGTGGATCGACGGTCACCACCAGCGGCTCGACATGGCGCACCGGGCTGGTCGGCCGCACCCACGCGGCGGGACTTGCCACGTAGTGCTCATAGACCGAAATCGAGTGCGCGGTTACGCGGGTGCTCGGGCGAGAAGCGAAACGCGACCTGCCATGCCGTCGAGTGCGATCGCATGTCACTTGCCCGACGCCGGCCGAAATCCTCGGCAGCAAACGCCACCGCCCGGGCTGCGCCCTGCAGGATGACCCCGGCCTTCGACGCGCGCCGGCCGGTCTCCGGCAGCGCCGCTCGAATATCCAGCATTCGCGCCTTGCGGGCCGGTTGACGATCTGCCAGTCCGCGAGACTTGCGAGCGAATCAACGTGCCAGCACGGCTGAATCGTTGGCATTGCGGAATGCGCCGTAAGCGACCGCGCTGCCGGTACCGAAATCCCAGGCCCACGGAAACCGCCCAGCCGAAACGAGGTGTTGAACGCCACTGTCGCGGATGCGCCGGCGCGGGTCTTCGATCTCGCGCCATACCTCACCCACGACTTGCGTGTTCCGGCAATCGTCGAGCGTGAGGATGGGACTGGTAGTCGTTCGGGAGCTGCACGCGCGCCGGTTATATCGAATCTGCACCGCCAGCGGACCGGGCTTGACGACTATCGACGGCCACGTCGCCGCCGAGTAGATAGGTCGCACCCTGCGGTCGGTGACGCGACACCGCGTTCAGGCCGTCTGCCGACGATTTCCGTGCCCGAATGCCACCGACTGCAAAACAGCGCCGCAGGCTGTCGCGCAAAGCGCAGCTTGCCTATCTGCAGGCCATCGGAGGATTCGACGACGTCGAGTCGCTCGGTCGAGACCGGCCGCGCCTGTACTCCGCCGCCGATGCCTCGAGCCGGTAACGCAGTTCACCCAGCGGACCGATGCTGGTGTTGAAGTTGCAGTTCGAGCTTCCGGATCGTACCATCGGGCCAACGCGTCGCCGCCGGTGACTGCAACGGCACCTCCTCGTCTCCCAGCAGCAGCCGCAGGTTCGAAGCGTCCAGCAATTTGCACCGCGCGCCAGCTGAACCTCCGCGTGAGTCGGAAAGTTGCCGCGCCGAATGCCGGCGGTTTCGCGCACGACGACGGTCAGCGCGGTCGCGGTGCGGCGCATTTGCGGCAAGACCCGCGGCCGGCAAGGCCAGGATCGCCGTCAGCAGGGATGAACGGGACGCACTTGGAGCAACCTAGCCATATTGCTCGGCGCGCGTGAAATTCCCGATTGCTGATGCCTGCATGTCCGAACGTTTGATGCCGCGGAGACATCGAGGATACCGACGAAGGTCTACACTCCCCGACCATGGCGATTCGTGAAGTACTCTCGCATGTGGCGACGCCCGCCTGCTGCAGGTGTCGGAGCCGCGTGCGTCGACTTTCCGTCGCGCCGAGCTGAACCAGCTCGCTGGTCGACATGCGCGACACCATGCAGGCGCCTCGATGGCGCGGGCATCGCGGCCCCGCAGATCGGGCGTGCCTCTGCAGGTGGTGATCTTCGGCCTCACGCGCAATCCGCGTTATCCGGATGCCGAGCCCGTACCGCAGACCGTGCTGATCAATCCGCGGATCGAACTACCGGATGACGACACCGAGGATGGCTGGGAGGCTGTCTGTCGGTGCCGGGCATGCGCGGACTCGTGCCACGGTTCACGCGGCTGCGGTACACCGGCATTCGACGAGACACGTCTGAACGCCATCGATCGCACCGTGACCGGGATTTCGTGCGCGCGTCGTTCAGCACGAGGTGGACCACCTGAACGGCGTGCTCTACCCCATGCGCATTCGCGACTTGCGGCAGTTTCGGTTTCCAGCGCCGCGCTGTTTCGGCAGACACTGCCCGACGAATGATCCGGCTGAGCGCGCGGTAGTCACGCCGCGCTCTGCAATCGCAGCCACCTGTAGTGCTGTACGGCCGGCTCGAACCTCCAGCAGGAAGTCCCTGGTCTTCCGGGTAGTATCTGGCTCTCAGCAGCTCGTCGCCCGGCGAACGCACGAATCGCTGTCTTCCGATGTGCCAGTGTGTGACCGTGAGGAAATGCGTCACCCGCCTCGTCGCCGCCGCAGGATCGCCACGTCGATGTTTCCCTTCACCGAGCGGTAGTCGGGGATCGCGCGCCGCACCCAGGAATGACGCGTATGCGTCCGCTGGTTGCGCGCGAGTTCGGCCATGCCATATGCGACAGGATCATGGGCGCATGGCCGACAGCCGAAGGCGGCTAGCATGCGGCGAGAGCGTCTTCCATCGCGATTCAACGCTAGGTTCTGGCCCGGAAAGGCCGGGCCGGCGCGGACTCAACGCGCCTGGCCCTCCGACGCAATCACAATTTGCCGCTGAACACCACGCCCCACCAGCGCGGGAACGCCGGGCCGTAGCTGTTCCACGTCTGCGAGACGTGGGTGTTGTCGTTGAATGCGTTCTGAGCAGCAGGCTCGCGTCGAAGCTGCGCTGCGCGTGCCCCAACCGATGCGAGAAGTCCACAATCGCGCGATCGGGAATCCATGCGATAGCTGGACAATGCGACGTCGCTGTTGAACTTGTCCTGCCAGGCGGCGTTCCGCCGTCGCGCTGCCATTCGAGCGTCTCGCTGAACGGCGCGCGGTAGTCCACGCCGCATGTTGAACGCGTACTCTGAACGAGCCCGGCAGGTTCTCGCCGCTGGCATCGCGATACGGATCCGCGCCCGGATATGCCGTTCTCGACCGGCTGCGCGAGATTCGGGAAGTACGCGTAGTACGCATCGTTGTGGCGACCCGAGAAGCGAATTCGACGTGTTCGGGATGCCGGCATGAAACGCCGTCGATTTCGATGCCTTTCACTTTGACGAGCGGCACGTTGCCGGTGGCGCTGGTGTACGCCGTCGCCTGACCCGGCGGAATGCCTGCCGCGAGGTTCAGGTTCGTCGTGTACTCATCGACGACGCGCACCTGCTGCTGGTAGTCCTCGATCTCCGAGTAGAACACGCGCGGTGTTGAACACCAGTGCGTAAGTCGTTCAAGAGCACGGTCTTGAGGCCGATCTCGTAGGCCTCGGTCTTTTCGGCTCTCGACCACATTCGGAGATGCCGTTGACGAACTGCGAGATGCCAGCCTTCTCGCCGTGCTGCCAGGACACGTAGGTCGACACCTGCGTCGCTCAGCTTCCAGCTCGGGCTGACCACCCAGGCCGGCTGAGTTCTTCGAAGCCTTCGGCCGCGGTCGTCGGGAACACCACGCCGATCTGCGCGCGGCGGATTGCCTTCGCGTCGGCCACCTGCACGCGCTGCGCGGCGGTGAGACTGTTGTACGCCCCACCCGGCGTGCCCGTCGCAGCGACGCCGAAGTAACGCAGCGCCACCAGGTCGGCTAGCGCCAGCTGGGCGGCCGTGTTCGCGGCATCGAGCACACCCGTTGCGGCGTGAGAAGTGAATCCACCCAGCGACACATTGTTGACCACATCCGGGTTCAAGCTCCGGTGCGCGGCCGTTGTCCTTGATGCCGGTGCTCGAGGTGGTCTGCCGGTCTTCCTTCGTGAAGCGCAGTCCGGTGGTCACCGTAACCGCATCCGCGATCTTCCAGTTCACCTGGCCGAAGGCCGCGCGAGACTTCCGTTCTGATGTCCTGCACGCCGGCGGGCGAGTTGAACGACATCAGCAGGCCATCGAGCGAGTTGCTCAGCAGGTCGCGGCCGGCAGGAGTTCGCATCGAGACGATTGTATTGCGCTGCGCGTGGCGAACCAGGCGCCGGCGTCGTTGGCCCACTCGCGGCGATAGTCCGCCACGTTGTGCACCTTCATGTAGTAGATGCCGGTCTGGTAGTTGCTGGACTCGCCGATGTTGCCGTTGACGCCGAAATTCCTGCGTCCACTGCTTGTAGTCGTTCCAGAAGCCACCGGCGTTGCGATAAACGTCGAACCGGTGCCGTCGTCGTTCACCGCCGTTGAAGTGGTAGTCCTTGTAGGCCGAGATCGACGTGAGGTCGAGACCCGCGACATTCCAGTCGAGCTGCAACGCGGCGCCATTGTTGCCCGTGACGAGCGGACGCGCGTAGTCGTAGTCGACCTCGCTGTCACCACCGCCGTACAGGTAGCTGTCCTGATAGCTGTAGCTGCCGAGCTGCGTGGAACCAACGGCGCGCGAGACGCGTGGATGCATCGGTGCTCATGCGGATTGCGGCGCGCCGTTCGAATAGAACGCCGGCGTCGGCGTGTTGAAGGTGCGGCCATTGGTGGTCTCGCCGCCGCGCGGCGTCGAATCGATCGCGAGTCGCGCGCTGAACGATTCGGTGGGCGTGAACAACAGCTGCACGCGGCCGTAGACGCGGTCCTTGTTGGTCCAGGTGAGATCGCGGTTGTATTCGTTCTTGATGTCGCCCTGGCCCTTGTTGGCGTTGATAGAGCCGCGCCACGCGAGCTTGCCATCGATGATCGGGCCGCCACCGGCGGCGCGCGCGATGACGGTGTCCAGATCGCCGATACGTCACCGACCAGCTCGCGTCGGGCGTGAAGCCGGGACGCCGGGTATTCACGCTGACGACGCCCAGGCTCGCGTTCTTGCCGAGCAGCGTGCCCTGCGGACCGCGCGTCACTTCCGACGGTGTCGACGTCGATGAAGTCGAAGCTCGAGGTGAGCGCGTTGCAGCCGTAGCTCACAGCCGTCGACGACGAAGCCCACGGACGCGATCCTGCGCCTCGGTCTGGCCCTGACGGCCGACGCCGCGGATCGACAAACTACTGGTGCGCTGATTGCCGAGGTTCCAGGACACGTTGCCGGCGCGCTGCGTAATGGCGGCGACGTCCGTCGCCTGCAGGCGCTCGAGCTCCTTGCCGGTCACCACCGAGATCGACAGCGGTACTTCCTGCAGAGGCTCGAGGCGATTGCGCGCACGCACCGTGACCTTGCCGAGCGCCGTGTCCTGCGGCGCGTCGCGCAGCGCACCGCGGCATCCACCGGCGGTCGGCGCGCCGCCTGCGCCGCGGCCAGTTCCCTGCTTCGCGCTTCGAGTTCCGTGCGTCAGCCGGTCGATCTCCGGCCTGGATCTCCGCTGGCGCTGCGGCCGTCGGCGGCGTGCGCTGAGCGCGGGAAGAAGCAGCGCCAGCGAAACGGCAGCGGCGATCGAAGAGATTGCGCATGCATGTTCAATTACCAATAGTTGTTAGATGAGAAAGAGAAATTCGGGACGCGCCTGGAGAACCGCCGCCCGCGGGCAGCGACGGAGGCGTGAACAGGAGCGTCATTGGTTGTCTGTGAGTACCGAGACCTTGGCGATTCCGGAGTGCTCGATTTCCGCCATGACTTTTGCCACGGAGCCGTAGGGCACGCGGTCGTCCGCGCGCAGATGCAGGGTTGGATCGGCGATCGCCGCCTTGATGCTGGCGAGCTCTGTGCAGATCGCATCGGCCGCCACGGGCTGATCGTCGAAATACACCGCTGCCGGCGTTGTCCGACGGTGATCGTGATGGCCTTCTGCTGCTCGGGCGGCGTGGTGTTCACCGTGCGCGGCAGGTTGACGTGGATGGCGTTGGTGAGCGCCGGAATCGTGATGACGAACGCCACGAGCAGCACCAGCATGACGTCGACCAGCGGCGTGATGTTGATTTCGCTCAGCACATCGCTGTCTTCGGATGTGGAAACGGCCATGGTTCAGCCGCCCTTCGCCGCGCCGACGCACGACCGGCTGCAGGCGGTGCACTTCCTGCGGGCGCCGCGTCGGCGCGCAGGCACGGCGTGCTGCGCGAGGTTGAGGAAATCGTTGGCGAAGTCATCGAGATCGGCGACCACCGACTTCACGCGGCGCACGAAGTAGTTGAAGGCCAGCACCGCCGGGATCGCGACCGCGATGCCGATGCCGGTGGCGAGCAGCGCCTCGCCGATGGGGCCGGCGACCACGTCGATCGAGGCGTTGCCGATGCCGGCTGATGTCCTTCATCGCCGACATGATTCCCCACACCGTGCCGAACAAGCCGACGAACGGCGCGGTGCTGCCGACGCTCGCGAGCACGGCGAGCTCCGCTCTCGAGCGAGCGGCGCTCGCGCAGCACCTGCTGCTTCAGGTTTCGCTCCGAGCAACTCGTGACGGTCCCAGGCGTGGTCGTCATTGCCGTCCGTCGGGTGGCTGCGTGCCGCAGCACGCCGAACCCCACCGCCGGCCAGGCGCGCAAGCGCGCTGCGATTGTCACGGCAACCTCCGCAGCACGTCTGCAGATTGGGCGCGGCCCGGAATGCGGTCGAGATAGCGCGCGATTGCCGCAATCCCGAGCGAATGAACTGCGTGGCCTTCGCGACGATCAGTGCCCAGGTGGCGACGGAGAACGCGGCGAGCAGCCAGAGAGTTGCGGCGACGGCGAGCGATGAAGAATGAGCGAACACGGTTTACCTTTGGCGAAACGACGATCAGGAGTCGAGCTTGAATTCGATGGGCACGGTGGCGAATCCATCGATCGGGTGTGCTGCCGCGCGTGGACGGCGCGAACGACCCAGCGCTCCACGGTCTGGATCGCCGCGTCGTCGAGCAGCTTTCTTGCCGCTCGAGCGCAACCACTTCGACGGACTCGACGGCGCCGGTCTGCAGCACACGCACGCGCAGCGAGCACGGTGCCCTGCCAGCCCTGGCGGACCGCTATCGTGCGGGTAGTCAGGCGGCGGATTGTTCTTGTAGCCAATGCCGCCGAACGCCGGCTTGCACCGGTTCCGGTGGGCTGGCGGCGCAGGTCGGAGCCGGTTCGACGGCGGCGACGGTCTCGACGCGGGGCGCTGCGATCGGCGCCTACACTCGCAACGACCGCGACAGTCTGAATCGGCGGGCGGCGCACTTGGTCACGTGAGCTTTCGGCGGCGGCGGTGGCGGCGGCTCGACTTGATCGGCTCTGGCTTGCGGCGGCCGCACGATTTCGATGCGCCAGCGTGGTTCTTCTTGCGGCTTCAGCGCGGTGGCCAGGGAGAAGCTGTTGCCGTACCAGACGCCAGCGAGCGCATGAGCGGCAGAGCACCGCGACTGCCAGCGAGCGCCGACAGCCAGCGCCGCGTGTCGGCGCCTTGCGCGCCGACCAGTGCGCCGACTCTCGCGACCGGCACGTCGTGCCATTGCAGCGGGAACACGGTCGAGTGCACCTGCCGGCGGCGGCGCAGGCGGCGCGGGACGCGATGGAGTAGGAAGCGCGAGAGCGGGCGTACTCATGGGATGTGAAACTAACTACGACGCTGCAGCATGGGAAATTGCGGAATCGCATTCACATATGCCGCGCGTGATCGCGAAGACCCGCGCATGTAACCGGCAGGCACCCGCACCGGTAACATTCCGGTATCACGCGGACCGCACAGAGCGTGCGGTAGCATCCGCACGCATGTGCACGCACGCACCCGTTTCGTTCGCCGAAGCCACGCGCACCTGGATGCGCATCGGCCTGCTGTCGTTCGGCGGCCCCGCCGGGCAGATCGCCGGTCATGCATCGCATCCTGCGTCGACGAGAAAGCGCTGGATCGGCGAGAGCGATTCCTGCACGCGCTGAGCTATTGCATGCTGCTGCCCGGCCCCGAAGCGCAGCAGCTCGCGACCTACATCGGCTGGCTGCTGCACGGGACGCGCGGCGGCGCTGGTCGCTGGCATGCTGTTCGTTCTGCCGGGCTTCATTTGCGATCATGGCGTTGTCCATCTGCCTGCGTGCTGCTGGCAGCAGCATCCGCTCGTGGAGGGGCCTGTTCCTCGGGCTCAAGGCGGCGGTCATCGCGCTCGTGATCGAGGCGCTGTTGCGCATCGGAAAACGCGCACTGACAGAGTCGCCGCGCCATCTGGGTGGCGGGCGCTCGCGTTCGTCGCCATCGCGGTACTGCGCCTGCCCTTCCCGCTCATCGTGCTCGGTGCCGGCGCTCGCCGGATTCCTGCGCGCACGCTTCGGCTGGGGTCATTTGCCGCCGCGCGCGCAAGCGAGCCGCGGCGCCGCCGCGCCGCCTCCGGTCATCGATGCCGGCCAACTCACACGGGCGCATGCCTTCCGCAAGCGGCACTCAAACTACTCGCGCTGTGGCTGCCGCTCTGTGGTTCGCGCCCGTGCTCGCCTGCGCGTGGCTGGCTGGGAACCGCAGAGCACGTATACGCAGCTCGGCGTGTTCTTCAGCAAGATGGCCGTGGTCACGTTCGGCGGCGCTACGCCGTGCTCACCTACGTCGCGCAGCAGGCGGTGGAGCGCTTCGCGCTGGGTGCACGCCGCGCGCAGATGCTCGACGGCCTCGGGCTCGCGGAGATCGACGCCCGGCCCGCTGATCATGGTGGTGCAGTTCGTCGGCTTCCTCGGCCGCCTACCAGATGGCCGCCGGCGACTCATCCGCTGCTCGCCGGGAGTGCTCGGGCGCCGCTGCTCACCGTCGTGGGTCACGTTCGTGCCGTGCTTCCTGTGGATCTTCCTCGGCGCGCCTTACATCGAAGCGCTGCGCAGCAACGTCGCGCTCAGCCGCGCGCTGGCGGCCATGCACCGCCGCCGTGGTCGGCGTGATCGCCAATCTGCGTTGTGGTTCGCCTCGCACGTGCTGTTCGCGAGTCTCAGGACGTCACGGCGTCTGCCGACTGGTCATCGCTGCGCCTGGTGCCGGCCGTGCTGACCGGCCGTCGCGACTGACGCTGCTGTTCGTCCTTGAGATGGAACCTGCGGCAGCACGCTCGCGGTGTGCGCCGTCGCTTGGCGCCGCCACCGTCATGCTCGGATGACCGGGACTGGTTTGCAGCCAGCCCCGGCCATCGAGCCCCAATGAGGTGACGTCCTTATCTACCCCAGAGTCTGTTCAGCAGATTCGTCTTGCGCTGATCGAAGGTGAGCCACTGACCCCAGCCCGCCGTGTTGGTGACCGGGTCGTAGGCATGGCCATACCAGCCGGCGGTGTCGCCGGATTCCGGATTGATCGACCAGTAGCAGCCTTCGATGCCCTTCGAGACCAGGTAGTCCACGAAGGCGTTCTGCCACTGCCGCGTCGGTGCCCGGCGTGATGTAGCTCCAGCGGTTGCGATCGCGGATGCTCGCCTGGCCGCCGCGGCCAGTCGAGGTTGCCGCCGAACTCGCCGACCACCATGCCGTAGCCCTGGTCCTTGAGATAGCCGAAGTGCTCTTCCCAGCCCTGACCGCAGCAGCGTCGGGTTGATGACGATGTTGCAGTCGGGCATCGCCCGCCGCATCGCCCTCGAGCCCCGTGCATGCCGGCTGGGCCGGATCCATGAACATCTTCTGCACGAACACCGACGGACCGTAGGTGTGCGGCGAGAACACCAGCCGGTCCTTCGGGATGCTGAGCGGGTTCGCGCCCGCCTCGAACAGGTTCTCGCCCCAGTTCGGGATTGGTCGCGGTGCTGCCGTGCGGCACGCTGCGTGATCGTGGTCGGCGTGCCGTCCTGGTTGTCCGCCGTCGCCGAAATGCCCTGCGACGAAGATCAGCGTGTTCGGATTCACCGCGTTGATCGCGCGTGTACGCCTGCTTCGGCCAGCGATCTTCCACTCGGCCCAGGTGTAGTCCCATGGGCTCGTTGAAGATGTCGATGCCGATGATGTTGTCCGACGCCGAGCTGCGTGCCCGAGGCCCGCCAGCGTGCGCAGGTTGTCGAGCCACAGCGGCCTGGTTGTACGGATGCGTGGTCGTCACCGTGCCGGATTGCCGCGTCGCCGCGCACGAGTAGTTCTCGCGCTTGAAGTCGTAGTTGTCGCGAGTCGGCATCCACCCACGGCGGACGCGCATCCAGGCGGCCCTTTCTCCAGCCCACGTAGTTCGAGCAGGAGTGCATGTCGAGCAGCACTTCGATGTTGGCCGCATCCGCGGCCTGGATCATCGTCTCGAGCGCGAGGCGCGAATTGGCGATGCGGACCGACGGATGATTCTTGAGCACGCTGCCCGTGCCCTGCGGATCGTTGGCGTTGAGCGTCTGCGGAACCAGCGGCAGGCGGATCACGTTGATGCCCATGCCGGCGATTTCCTGCATGGTCTGCTGCGATGGTGCGGCCGGTGCCCGCGCCGCCATTCGCCCAGAACGGTGTTGCCGATGTACTGCTCCATCGGCGCGCCGCTCGGGTTGGTGGCGTCGTTGGAAGGCTCAGTGCCGTCCTTCGAGACCGAACCAGTTGCCGCAGCGCACCGGGAACACCGTGCCGTTGCTTGGTGATGCGGCCCGCCGGGTTGACGCGGAACACCGCGCCGGTAGCTGCCGATGCGTGAACGGCACCGCCGCAGTCGCCGTGCTCAGCGTCGGACGTGCCGTTGTCGAACGCCGTCGCCGTGGCCGTGTGGCTGCCCGCCGCGAGACCCGTCGCGTTGAAGCTGTACGGCGAAGTCGTATCGCTCGACACCAGATGCGCCGTCGACGCGGAACTCGACGCGGATGATCGCGCCACCCGGATCGGCCGGCGGTCGCGGACAGCGTCACTGCCGCACCCGCCGGGAACGACTGACCTGCGTCGGGCGCAGTGAGTGTCACGGTGGGCGCGGTGTTGGCCGCCGTGCCGATCGTGAACGTCACCGCCGCCGAGACGCGTGCTCAAGCGCCGGGCTGCCGTTGTCGACCGCGGTCGCGGTGACGCGAGTGGCTGCCCGCCGCGAGTCCCGTCGCCGTGAAGGCGTAGGGAGCCGTGGTGTCGGAATTCACCAGCGTGCCGTCGACACGGAACTCGACGCGCGCCACTGCTCCGCCCGGATCAGCGGCGTTCGCGGCGAGATTCACGCTCGTCGTGCCCGCCGGGAATGCCTGGCCGGCCGGTCGGAGTGCCGTCAGCGATACCGTGGGTGCCGTGTTGCCGGTCGCGTGCTGATCGTGAACGCCACCGCGGTGGAGGTGGTGCTCAACGCCGGGCTGCCGTTGTCGACGGCCGTCGCCGTGACCGAATGGCTGCCGGCCGCCAGGCCCGTCGCCGTGAAGGCGTAGGGAGCCGTGGTGTCGGTGTTCGCAGGTTGCCGTCGACGCGGAACTCGACGCGAACCACCGCGCCGCCCGGATCAGCGGCATTCGCCGCCAGGTTGACGCTGGTCGGTTCCGGCCGGGAATGACCTGGCCGGCCGTGGGCGCCGTCACGGAAACCGTCGGTGGCCGTGTTCTGTCGTGCCGCCGCCGTTGCAGGCGGTCCCGTTCAATGTGAACGAAGTCGGCGGGTTGTTAGCGCCGCTGAAGGTGCCATTGAACGCCAACGTTGAACGTCGCGTTGGTGGCGAGCGCGTCGCGTTCCACGGCGCATCGCTCGGAAACGGTGACGGTCGAGCTTCCCGCGGGCTGGGTGAACGTGACCGGCCAGCCATTCTGAGATGCGCTGACCGTTCTGGAAGGTTGAAGACGAGATTCCAGCCGTTGATCGCCGGTCCGGTATTCCGGATGTCGATACTGGCGCCGAATCCGTTTCCACCCGCCCAGGTCGGGGCCGTGTAGGTCACCTGACATCCGGCAGTTTGCGCAAATGCGCCCGAAGCTCCTGCACTCGCCACGACCAGCGTGGCTAACCAACCATCGCAACCGGGTCCGTGACCCGGCCGTAGGCAAAGAACGAGACATATAAAGTTCTCCTGGCAACGAAAGTACCAATGGCTTGTCAGCGTTGGCAGGAGTGGGAAGAGAGCTGCAGGGAATGCGCGTGTCTTTTCGCAGCACATGCAATCCCTGCACGTGAACGATTCACTCCATGAATCAATTGCGCCGCGTATCGCGGCACCAAACGCCGACGAAGTCCCCTGTGAGCGCTGCAAAAATACTCGCATCGCGCGCGAAGTCCATAGAAATGTCGTCGACACGCATGCATCGCGCGACTTTGCGGTTCCGCTGTCTCGATTTCTGGCTAACTTGTCTCGTTGTCTCTCCAGGCTTGTCTTGCGGATTGGCTAACGATCGGAGATGCGCATCACTTGCCGCGGCCCTCGGAGTCCACCGGCGAGCGTGCGGATCTTCCAGACCGCGCCACGTCCGACGACATACAGAGTGCGGCGATCGGCGCCGGCGAACGCGAGATTCTGCGGCTGCATTCGGAATCTCGATCACACCGAGCGCCTTGCCTTTGCGATCGAACACTTCGATCCCGCGGAGCTCGCCACGTACAGCCGGCCCTTGCGCATCGACGGCGAGGCCATCGGCGCCGCTCTGACGGGCCGTTATCAGTCTGTTTGAAACCCGCGAGTTTCGCGAAAGTTCACGCCGCTTCGAGACCGAGCCGTCCGCTTGCCGACGTTGTACGCCAGCACGTGTTCACCATAGGTGTTCGGCGACGTACAGCGTCTTCTCGTCGGGACTCAGTGCGACGCCGTTCGGAGCGCGTGATGTCCGTGGCGAGCTGCCGCAGTTCGCCCTGCGGCGACAGAGTAGTAAACAGCCGGGATCGGCGGTGACGACGGGCGCGCGCGACTCCGGGCTGACGCTGCGCCGGGCCCGGACCCGGATCGGTGAAGTAGATGCCACCGCCGCGATCGACGATCAGGTCGTTGGGCCGGTTGAACGGCTTGCCCTGAAAGCTGTCGGCGAGCACGCGCGCCTTCTCGCAGGATAGATCACGCCGATGCCGGGCTTGCCGGTCTGCGCGCGCGACGATGGTGCCGTCGGGGCCGCGCGCGAGCGAATTCGGGTTGCCGCTGCGCTCGAGGAACTACCGTGGTGCGCGCCGTCATCCGCGATGCGCTGAATCACGATCGACGCGATTCTCGGTGAATACCAGCGATCCATCGGGCAGTGGCAGCGGCCCTTCGGTGCCGTCGAAACCCTGCTTGACGAGTTCGATGGCGGTTCCGGCTTTCACGACGCCCGCGACATCCGCCTTGACGACGCCGCCCGTCGTCGGCGTGCCGGCGGCACGCGCGCCCGCGGCGGTGCGCAGGTCTTCGATACGTCGCCACTCGCGGACCGTGCAGCGCCGGCGATCTGCGCCACCTCGAGTCCCAGCCGCTTGAGAGTTGTCCGCCAGGTTCACCGTGTAAGGATTCGGCGCCGCGCGGCGCCGGCGCGCCTAGCGCGACCTGGCGTGTAGGCGTCGGCCTCGACGAGAATCTTCTGCGACCGGTAGATAGACCAGCGAGAACGCGTCGTTGTGGCCGCTTCCGGTGATGGCGTGAACCTCGATCGGATGTCGACCGGCCAGCACGTGCTTGCCGGTGAATGTCTCGAAGCGCGCGGGCTTGCCGCGAGCGCGCCAGGCGATCCGGGATTGAGTGTGCGCGGGCCGCCCAGAGCCTGTTCGTAGAACGCGCTGATTGCCGGCGTCGGTCACGATGATGGCGCCTTCATCCACGTAGGTACGCAGGCCGCCGGAATGATCAGAAATGCGTATGCGTGTTGACCAGGTACCGGATCGGCTTGCCCGGCGCAGTTTCCTTCGCCTTGGCGATGACCGCGAGCGACCGCGCCTCGTTCTGTGGCGCTTCGACGATGACCAGGTGATCGTCCTGCTCGACGAGCACGCTGTGATGCGTGCCGCCGGTGAGATAGAAGACACCCGTCATCGAGCAGCGTCACTCTTGACGTCCGGCGCCGCGGCGCGCGCGAGATTCGCGGGCGCCGCGGCTCACCGGACGCCGCTCGACTGCGCACCTCGCTCACGTTGAGGTCGAGCACCGGATAATCCGCCGAGGCTGCGCGCGATGGTTCGCGGGAATCGCACGGCGCCGAAGGCCTGGTAGTCGGCGAACTCGCGTCTCGAACGACGGTGTCACCGAGCACCGGATTGTCGATCCAGGTGCGCACGCAGCGTCACTTCACCCGCGGCGTTGAGCTCGCCTTCGAAGCGGTACTTGCCGCCGGGTCACGAATGAAACGCGGCTGACGCCGCCGCGCTTGCGATCGACCGCGTCGTGATGGTCAACGCGGCCTTGATGAATCCCTGCGGCGTCGACCAGATCTCCGCGCGGCGCTCCTCCACCGCAGCAGGCTGAGCACTGCGGCGCGGCCGCAGCACTGGTCAGGCGCATTCCACGCGATCTGGCTGCCCGCGACGAACTGGTCGACCTTCTGCTCCGACCGGCGCCGGGCGCACACGGCCCGGCTCCACCAGCTGCTGCCGCGTGATCTGCACGCGCGCGCCGGCGTTCGCGAAATCGAATGCTCGCGCGGTAGCTCGACACCGCGAACTGCACGGCCACGGCAAGACCCGAGCGCCGGCGCCTGGCCGAACTGGTACCAGCGATCCGGTGGCGGCAGAACTCCAGCGCGGGATATCGGCTGCGCCGAGCGCCTTGGCGGCGCGCGTCAGCGCCTGGATTCGGCGCGCCTTTTCGGCGGCCGTAACGGACTGAGGTCGCGAACACCGCCCAGTGGCAGCCGCCAGGGCTTGCATATATAAGAGTGCGTGACATGTCGTGCTCCGAAAAGTTCGGAGATCACAGATGGCTTGAAGTTGAAGTGGCAGTCGCGGCAGCCGTGGGCGATCGCCAGCGCATTAGCGGCGCGCGATTGCCGAACCGCCGCGCCGCGAGTCGCGCCTGCTGCGCGCTTGCGCGGCGAACTCGCGGCCTTCGCGCGACCAGCGCACCGCGTCGGCGGCGTCGCCCGCGCTTCTCGAAGAACTTCTCCATCAGGCGTACAGCTCCTCGACTTCTCGCGAGCGGCGCGCGCTCGGCTGCTTTCGCGTCGCGCGCGGCGATGTTGCCGCTGCAGATCCTGGCTGCCGTCATACGATGCGCTGCATCCAGTCGTCGAAGTCGAAGACGTTCTGCGCGGCGACGCCCAGCGACAACGCGCACAGAGGCGACACGCAGGCCACGCGAGCGCGCGCGCGGCGCGTGAGCGCGCCATTACATCCGGGTGGCTTGTAGGCTTCGTGGCAGGCCTTGCAGGTGCGCACCACCGCGCGCACGCCGCTGCGACGCGGCGTCGAAGTCTCCGCGCTTCGATCGGCCTTCGCCACGACGCGCCAGATGCTTCCTGGCCCTCGCGCGCGTAGCCGGCGCCCGCGCGGCGCCTCCGGGCTTAGCCGCGAAATATTTCTCCGCCCACGTCAAGCCCGTCGCGAAGCACTTCGACATTGGCCAGCGACGCCTTCGCATCCTGGCCGCCGACGTTGGAGTCGAGCTCCTTGATCGCATCGTCCATCGACGTGCATGAGCGTCATCGTCGAAGTCGCTGAAGTCGTATGTCGCGCCGCCATCTACGCTCGCAGGCCAGCGTCATCGAGGACGCCGGCCGCCAACCATTTTGCGCATCGCGTGTCTGTCAGGCCAGGATGGGTTTGATCACGTCGCCGAACACCGTGGTCGCCTTTTCGGTGCGGCCCTGGTGCTGGAAGGTGAGCTTGCTGAAATCGAGGCCTAACTGGTTGCAGCACCGTCGCCTGCAGGTCGTAGGTGTCGACGATGCCTTCCTGCGCGCGCAGGCCGATTTCGTCCGTGGCGCCATACGTGCCGGCTTGATGCCGCCGCCGGCGATCCAGCTGGTGTAACCCCAGGGATTGTGGTCGCGTCCGTCGCCGGTCTGGCCATAAGGCGTGCGGCCGAATTCCGAGGTCCAAACTACCAGCGTGCTGTCGAGCAGGCCGCGCGCCTTGAGGTCGCGCAGCAACGCGGCGATGGGCTTGTCGACCGGTCTTCGGACATGACGGCTGTGATTCTTTCTCGATCTCCTGGTGAGCGTCCCAGGACTGAATGCCGCTCTTCCTGCGTGCCGGAGATGCACGTGCACGAAGCGCACGCCGCGTTCGACCAGACGGCGCGCGCGCAGCACCGCGGTGCCGTATTCGTCCGTTGGCTGTCTCGCCGATACCGTACATGGCGCGCGTCGCCGCGGTCTCCTGCTGAGATCCACGGCCTCAGGCGCCGCCGACCTGCATGCGATACGCGAGATCGTACGGAACGGCGTGCGCGCTTCGAGCTCGGTGTCGGCGGGATATCGCGCGGCGTGCTGCTCGTTAGATCTGCTTCAGCAGATCGAGCGTAGCGCGCTGCTCGTCTGCGCCACACGTTCGGCCGATCGAGGAACAGGATCGGCGAGTCGCCCTGACGGAACGACGTTCCCTGGTAGGTCGCGGGCAGAAATCCCGGCGCTCCAGATACACCTGGCCGTTGCCGCCACCCGCTGCTGCCTTTACCGGTCGGCAGGACCGACGAAGGCCGGAAGATCAGGATTCGCGCTGCCGAGAGCCGTACGGTGATCCACGCACCCAGCGACGGGCGCCCGGCGTGAGCGCGCTGGTGTGCGCTTCAGCGACGAGATGACGTGCGTGCTGCCTTCAGTCTTGCGTGCCTTTCGAGGAAGACAATGTTGTCGACATGCCTGGCGATGTTGGGCAGCAGGTCAGACACCCACGCGCCGGTTTCACCGGCGCTGCTTCCAGGTGCGGCGTCGCGAGTGAGCGCGCCACGCGCTCGTCAGTCGCGGTCTTCCAGGTTCTTCGAGACGACTCCGGCAGCGGCTGGCCGTGCAGCTTGATCAGCTGCGGCTTGTAGTCAGACAGGTCAGCTGAACTGCAGGTGCTCCGCGCCATGCGCAGCCAGATCTACCGACTTCACCTTGGCCGCGAAGATGCGGCTGCGGCGGCAGCCAGCGGAGGTCGACGCTGAAGTTGGCTCAGCGGCCTGTGAGTGCGAACGCTGCGTCACCGGCGCCAGCGCACCAGCGCCAGGCCACCGGCCCCGGGGCAGTGAATGTCTCTGCGGTAATGCTGGTGCATCCGCAGTTTTCCGGTAATCCTTAGAAGCGGTAGCTGAATTCGTTCTGAGTTCGCGAGCGCATGCGCCAGGTCGACGAGACGCGGCGCGCTGCCGCGTGCGATGGTCGCATCGCCGCTTCGCGCCCTTTGCGCGCTGTGGACGCTGCCGGCTTCTCCTGTTTCTGACGAACGACACCAGCGCGGCGCTTTCTCGTAGCGATCGCGCTGCGGCCGTAGAGCCTGCAATAGCACAAGCTGGTCGAGCTCGCGCCTACCTGCGGGTTCTCGCCGCCGTCACGGCGCGACGATCTTCTTGCCCTCGGCGAGCTGCGCGGCGAGGAGCTTTTCCTGGCTGTCGAGGAACGCGAGCAGCGTCTTCGTTTCGTCCTTGCTTGGTTCGCGCGCATAGAGGATCTCGAACAACCGCGCCACGCGCTTGTTGTCCTTCTCTCCGGCTTCGCGGATCAGCGCGTCCCGCCAGCACCTGCGACCAGCTGTACACGAGGTCGCTGTTGATCAGCGCGAGCGCCTGGCGGCCGTGGTCGTCACCTCGCGCTTGCCATGCACCGACCGTGGATTCGCCCAGTCGAACGTGTCGAGCAACGGATAGGGGTGTTGCGTTTCACGTAGATGTAGACGCTGCGACGATTGTGATCGCGCGGATTCTCCGGCGTCTTCCAGGTGTTCTCGTTGAAGCCCGCCTGGTTTGCAAAGGCTGGCTGCGGCGGGTACACCGGCGGGCCGCCAATGGTCTCGTCGAGCAAGCCCGCGGCCTACGGCAGCGAGTCGCGGATCTGCTCCGCATCGAGAGCGCTGACGCGGGAACACCGCTAACAACGGTGTTCTGCGGATCACCTTCTTCAGCGTCCTCGCGGAATGCCGATGCGACTGCGGTAGGTGTCCGACAGCAGGATCCCGCCGCTGCAGCGTCCTTGATGCTCCAGTTCCCGTCGCGCACGAACAGATCGGCGAGATAGTCGACAGTTCCGGGTTGGTCGGCTTGGCGCTCATCTTGCCGAAGTCGCCACGGTTTCGATGATGATGCCGCGTCCCGAAGTACTGGCCCCACACGCGGTTCACGAACACGCGCGCCGTCAGTGGATTTTCCGGGCTCACGATCCAGTTCGCGAGCGCCGTGCGCCGGCCGGACGAGTCGCGGTGGGCTTGACCTCGGGCTGCGAATCGGAGAACAACGCGGGACTCCCGGCTGCACCATCTCACGAGCTTGCGGTCGTAGATGCCCTTGAACAGCACGTAGGTCGGCGGCGAATCGGCGTGGCCAAGCTCGGTGACCGTCGAGATGTTGCCAGCTCCTTCGGCTTCAGCTTGTCGAACTTCTGAGATCGGCTTCGAGATCCGTGTATTCGACGTCTTGTCAGGCGCTTTCTAGCAACCACGTAACTGG
>ERZ1370068.1203-contig-11098_pt1 | contig 22088 bp, 25 predicted proteins | sample MGYA00561227_ERZ1370068 | MGnify/ENA primary metagenome ERZ1370068 (study PRJEB38410, sample SAMEA6850437) | metagenome | study: Metagenomic assessment of the ecological functions of the soil: analysis of the soil microbiota associated with the... | reverse complement strand
CCACGGTTACCGCTTTCGCCTCCCCGCCGGCGTCCGGATGCATCGCTGCCGGCGATCATTGGTATCTCAGGCAGGATCGCCACCGCGTACAGTCCAGAGCACAAGCGCTGGGAATTGGAGTCGAAGGGACGATCAGGCCTGGCGCGCCCTGAGCAATGACGACCGCGACTTCATCGGAAAGTTGCACGTCTGAACCCCACGCCCGCGTGTACGTCATCAACATCGTCAGCGATCGCCGAGGCCGACGGCGACGGCCCACCCAGGGCGATGCGCCTGGTGCCCAGTAACAGCGAAGCAGGAACTGCGCCAGAGCCGGATCCGCACCAGCGCGGGTGGCAGGAAGCCGCCGTAGGATGCGCAGCCAGAGCGTACGCCGAACCGTGCCGCCAGCGAGCGCTCTGAATCTCGCCGAAGCGTGGAATCACGTCGCACGGGTGAGACCGAAGGCGTGGCGCCGGGCGCAGTCTCGAGCAGATACACCAACGACTGCGTGATCAGCAAGACGGTCTGCGCGCAGGCGCAGCACCAGAGATCGACGTCGGATCGATCGCAGCGTACGCCGTTGGCGACGGGCCGGCGCAAGTACAATGAGCAAACAGCTGCGTGGCGCGGACGATCGAGCAAAAGGTGCAGAGAAAGCGCCTGCGCTCGAGGGCACGATCGACAACGCGACCGTGGCGATGATCGCCAGCGCAGGCATAAGCCCACGGATGTTCCGCCTCCAGTCCCAGCGGCCGTGATCAGCGGCCGGGCTGCACGCCGTGATCGCGCGTGAGCAGGCACACGGCCGATGAACGAGAGCGGGGCAAATTCGATATCCTTCGGCGGACCTGACTAACCCGCCGCACGCGAACCGCCGCGGTAGAGAAAATACATCGCGCCGCGTCGAGCTGCAGACAGAGTAACGAACGCACCGAGAAAGAACCGCCGCTTCGTCCGGCACGGTCGTGCGACGGACGGCCGCCAGCAGCCCCCGAGTGCAGGCCAGGGAAGACGAGGTAAAGCGGGCCGGTGACTCGGTACGAGCGCTGTCGGCGTGCGCGAAGGCGGCGAGCACGCCGACGCCGGATAGGCACGCGGCCACTCGAGACCCAGGTGGAGGTGCGGGTGGCCGCGACCGGCGTGCGGGCCCGAACAGCAGGAACGGCGACGATCGCAGCGCGGCGGCAATGCGGTTGCCGGCCGGCGTCCAATGATGACCGAGCGGTGAAGCCGCGCAACCTCGCCGCCTCCTGCGCCAAGACAGGCTGCAGATCGAGCACGGAACGTCGTGCAACACGGCGCCAATCGCTTCGAGACGCCGACTCGATGGTTCACGTTACACGAGCTCGGGCCGTTCCTGATCGCGCGCCGCCAGAGGGCGCAGTCAGACCTGACCACGTCGGGGATCAGCACCAGGCAGTACGGCACGCCGTGCTCGTCGGCGAGCCGTTTCATCTCCGGTGGCGTTGCCTGCGTCGGCCCCAGAGTTTTCTCGCGGCTGCGGTCGCAGACCAGCGGATCGTTTGAGTGGCGTTGCAGTCTACGCCGCGCAGTCTCGCTGCAGCGGATACAACACGTAGTAGAGATGCGCGCAGGCGGTGGTGCCAGCCGAGCGCAGACCGGAAGGGTAGAAGGGTGTTCTGGCGGTTGATCGCCGCCGTCGGTGAGGTAGCCGTCGACGACTGCTCCGCATGTGGCGGTCGCTGGCGTTATCGACGACGTCGTTGCCGCGATGAAGACGCCAGCACGATCGCATCCGGCGCGAGCGCAAAGCCCCGGCTGCGCAGAAAATCAGCTCGTCACGCGTGCTGTACCCGGCACAACTGAGTTAGAGCGCCGCGTACACGTTCCTTCCCGCCGCGGCGTTGAGCCTGGTCCCTCGACCAGGCGGACGAAGTTCTCTGCGCTCCTCGACGCTGTCGCCCCATCGTGAACGAGTCGCCGAGGAAGAGGATGCGCTGTCCGCCGGCGGGCTTGGCCGATCCGCGCGAGTCGCGCAGGCCGGCGCTGGCTGTTGACGTTCACCGTGGTCGTACTCGGTCGTGGGTGAACTCCTTTGAACCGCGCCAGGCGCGATAGCCGATCGTGCATCGTTATCGTGGTGAGTCCCATAAAGGTAAAGTGGTAGAGTTAGTTGCGGCTGAAGAGGCGCATCAACAAACAGCCCGAGCAGCAGCAGCTGAGACGACTCAGCCCGCTGGCCATCAGTGCCGAGTCAGCCCATTTTGGCGTGATCAGCATCAAAGCGCTGCTGCGCCTGCAGCGCCGTCTCGTCCAGACCGCTGCTCAGGGTCGGCGTCGCCCGCCAAAACCTCCATCACACACCGCCCCCTCCAGCTGCGAGGTGGCGCCGCTCCTGATCGCCGCCATCGTCGCCGCCGCCGCGGCGCGTACCGCCCGCGCGGCCGGCCAAACGCTGCCCGTGCCATCGGTTGGCGCTCGGAGCAAACCGCCGCCGCACGCCACGATCGATGCGCCGCGACCCAGCCGCGCGCCCGCCGCTCGAGCTCGGCAGCGCGCTCCAGTTCTCGTAGGCGCTGCGCACCGCGCCGGCCGAAGCGTCCGCCGCGACGCCGCGTCAGAACAAGTCGCCCAGTTCGCTGCCGTCGCAGATCAGTTCGCGATGGCCGCCGCAGTTGCTGGTCAGCAGCGCGCTTGCTGCGCGCCATGATCTCGAGCGGCTTTCAACGGCGTTACCAGGTCGGTGACGACGGTCGCGCCGGCGCGGCAGGACGAAGAGATCGACCAGGCCGTAGTATGGTCCGATCTCGTCGTGCGCGACGCGCCGATGAACTGGACGCGGTCGGCGACGCCGAGCGGCGCGGGCACGCGCCACCAGTGCTTCGCGCGTCTGCCGTCGCCGTAGATGATGCAGGCAGCGCGGATCGGTGGGTCAGGCGCCAGCGCCGCGACGCATCGATCGCCGAATCGACGCTCTCCGTACGCCATCAAGGTGCCGATGTAGCCGAGGACGAACGCGCCGGGCGGAAATCCCAACTGCGCCTGCAGCGCCGCATCGCGGGGCGGCGCCGGAAGGTCTGCCGATCGACGTCGACACCGTTGCCGACCACGGTGATGCGCTGCGCGCGCCACGCCGCGCTTCGATGAGGTCGCAGGCGCAGGCCTTCGCTGATCGTGACGACGCTGCGTCGCGAGGCGGACGGTCAGGGTTGTCGAACCAGCGATAGCCTCGGTAGAGCATGCCGCGGCGCGACGTCCCGCCTTCGCTCACCAACCCGTCTTCGATCAGCGAGCGCACCGTCGCACCACCGAGGGCACGCCGAGCGAGCGGCGGCGAAGACCGCGGCCAACCCGGCAGAAGAACAAGCTGTGGCCGTGCAGCACATCGGCGCGTTGCTCCAGGGCGATCCGGCGACGCGGCGCGTGGAACGAGCCGAGCGCCGTGAGCTTGCGCGCGCGCGTGCCGAGCGACTTGCGCGGCACCATGAAGCGATGGTCGTAGCTCTGGTCGAACGCTGCGGTAATAGGGAATGTCGCGCAGCCACTGACGCCGTCGCGATTGGCGGGATCGACCGGCGGGCTGAACGGCGAGCCGACTGACGACCGGGCTCAGGCCGAGATCGGCTTGCGTCTCCACCACAGCGGCGCTGCGGATGCCGCACCCGTCACGTCCGGATAGGTGCTGCATGCACGACGTGGACGACGCGCATGGTCACGCGGCCGCCCGCCGGCGCAACGCCGTGGCACCATCGAACTGGCGGGCGATGCGACGCTCTCGTCGCGGCGCTCGAAGGTCAGCGCCGTTGCGCCGCGCCCCTTCGCCGGCGCGATCGCGACGCGATCCTTCGTACCACAGCGCGCCCCACCAGCCGGTGGTACGGCATACCAGCTGCCCGTGGCGGACCGCCGCCTGCAGCGTCGCCGTGGCCCGGCCGAACAATCGACCAGGCGCAGGCGGCTGTCGCCCCTTCCAGCGGCACGATGAGGCACTGGCAGGGCTCCACGGTGCCAGCGCCGGCGTTCTCCACCGCGACGCAACGCGCCGCGTCCCAGCGCCCGTAGCGCGTCAGACCATGGCGACGGCCTCGATGCGCAGGGTGGCGGCGCGCTCGCGCGACTCGTCCGGAAAGACGGGCGCACACCGTCGCCGGTGCGGCGAGCACCGCATCGACCGTCGTGCCGTCGCGACGGGTGAGCTCGATGCCGGGGGAAATGAAAGCGACGCACGATGCGGTGCTCGCCGCTGCCCTCGATGCGATCGACGACCGTCCAGTGGCCCGGTCGGATGAACAATACATCGCGGCGATGGTCGACCGGGCGCCGCAAACGCCGATACCCGCCGTGCCGCGCCGCCAGCATAGTCCGAACTCGTCCGTGCTGCTCCACGCGAGAGCTCGCTGCGCACCGGATTCACCCACTGAAGGTGTCCAGCATGTCCGCCTGATCTGAGATCGTCGACGGCGTGCGTTGTGCGCCGCCGTACCGCGGAAGCGATCGCGGATGGCTGCCGAGCCGGTGATAGGTGCCCGTGCCGGGATCGCTGAGCACCAGCGCGCCGTTGACGCGCGTCAGGATGCTCAGCGCGTCGGCGTGCTCGTGCGCCGCGCGTTGTGCAGAGATAGCCGAGCCCGCTGACGTCGAAGACGAGAGCGCTGCCGCGATTGGCCCGCGCACCCGCCGACCGCGTGCCGAGGTGAAGCGGTATCCGCGCCGTCGCGCAGAACGATCGGTAGCTGGTGTCGGCGCCCTCGTCCGACCGCGTACCGGACACCAGCGCGCGGGCCGCCGCTTCGCGGCCGAGGAGCCAGTACACGAGGTCCGGAGCACTTTCGCCGCGGCGCGGCGACCATTGCGGCCGGGCTTCGAAGTAGCTGCGCGCCGACCGCGAGCAAGCTTGCGGCGCGCTCGCGCGCCCCGAGCTGCGATGCCGGAAACGGCAGCGCACGGCCGTCGTCGCCGTCGCCGATCTGCGGCACCTCACCGGCGGGACCCGAGCACGCGCGCGAGGAGGTCGCGAGCATCGACGCGGCGCCTCGATCGACCGCGAGCGCAATCGCCACAGACGGCGTAAGCGAGCGCGACGACCTGCACGTACATGTCACGATGACTTGAAGAGCAGTGATAGCCGATCGACTGCCTCGCGGCTCACCCGTCCGGTGCGCTGACCTGGCGCTCTCCGATCTCGACCGCGAGGATTCCGCATTGCCCGCCCGCGCTGGCGTTCGGCGCCGGCAGTCTGGGCATCGCCGCCGCGAGCATCCAGCAGCGCGGTGAAGTCTCTGCCGATCAGGTGGTTGGCGCAAGATCGCTGTGCAGCGAGTAGCCGGCCCTTCAACGCTTGGCAGTGCTGCGCCAGGCCGCGGTGGATCCAGCGGACCTCGAGCTCGTTGGCAATGGTCAGGCGCCAGCGAGCAGAAAGCGCCTGCCATCGACCACAACCACGAGATGGACCGCAGGCCGATCTCCAGCCGACTCGCCCAGTTCACGCCCACGCCGCCGCGGATTCCATGCCCGATCCAGCCGTCGACTCATCGAAGCGCGACGGCAAACCTTCGTCGTGCCCGGCGGCGCGCCTCGAAACCACGACGCGCAACCCAGCGTGACGAGGAACTGATGGCGGCTGAGCTCCCAGACGGATTTCAGCCGTCGATGCCGACCAACGCGCGTTCGCCGCCGTAGCCGCGCGCGGCGCCGCAACTGCCGAGCTCTTCTGCGTACGAGCGGGCGCCCGGCCGCAACGCCATCCTGATCGCGGGTCGGCGTTCCGATCCAGGCCCCTTCGCGCAGTAGCGGGATGGCTCTGCCGAACACATCGACGCCGCTGCGCCGCGCAAGGCGGCCGCCTCGGTCGCGCCGCGGCGCACCGCGTTCGGCGCATGGCCGTCCAGCCACGTCACGGCTTGCTCTGCCGGGCGCCGGCGATGAAGAAGCGCTCGGCGATGTCGGCCAAGGCACGCTCGACATCGAAGGACGCCGGCGGCAGCGACGCCGCGCGGGCGTCGCGCGCGCAGCAGCCGCCCACCGCGTCGTCACGCTCTCGGCCGGCGACATCTGACTCATCCGCCGCGCAACAGGCGCGCGCAGCGTTGCACGGACACGCGCTTCGACAGCCGTACCAGGCGCTGCGGATCGAGCGCCGGCGCAGTGCTCGGAATCTGCGGACGACATCCGCTTCATGCCGAACCGACCCCGCCTGCCTGGACACGCCACAGATAGCGGTCGACGAGCGACCAGTTGTCCAGCCCGCCGGCGACGAGCTGGCGGAACATCCGCGTGCCCTCGCCGCCTCGATCTCGATGCGCGGCAGCGCAAGGAATCCGTACCCGCCGCGATGGCGCCGTGTTGTGACGTGAACGCCTGTCGTATAGCCGCAGCGCATCAACGCCTCGCGCGTCGCCGAGTTGTAGTCCGCACGCGTGCCGAACGGATACGCGGTGCGCGCACTGCACAGTCCCCAGACGCTGTTCGAGCACAAGTGCGCGACCGGACCATTTGCCCCTCGGCTTCTTTGAGCAACATCATCTGGCAGCCAGGGAACGGTGTTCCCAGCCGTGCGAGCTGATGGTGATCCCGGCCTGTGCCAATTGAGTCAGCTCTGACCACGACACGTGCGCGTCTGCAACCACCTCCCGCAGCAGTGGTGCGGCGTCGCGCTCCTCGATCGCGGCGACTGAAACAGAACAGCACCGCCGGGATGCGGTAGTGCGACAGGATCGGTAGCGCGGCGCTGTACACGCGTCGCGATAACCGTCGTCGATCGTGACCAATACCGCATCGCGGTGCAGCGGTGCCGCGCCGGTGAGCGCTTGCTCGACGTCGTCCAACGACACCGCCAGCCCTTCGCTCGCCAGCCAGGCCATCTGCGCCTCGAATGCCGCCGCGGCGTAACGCTGAACGGCTCGCGCTCGACGGCGCGCACGCGGTGATACGTGAGCACGCGAACCGTCGGCGAGTTCGGCGGTCTGGCGCCCGGCGCTCACGCGGCTGGCCAGAACGACCGCCTGACGACTCGCCTTCTTGGCGAACCAGCGCGCCCGATCCAACCGTATCAGCCACAGCCGAGCTCCTGCGCGATCACATGCGCGATGCGCTCGGCGGCGCGGCCGTCCGCACAATGCGGGAACGCGCTTCGGCGCGCGCCTTGCCGTCGAGCACCTCGCGCCGACCGCTTCCACGATCGCCGCGGGTTCGGTGCCGACCAGCACGTTGGTGCCCTCGCTCACGGTGATCGGTCGCTCGGTATTGGCGCGGTGCGGTCAGACAGGGCACGCCGAGATAGGTGGTCTCTTCCTGAATGCCGCCCGAGTCGGTGAGCACGAAGGCGGAGTCGCGCACCAGACGCAGAAAGTCGCCGTACGGCAGCGGATCGAGAAAATGACACGTGCGTCATGCGCTCGACGATGGCCGCGTGGGGTCCTTCCGCCAGACTGGCGGCGCGTGCGCGGATGCACCTGGAAGACGAGTGGGATGCGCTGCGAGATCGTCGCCAACGTCTCCAGCATTTCCGTCAGCGCGCCGTTGTGATCGACGGTGCTCGGACGGTGCAGCGTCAGCACGCCGAAGTGACGCTGACGCAGGCCCAGGGTCGTGGTGATCGTCGAACGCTCGATCAACGGCTGTGCCGCGACCAGCGTGTCGATCATCACGTTGCCGACCCGATGGATCCTCTCCGGCGCGATGCCCTCGCGGCGCAGGTTCTCGTCCGCCGTCCGGCGAGGCGTGAAGAGCAGATCGCAGACGTGGTCGGTCACCACCCGGTTGATCTCTTCCGGCATCGTGCGATCGAAGCTGCAGGCCGGCTTCGACGTGCCCGGCGCGAACGTTCTGCTTCACTGCGGTCAGCGAGCACGCCAGCGTCGAGTTGACGTCGCCGAACACCAGCACCAACGCCGGCCGCGCTGCAGCAGCGAGGCCTCGTACGCCGCCGATGATCGCCGCGGTCTGCGCGCCGTGTTCGCCCGAGCCGACGCCGAGCGATACACGTCGGGAGCGGGAATGTTCAGCTGCTCGAAGAAGCTGTCGGACATGTTGACGTCGTAGTGTTGCCCGGTGTGCACCAGCCGTAGCGCCACGCCCGGGCCGAGTTGCTGCAGGGCGCGGTAGACCGGCGCCACCTTGACGAAGTTCGGCCGTGCACCGACGATGAGATCGATCGTCTTCACCGCCATCGCGCCGGCTGCCCCTGCGTTCGACTGCGGTCGCGCCATGCGTCGACCAACGCGCGTGCGAGGAAACGCGGATTGCCGAGCAGGTAGCGCCGCCACTTGTGCGGTTGCTGCAGCAGCAGCTGTACCCACTCCATGCCGCCGCGCCGCACCCAACTGGGCGCCCGGTTCAAGTTGCCGGCCCAGTGGTCGAACAAGCCGCCGACGCCGATGCTGACCGGCACACGCAGCGCGCGCCAGGCCTGCGGCAATCCATTGCTCCTGCAGCGGGTTGCCCATCGCGACGAGCAGCATGTCCGGTGCGGCGGCGTTGATGCGCTCGATGACCGCGCCCGTCTCAGCCCGATCGAGCCATCCGTGCTGACACCCGGCGATGGCGATTCCCGGTACGTCTCGCGCAGACGCGCGGCGGCGCCGTTCCGCCGTCACCCGGCGTGCCGCCGAGCAGGAAAGTAGCGGTATCCGCGCGCCGCTTGGAGCGCATGAACAACGGCACCAGGTCGGTGCCGACCAGATTGTCGCGCATGTGACGCGCCCTGGAGCCGGGCGGCGATGCGCGCGCCGATCCCGTCCGCGAAGACGACGTCGCCGCCGCTCAACACCGCGGCATAGGCCCGATCGTCGGCCGACAGGTTCAGCGTGTGCGCATTGACGATGAACACGGCGCGCGATCGCCGATCGCGCGCGCCGATCCACGACTCCATCAGGGCGACGGCTTCGCGCTTGGTGGCGTTGGTCACCGCGAGGCCGAAGAGCGTGACGGTCGGCAACTGCGAAGGTACGCTGCGCAGCCGCGGCGCGCGCCTTCGCCGGCACCGCCGCCGCTTCGTGAACGAGGTCTCGATCGTCATGCGCGCGCTGTGTCCTGCTCGTCCGTCGTGTGCGTTCAGGCCGGGCGGCGGCTGAGCTCGGCCACGGCCTTCTTCACGGTCGCGGCAATGAAGTCGACGTGGACGTCCGTGTACGCCTCGTTCCACGGCAGCACGAGCACGCGCTCGAGACCCTGCATCGTGCCGGGATAGTCGGCGGCGTCGTAGCGGATCTCGACGCCGTCCTGGCGCTCGCGGCAGGAATACGGGCAGCTGGCTCATTCCGTACGTCTTGCGCTCGCAGCAGGACCTGACACTCGAAGGCGGGCTTCTGGATGTAGCGCGGCGCACAGAAGACGCCGGCGGCTTTCAGTCGGCGCGCCGAGCGCGTCGGCGCCCCGCCGGCGATCACGCGCCGGATCGACGATCAACGGATACTTCCAGTACACGTGCGTCGCGCCGGGCAGCGCGCTCGGCAGCCGTGAGCCCCGGCATGCCGGCGAGTCAGCTCGGTAGCAGATCTGCCGCACGGCGCTGGCGCCGCGCGACGACGCCTCGAGCTTGGCGAGCTGGGCGCGCGCGACCGCGCCCTGCAGATCGGTCATGCGGTAGTTGAGCGCGAGGAAGTAGTGGTCGGGCTTCGGATCGCCGTAGCCCCACGCCTTGTCGCTGAACAGCGTCATCCAGCGCGCGTAGCGCCGGCGTCCGGAGTCACGACGATGCCGCCCTCGCCGGTCGTCATGTGCTTGCCCTGCTGCAGGCTGAAGGCGCCGATCGCGCCGATCGTGCCGACCTGCCGTCGCATCTTGGGTAGCGAGGAAGGCCTGCGCGCAGTCCTCGATGACCGGAATGCCGCGCGCTGTCGGCGAGCTCGCTGAATGCCGATCGATGTCGCACGGATTGCCGAACAGGTGCGTCGCGATGATCGCGCGCGTCCGCGTGCGTGATGCGCTGCGCGATCGTCTTCGGCGGTGACGTTGTAGGCTGACCGGATCGACGTCCGCGAAGACCGGGATCGCGCTGCTGGTACAGGATCGGCGCGATCGCGCCCATGTCGGTGATCGGCGGTGGTGATGATCTCGTCGCCGGGCTCGGGGTCGATCGCCGCGACTGCGGTGTGGCATCGCGGCCGTACCCGAGGTGACGGCGCGTGCGTGCGGCACGCCGAGCGCGCTGGCGAAGTCGCGTTCGAACGGCCTTGACCTGCGTGCCCTTGGTGCAGTTGAGGGTGCCCGACTCGATGACCTCGCGCAGCAGGGCGATCTCTTCGTCGCCGAGATCGCGGCCGGTGTGGTCGGCGTCGCTCGGCAGGCTGATGGCGGGTCGAGTCGGCGGGCGGTCTGCTGGGTCACGTTGAAGCCTCCGATGGGTTGTCGTTATGCGGTGGCGACTGCGCGATCCACTGGTCACGCCGGCTGTTGCGCGGGTCGGCAGAAAGTGCGATTTGCGGTCTCGCGCGCCAGCGCTACGCTGGTATTCCAGGCGGTGACGCGCGGATATGCCTGCGCGGTGGTGCAGAGATAGAGCCGCGAGTCGCCGACGCGCGGCGCCGGCCGTTCGCGCAGGTAGCCCGACCGTCCAGGCCGGCTCGACGTGCGGCGCGCGGAACACGTACACCGCCTCGACGTCGGCCGGCGTGAAACCGGGATAGGAGCGCGCACAGACCTTCGACCGCCTGGCGCTTCACCAGCTCGTCGCTGCGCGCATAGATCTCAGAGCCGGCGTCGCAGTAGTTCATCACGTAGATGAGATGACGGCCGCCGAGCCATTCGGGCGGGATGACGTGCGTCGTCTCGACGACGCCCTGGGAACGGGAAACGCGGGTCGACGACGATCGTCCAGTAGAAGTGCTCCAGCCGGCGCGCGCGACACGACGACGGCGTTGACGACCGCCCTGATAGCTGAGCTCGGATAGCGGGATCTGCGACGCCACGGCCGCCGCGCGCGACGCTTCGCGAGCAGCGGCATGGGCAGCGTCGACACGGCCGCGGGTAGCGCGTGCGGCCGCGCGCCGCTCTCGATCCAGACCCCGTCCTGATCGGCGTCCGATGCCGGTGATCGGCGACCGCAGCCGGACCTCGCCGCCGCCGCGCACGATCGCGTCGCGCAGCGCCGTGCCGAGCAGCGCGTAGCCGCCGCGCAGGTAGCCTTTCACTCCCTGGCTGCCGTTCTTTTCCCGCGTCAGCGTGTTCCACACCCAGTACGCCGGCACGGTGGTGAAGCGCTCGCCGAACTTGGCGCGCAGCAGCGGGCCCCAGATACTTGTCGAACACGGCGCACCGAAGATGCGGCGCGGCCAGTCCGCCACCGGCACGTCGTCGAGGGGCAGACCGTCGCGCACGGCGCGGGTGATGTAGAGCGCGCCGAGACCGGTGCGCAGGCGGTCGATCAGCGACAGGGCGCGGAAGCGCAGGACGTCGAGCGGCGTGGTTGAACGCGTACAGCTCGCCCGCCGGGTAGAACCCCGTGCCGGTCTCGCGCCCACGATGAGGCGGTCGGTGAGCGCGAGCTCGGCGAGCAGGCCGCACAGGTCGGCATCGGAATCGAGGCATGACGTGGTACCAGCGATCGAGCGTCACGCCCTCGTGCTCAGAAATGCCGTCGCCAGGCCGCCGAGACGATCCGACGCTTCCAGCACCACTGGCCGAAGGCCTGTGTTGGAGTCAGGAAATAGGCGGTGGCGAGCCCGCCGATGCCGCCGCCGATCACTGCAACGCTTGATTGCATGCGCTCCACTCGTCTGTCGGAATGTGCCCGGCCGCGTCGACGCGAACGGTCACGTCGGCCCCGGGCGCCAGCGAAGGCAACGCGATGGCCTGCGTCGACCCGTCGCGCTCGACCACCGCCACTGCGCCCTCCACCGGCCGCGGTCCGCGATTGTGCACGCGCACGGCGCTGCCGGCGTTGGTCACGCGCAGTTGCTCGCGCGCGCTACCACCATTCGACCAGCAGCTGCGGGCTGGTGAGCCACGTGTCGCCTTGGCGCAGTTGCTCGACGACGACGTCGAGATGCGCTTCGCGCCGCGCCGCGTCGTCCGGGACCGAACACGCCGGCGTGCACCAGCGCGACGTACGAGTCCGCCGCTGCCGCGCACGAACGCGGCCTTCTGCTTCGATGGTCGAACGCAGCGTCTCGGCGTCCTGCCCGGCGAACAGCGGCTGAATGCAATCCGGCGCCGTCAGCGGCAGCTCGAGGCAGCGGCTGAGACGCCAGTGTCCGTCGCCGTCTTCCAGCAACGGACGGTACGGCAGGTTGAGGCGCACGCCGCGTCCGTAGTGCTGCATGTTTTTCGCGGTCGACGTCGGGATGCGACGAGTCATAGGTGAAGCCGGCGTGATCGAGCGCCCAGTCGAGATCCGGCGAGCGATCGAGCCGCGGGCTGCGATAGCCGTACGCCGAGCGTTCGAGCACGCGCTCGACCGTCGCCCGCGCCGCGCGGACGGTCGCTGACGACGCCGTCGCGGCCCCACACGGTTCGCCGCGATGATCGAGGCCGTGGCTGAACACATCGTGCGCGGCGAGCGCCGCCGCGCTGCGCGGCGCGCAGATACCGGTCGCCGGGCGTCGCGACCACCCGAAGGCGCTCGGCACTTTGGAGGTCCGCCACGCCGCTGCAGCAAACGATCGAGTCCTTCCGAATACGCGTACGGCTGCGGCTCGAGATCGTGCGTGAGCAGCGCCGCCGAACGATGATCCGGCCGGCCAGCGCGCGATGCGCAGCAGCGATCCGCGGCGCGCCCGATCAGCGTCTTGACCAACTCGGATCACCAGCCAGCCGGTCGCATCGACCGGATACTCCGACGCTGCGCCGCGCCGAGCCCCTCGATACGGCGATCGAGCATGCGGTAGGAGGCGATCTGGATCACGTCGCGCAGGCGCCGCGGTGCGGCGTAGTAGACCGTCTCCGCGAGGCGGCGCAGATCGCGCCCGGACGGCGCTCTCACGCGGCGTGCCCGGCGCGTAGCGTTCGGTCAGCAGATGCGCAGAAGGCGGTGCCGAGATCGATCGCCGACCACCAGCTACTGCCCGATCTGGACCGCACCGCCGGCCGTCGCAACCGTCTCGGCTCCGGCACGCCAGCGTCGCGACGACCTCGCCGCGCGTTCGTCCGGGCAGCCGGCAGACCGGCGCACGCGGCACGCGCAGCGCCGTCTTGCCGAACTGCTGCGCCAGCGCGCACAGCTCGGCCGGCCACAACGGCGGCGTCAGCGCGAGCGTTGTCCGCGCTCGTCGCTGAGTCGCGCGACGTCGACGCCAAGCACCTCGGCTGCAAACACCGCGCCGCCGTTCGAGCACCAGCGATGGATACGCGGTGATCTCGGCGCTTTCCGCGGCCGACAGATCGCCGCCGAGCGCAATCAGCAGCGGCTGATCGTGCTCTGCCAGGTCGCGGATGCGCCGGAATGGAATGCGCTCGATTTCGAGCAGCATCTCCGAAGCCGAGGCGCCCCGTAAGTCGTCACGCGTATAGAGCGACAGCATTGGTATCGAACGAGGAAGCGGTTGGGTGTGCGCCCGCCAGGCACTCCACCGCGACCGGCCGCGCACAGTTAAGCGGTGTCCCCGTCCGAGATGCCGGGTGTCGCCGTGATGATGCAGCGAGAACCTGCGCCCGCAGCGCGAGCAGCCCAGGGTGGCCGCGCGTTGCACTGCGTCGGTGAGCGGTGTGCCGCAGCGACCAGCGTAACCGCGCAGGCGAGCCGGATTGCCGTAGACGAGTCCATGGTCGGGAACGTCGGAGGTGACGACCGCGCCCATACCGATCATGGCGTAGCTGCCGATGGTGAGCCCGGGTCCGATGCGGCGCCCGCGCCGATCGTCGTGCCCTCGCCGACCGTCGTGCAGAGCGTATCGTCGTTCGGCTCCGGACGAGGCCAGCTCGCCCGTATCGGGATCGAAGGCGCGCGGGTAGCGATCGTTGGTGAAGATGACGCCGGCGGAGATCATCACCCGATCGGCGATGGTGACGCCGGTGCAAACGTAGACCTGGGCATTGATCTTCACGAGATTGCCGATGCGCACGTCGTAGGCGATGTAGGTCTTCTCGCCGACGATGCAGTCGTGACCGATGCTGGCCGGACCGCGGATGTGAACGCTGTCCCAGACCGCAGTCCGGGCGCCCAATTGCACGCCCGGCTCGATCAGCGCGGTCGGATGAATGCGCGGTTCGTCCATGTCGATGATTGTCAGTGCGACAGCGCGACGCGCGGCGATATCGGCGGCCGACGCCGACAGCGACACCAGGTTGAGCTCGCGCGTGCCTGGATCGCGACCCATTCGGCCAGGCCGGACTGCAATGAACGGTATGCGGCGTCGACGGCCGCGACCGCCTGCAGACATTCGGAGGCGGTGATCCACGGCTCGGCACCGTTCTCGATCGACGCCACGAAGCGACTCATCATGGCGCGATGCGCGCCGAGCTTGTCGTAGGCGCCGCCGATCACGCGCCAATCCTCGCCGATGCGCTTCAGCCGCGCGCCCTGCCAGCCGACCTCGATCGAGCCGCGCGAGCCGTGCACGACCAGGTAGCTGTCGCGCGGCGGCGCCAGGCTCCAACTGAGATCGACGCGGCCGACGACACCGTCGCCGGCCCACACCTGCAGCGTGGCGGAGTCTTCGACCGGGATCTGCTGCAGTCGCCTTCAGACGCGTCGCCTGTACGCGCGAGATGCTGCCGAACAGGTACGACACGATGTCGAACGCGTGGCAGCCGTTGTCGATGATCACGCCCCGCCCGACAGGGCCGATTGCGCGTTCCAGCGATCGCGCATGTCGACGGCGCTGCAGAAGCTGATCTCGAACGAGACCGGGTCGCCGATCTCGCCGGCCGCCAGCAACGCGCGCGTACGCGTCACCTCCGGCACATGGCGGAACTTGCTGGCCACCAGTGCCGTACGGCGGGCGCGGTTGGCCGGCTGGAGCATCGTCAGCACGTCCCACGTCGTGAGGGCCAGCGGCTTCTCGCACAACACGTGCAGACCGCGAGCGAGGCAGCGCTCGCTGACCGCCGCGTGATCGGCTGGTGGCGGTGCAGATGACCACTCCGTCGCATCCGCACGCTTTCCAGCATCGCGTCGAGCGTCGCATAGGCGACGACGCCGGCCTTCTCGGCGCGCGGCGCGCGCGGCGTCATGCGGATCGCAGACGGCGGTGATCTCGACGTTCCGGGATGGACCGCATGGCATCGAGGTGGATGCCACCGGCGCGCCCGAGTCCGACGATTCAAGGCGGGTCGCGGTACGGTCTTCGATAGCCGACATTGCTCTTCTCCCCCAGTCCGCAGCCGCTGCCCCAGCCGCTGCTATGGTCTATGAAGTTGTGGTCGAGGTCGCAGTCCTCGAGAAACGATCAACTCGGAAACGAGGTCAGCGCCAGAAGCGGGCCTGACGCGCGCCGACGGCCAACGTGGTCAGCGTGATGAGATGCGCATGCGCGAGGACGGCGTCGCTCACCTTCAACTTCGATTCCGCCGAAGCGCGCGACGCTCGAGCGGCATCGGCACTTCGCGGACGACACAGCCGGCGAGAGCATAGCTTTTAGGAAGAGTTCCGCTACAGCGGAGAATCCGTCGCCGCGGAAACTGATGCGCTCGAGTACGCTGCGCCGATAGGCGCGGAACAGACACGTGAACGCTGTGCACGTCCTGGCCGATGAGCTGCTTGTAGATGCCCGGACACGCGGCGGCTGAGCATGCAGGCGCAGCCGACTGCCTTGCGCAGTGGTGGTGGCCGACGGATGCCACGCCGATGCCGTCGCGATGTCGGCGCCCTGCTCGATCAATGCGGTGAGCCTCGGGCAGCCGTTCGGGCGGATAGGTACGGTCGCTGTCGATCGTGCAGATGATCGGCGAGGTCGGTGTGCGCAAAGGCGGTGCGCAGTGCCGCGCCGAGGCCGCGGTTCTCGTGATGGCGCAGCACGCTCACCCACGGTTCGTCGCGTGCGGCGCGCAGCAGCGCGGCGAACGTGTCGTCCAGTGCTGCCATCGTCGATGAACAGGAACTGCCAGTTGCTGCGCGCGACCGGTGCGCATGGCGCGCAGCCGGGCCAGCAGGGTCGGCAGACCGTCCTCCTCGTTGAAGCAGGGAACGACGACGGTGACGTCAGGAATCAGGTGCATGCGGGGTATCCTCAGTGCGCGCCCTGACCGGACAGCACGGCCGGGATGGTCTTGGCGAGGATCTTGAGGTCGAGCGCCAGCGACCAGTTGTCGATGTACTCCATGTCGAGAGCGGATCCAGTCGTCGAACTCGGGCGCGCGGCTGTTCACCTGCCACAGGCAGGTGATGCCGGGCTTCACGCTGAAGCGGCGCTTGATGCCAGCGCACGTCGATGCGCTCGACGTCGCGCACCGGCAGCGGCCGCGGGCCGACCAGGCTCATGCTCGCCGCGCAGGACGTTGATCAGCTGCGGCAGCTCGTCGAGGCTGGTGTGCGCGCAGCCAGCCGCCGAGGCGGGTGATGCGCGGGTCTGCCTTGATCTTGAACACCGGGCCGTTGGCCTCGTTCAGTCGCTTCGAGCGCCGCCTGCAGCGCCTCGGCGTCGGGCACCATGGTGCGGAACTTGAACGCCGGAAGCGGCGGCGGTTGCAGCCGACGCGTTCCTGATGGAAGAACACCGGCCCGTCGCGAGTCGAGCTTGATCGACAGAGCGCGCAGAGGGCGAAGAGCGGCGCGAAGAACGACGCAGGCCGAACGCCGCACCGACGATGTCGATGAGGCGTTTCACCAGCAGCCGCGGGCTGTCGGCGGCCCGGTGTGCACGGTGACGATCGGCTGCCCGTCGATCTCGTCGACCAGCGCGCGCCCAGTACAGCGACGCACGACCTGCGCCGCCAGGCGCACGGTGATGCCCTGCTCCTCGCAGATGGACACGATGCGGCCGATCAGCGCCTGCGAGGTGTCGAGCGGCAGCGCCATGAACACTTCGTCGATCTGGCTCGTTGTCGACCAGCGCGCTGACAAGCTTGAGCGCCGTGCTCGCCTCGGTGCTCGAGCGCCGGTGCCGCAGTCGATGACGCCGACGACGCGGTACGCCGATGTCGTTGCGGCGGGCCAGGCGGGCGGTGCAGATCGAGCGTCGTGTCGCCGGTGCCGATCACCACCACGTTGCGCAGGTTGCGGCCCATCATGCGCAGCCGACTTTCCGACCGCCCGCAGCATGCGGCGCTCAACGACAGCGCCGACGAATGCGCAGGCGGCGAAGATGACCAGAAACTTGCGGAACCAGAGAACGTCGAAGGCGGTGAAGGGCATGAACAGCGGCCAGCGGCAGAATCGCGACCACCAACGCCGTGGCGAGATCGCGCATCTCGCGCGACGCGGCCGACAGGCGATACGAGCGATAGAGCCCGCAGGCCGCGCAGCGCGAAGTGCCAGCACGCCGAGATAGGCGAGCATGCCCGAGCAGGTTGAGGATCGAGAAGCGCATCTCCAGAGCAGCGCTCCACCACCCGTCCAGCCGTTGCCTGGAAGGCCCGGTGACCATGGCCGACGACGAAGGCGACGCGACTCACTGCGAGATCGACGAATTTGAGCAGGGTGAGAGACGGCGCGGCGGTTCGGCGTTCATAATGAGGGATTCCTCGTTCGGAAACGAAACGGGTCAGCTGCTGCGCAGAACGACTCGAGCGATTGCGCTGCCAGGGCGGAATGCGGTCCGTCTGCACTTCCGAGCACGATGCCGAGGGTGCGGCAGTCTCACCGCACGGGCGCGCTCGGCGGCGACGCAGCAGGCATCGCGCCCGGTGGATCTCGGCCCGCAGCACGATGAGCAAGCCGTCACAGCCGCAGGCGAGCAGCGGCCGGATCGATCGACGCCGCCAGCGCGCCGCCGTCGATCAAGGTGAGGTCGACAGTCGGCGACCGAGGCCAGCCATCGCGCGCACGTCATCGGCGCTGGCGTGGCTGCGCAGATCGAGCGGCCGCGTGCTGGCCAGTGCGCGGCCAGGATCGCCCGGCTCGGGCGGACGCGCAGCAACGGCAGCCCGTCCGACTCACGACTTCGGCGATACAGACGCGATGGCCGAAGGCGGCGCGCACGTGCGCGGCGAGGCCGTCGATGACTGCACGGCGGCGCGATACGTTGCCGTCGGCGCCGGCGATGACCAGCGAGCGCGTCGCGTCGCCGTTGGCGGTCGCGCCGCAGGTTCAGTCGTACAGGCGCGGCGAAAGCCGCAGCGCGGCTGTCGCGGAACCGGCGCCAGCACCGTTCGCCGGTGGTGCGCTCGTCGACGCCGGCACCAGCGCCGGCTGCGCCTGCGCCTTGGCCGCGGGCGCGTGCGCAGCAGCCGGAACTGGTGCGGTACAGCCGCGTCTCGCGCTCCGTGACGCGTCAGCACTCGCAGATACTCACTCATCGGATACACCCTTCCCGAGCCGCTGCTTGCCGGGCTCCGTAGCTCTGCGGAAACTGCAGAAGGGCGCCCGCCATAGATGACGTTTCGGATCGACCACCTGCGGATTGGCTGACTTGGATGCGTTTGATCGGTGACGCGCGATCGGCGGAGCCGCCATAGACATCGCGCGCCAACGGGCCGAGCGTCGACCGGCCTCGCCGACACACGGTGCGGCGTTGACGGTACGGCGGCGGTGCCGTCGCACGTCGCATGCAGCGCGCGGCCGGCGCCGCGTCGGCGGTGTCCAGCGGCGGTGCCGCTTCGCTGCGGCTCGCCGGCGCATCGGCGCATGCGCCGCGACAGGCCGCGCATCGCCAGGCGCTTCCGGCGGTGCGACCGCCTTCGCGACTTGCCACGACGGGCGCGGGCTCCGCGATGGCGCCGGCAGCGGGCCGCGCGATGCGGCCGGCGCTGACGCCGCGCTGCCAGGAACGATCGTCGCGGCTCGGCGTCCTCGGCAGCGCTGGTACGGCCCGCCCGAGACGCTGCGTCAGCCGCGCCGCGACGTCGCGACCCTGGCGACTGCGGCCGAGGAGCGCCGGCGCGCGAGCTTGCCAGCGCCCAACGCAGGGTACGCCGCGTCGGCGAACGGCGCATGCGACGGCCAGCTCGCAACCGGCGCCGCACGCGGGCGGCGCCGGCTTCAGCTCCTGCAGGAGCGCGGCGTGCGTCCGTCGACTGGCGAGCTCGGCCACCTGGAGCGTGACCGCGCTGCCGCGGCCCGTATGCGAACAGCAGCGAGTTGTGGGCCAGGATGTTGATGCGGCGCGGCAGGCCTTGCGCCGCGCCGAGCACGGGTCGCGCGCCGTCGCTGGTCAGCAGGCGGATCGATCCCGCCGGCGCGCAGCAGGCGATAGTCGAGAGTAGGCGCGGCTCTCGCTGTCGCCGAGCGGGGCGAGGCGGCAGTGCACGGCGACGCGTTCGGCCAGGCGCGCGCAGCCCGCAGGTCGCGCAGGCGCGCCTTCGAGCTCAGGCTGGCCGACCAGCACGATCTGCAAGAGCTTGTAGGCGAAGGTCTCGAAGTTGGAGAGCAACGCGCAGCTGCTCGCGAACGCCTCGGCATCGAGGTTCTGCGCCTCGTCGACGATCAGCGTCGGCGGTGACGCCGCGCTCCGGCGCAATCGCGCAGCAGCTGGTTGAGCGCCGTCAGCATGTCGACGCGGCGCCGGGCTCGCCGGCGTCGACGCCGAAGTCGGCGAGCTGCCAGGTGCAGCAGGCCGTCGAATCCCATGCGCGTGTTGGAGACGGTAGGCCGTGCCGCATGCCGTCGCCGAGCGCGCGCAGCGGCGCGTAGCAGCAGCGTGGTCTCTGCCGGATTGCCGCACCGCGTCCGGTCATGACCATCAGCCCGCGCTTCTCCAGCAGGCCGACCTTCAGGGCAGTCAACGCTGCCGCGTGTCCCGGCGCTCGAAGTAGAGGAACTCGGGATCCGGCGTCAGTGAGAAGGGCTCTGGCCGATGAGGCCGAAGTGTTGCGTGTACATGGCTAGTGACTTCTGGTGTTGCGTCTCGGGTGCTCAGGTCTGTGTGTCAGGACGGAATCTCTGCCAGGACGGGCAGTCCGCTGATCCGATGCGCCTCGGCGCCGCCCTTGACCGCTCGGGTCGAGCCAGTCGCGCAGGAACGCGAGCAGCAGTCCCCGCTGCGAGGCTCATGATCGCGCCGATCAGGATCGTGATCGCGCGCTTCGACTGCATCGGCGACTGCGGGGCGCCGTGGCGCGGTCGACGATGCTCACGTTGACGATGCGCGACTCGTCCAGCGCGTTGGAGAAGCGCGCTTCCTCTTCTTTCTTCAAATAGGTCGCAGCGACTGCCTTGCAGTGTTCACTTCCTCGCTCGAGGCGCTCCTGCTCGCTGGGCGATCGCATCCGTGGCGCCAGCTCGACGCGGCTGCTGTCGAGCTGCGTGCGCAGCTAGGCGGTGCAGCCTTGCAGCGCCGCGGCGTGCTGCGCCCGGCTGCTCCAGATTGGCCTCGAGCGTCACTGCGCGCCGGATCGCCGGTCCCACAGCGAGCATCTTCTGCTTCGCCGAGCAGCCGGTGCGCCTCGGCGATCTGCCGGTCGAGGTCTTCGATCTTCATGCTGGTCGGCGCGTACTGCGCGAGCGAGCTGGCTGCGCTGCAGCTCGAGCTCGACGATGCGGTTCTTGATCAGCGTCGTGCGTCGACAGACTGACCGCCTCACACCGCCCTCGGGAGCGTGGTCATCGCGTGATTCGAGGAACTCTCCCGCCCGGCGGCGCTCTCCGGCCAGCTCGACCTCGGCGTCGGCGAGCGACGTCTGAGCTGCGACACCCGCGCGCGCAGTTCGCTCCAGGCCTTTGGTGCGGAATCGATCGACTCGCGCTCGTAGAAGCCACGCAGCTGCCTTTCCGGCGCTGCGCAGCGTCGCGGTCAGCAAGGTGCGCTGCGACTCGTAGAACTGCTGCGCGCTGTTCTGCTGGTTCATCTGCACGTGCCGCTTGACGTGATGCGACACGACATTGTTCACCAGCTCGGCCGCCCACTGCGGATTGCGGTTCTCGAACGCGACCTCGGATCAGGCTCGACCGTCCGAGCTGCGTGACCGTCAAACGTTGCGACGTCTCGGCCGCCCACTCGTCGAGCCGCTGCTGCGGCAGCAGCCGTGGATCGCGCCGTAGATGCGGCTCGGCAGGCTGAGCGGATAGGTCAGGATGCTCATGCGCGCGCGAAGCGCGCTGGGCGGCTGCTGCGCCTCCTTCTGGCGCTCGCGATAGGGCGCGAGCACCGTCGCGCAGCATCGACAAGCTGCTCAGCATCGCCACCTCGGAGCTGAGGTCCGCACTCCGTCACCGGATCGACGCGCGGACGCTCGTTGGCGTCGGGAGAGACGGTGATGGTCGCGCGCGCCGAGGTCACCATCAGCTTCGCGGAGGCGCGGTAGATCGTGTCCCTGCAACCACGCCAGCACAATGACGCGGTCACCGGCCCGGCGGCAAGCACGACGCCGATCAGTTTGCGGCGGCGCCACAACGACGCGGTGATCTCTCGAATCGGAAGTCGGTGCTCGTTCATCTAGTGGTTCCCCAGCGGTTGCTAGCGCATGATCGCGCGCATCTGCGGTTCAGAAGATCGGCAGCGCGAATGCGAAGGGCAGCACGTCGCGGATGTACTGCTTCACGAACAGGTCGACGTCGGCGATCTTCGACCGCGGCACGAACGCGACATCGAACGGCTGCAGCGGCACGTCTTCGCCCGGTGCGGTTCCGCCGATGACCGGGCGGACGTCGACCGCGTAGCCCGACGGCTGTCCGTCAGCGGCGCGGCGAATCAACACCACCTGGCTCAGGTGCGCGGTCTCGAGAAAGCCGCCGGCTTCCTGGATCGCCTGCACGAGCGTCAGGTTTGCGGTCAGCGGCACGGCACCCGGCTTGCTGACCTCGCCGCCGACGTACACGCGTCCCCCGAGCTCGCGCACCAGCACGCTGACGCGGGGTTGGACAGCTCGGAGCGGTAGGACTCGGCGATCGCCGACGACAGCGCCGCCGGCGTCACGCCGGCCGCCTGCATGTCGCCGACCAGCTGCAAAGAGATCTTGCCGTCCGGCCGCACGATGATTTCCTCGTCGAGATCCTCGTTCTGGTAGAACTTCACCGCGAGGTGATCGGCGACGTGGATGGCGTAGGGCGGCACTTCACCGGTTGCAGCGGCGGGGCGGCTGTCCGCCGGCGGCAGCTGCGTCGTGACTGTGTAGTAGCCCTGGCCGCAGCCGCTCACCGCGAGCAGCAACGTCGCGATCAAGCAATGCGTAACTGA
>ERZ1370068.9935-contig-8677_pt1 | contig 22092 bp, 38 predicted proteins | sample MGYA00561227_ERZ1370068 | MGnify/ENA primary metagenome ERZ1370068 (study PRJEB38410, sample SAMEA6850437) | metagenome | study: Metagenomic assessment of the ecological functions of the soil: analysis of the soil microbiota associated with the... | reverse complement strand
ATGCTGATTCGGTGATTACGTATTGCTGACCGGCGGAGAAGGGCCGATCGCGACGGCGAACGGCGGCAGCGCGCCTCGAGCAAATACACCACCAACCTCAACGGCTCGCCGCAGGACGGCAAGATCGATCCGCTGATCGGCCGCAGCTCGAGGTCGAGCGCACCATCGAGATCCTGTGCCGCCGCCGCAAGAACAACCCGCTGTACGTCGGCGAAGCCGGCGTCGGCAAGACCGCGCATCGCCGAAGGCCTGGCGCGCATGATCGTCGAAGGCAAGGTGCCCGACGTGCTCGCGCGACTGCACGATCTACGCGCTCGACATGGGCTCGCTGATCGCCGGCACCAAGTACCGCGGCGATTTCGAGAAGCGCCTGAAGGCGGTGATCGCGCGAGCTCAAGAAGCAGCCGGGCGCGATCCTGTTCATCGACGAGATCCACACGGTGATCGGCGCCGGCGCGGCATCGCGGCGGCGTCATGGATGCGTCGAACCTGATCAAGCCGGTGCTCGCCAACGGCGAGCTGCGCTGCATCGGCTCGACCACCTACCACGAATACCGCGGCATCTTCGAGAAGGACCACGCGCTGGCGCGGCGCTTCCAGAAGATCGACGTGGTCGAGCCGACCGTCGCGGAGACCATCGAGATCCTGACGGGCCTGAAGCCGCGCTTCGAAGAGCATCACGGCGTCACGTACACCGACGACGCGCTGCGCGCGGCGGCCGAGCTGTCGGCGCGGCACATCAACGACCGGCACCTGCCGGACAAGGCCATCGACGTGATCGACGAGGCCGGCGCGCGATCAGCGCCTGCAAGCCGATCGAGCAGCGCGAGACGCATCGTCGACGTGCGCGCAGATCGAGGACGTCGTCGCGCGCATGGCGCGCATCCCGCCGAAGAGCGTGTCGGCGTCGGATCGCGACGTGCTGCAGCAACCTCGAGCGCAACCTGAAGCTGGTCGATCTTCGGCCAGGACAAGGCGATCGACGCGCTGGCCGCCGCCATCAAGATGGCGCGCTCGGGCCTGGGCGACCAGCGCAAGCCGGTCGGCGCGTTCCTGTTCGCCGGCCCGACCGGCGTCGGCAAGACCGAGGTCACGCGCCAGCTCGCGCATCGTCGCTGGGCGTCGAGTTCATCCGCTTCGACATGTCGGAATACATGGAGCGGCACACGGTGTCGCGCCTGATCGGCGCGCCGCCGGGCTACGTCGGCTTCGACCAGGGCGGCCTGCTCACCGAGGCCGATCACCAAGCATCCGCACTGCGTGCTGCTGCTCGACGAGATCGAGAAGGCGCATCCGGACGTGTTCAACCTGCTGCTGCAGGTCATGGATCACGGCACGCTCACCGACAACAACGGCCGCAAGGCGGACTTCCGCCACGTCATCATCGTCATGACCACCAACGCCGGCGCGTTCGAGATGAGCCGCGCCGTCGATCGGCTTCGCGCAGCCGATCAATGCGACCGATGGCGATGGAAGTCGATCAAGCCGGCTGTTCTCGCCCGAGTTCCGCAATCGTCTCGACGCCGATCATCCAGTTCGCGCCGCTCGACATGGCCGATCATCGAGCGCGTGGTCGACAAGCTGCTGCGTCGAGATCGAGGCGCAGCTCGAGAAGAAGGGCGTGCAGCATCGCTGCTCGACGATGCCGCGCGCGCGCTGGCTCGCCGAGAAGGGCTACGACCCGAAGATGGGCGCGCGGCCGATGGCGCGGCGTGATCCAGGAGCAGATCAAGCGGCCGCTCGCCGAGGAACTGCTGTTCGGCAAGCTGGCCGCGGGCGGCACCGTGAAGATCGCTGACCAGCCAGCGACGGCGGCGAGAGTCTCACGTCTCGGAACGCTGCCGCGCCGGAAACGCGCCCGCCTTACCCGCGCAGGACCAGTCTTCAATCGCGGCATGCATGCCGCCCCGGCAACTGCTAGAGCTTCTACGTAACGGGCACGCAGATGTTGCAGGTGAAGCTGCCCGGTCTTCGGGTCGTAGGTACCGTCCATCGGGTAGTGCTCGAAGAATGGTCGCGAGTCGAGTTGCAAGTCCGCTCTTCGGCAGCCAGTCGCGCAGCAAGGCATCTCCCAGGCAGTCGCCGATGTCCGCGCTGGTCTCCTTCGAAGGCGAGCGAGGCATAACTTGCCGCCCGGGATCTCCTTGCAGATGCGGGTTTCCGCTCAGCACCTCGCCTGGCGTGCTGGCCACGCAGGCGTCGTAGCGGCATCTGCGCGGGCTGTGGTCACGCTCGGCGTCATCGAGAGCCAATGCCGAAACGATCGCGGCCGAACAGATTGATTCGTGGCCATCCACGGTGCGACGGTCTCCATCCAGAAGCGGCCGATCCTGGTTGCCATAGTGCGGCCGGTGTACGCGCAGATAGGCGACATGGACGGGCTTGCGGTCGATCAATCGTCACTTTCATGGCGGATCTCCTTGATTTCGGGGCCGCCATGGTCTTGATGTGCGGCGTCCGCGGCTTCGACCGCGCTGACCGCGGCTTGCCGTCCTGCGAGGGGCCTGACCGCGCTTGCTCTTTCGCCATTGCGTCGGCGAGCAGCCGAAACCGCGCGCGGAACGCGCGCGTGAAAGCTTCCGCCGAGCCGAATCCCACGCCCAGCGCAATGCTGCAGCACCGAGTCGCGCGCTCCTGCGCGCGCAGGCGAACCGCCGCGATTTCGAGCCGCCGTCGCCGGACGTAGTCGCCAAGCGCTTCGCCCACGCAGCGCGCTGAAACAGGCGATGAAAATGGAAGGGCGAAAATGCGCGACGCCAGCGAGCGTCCGCGAGGTCGAGCTTGTCGATCGAGATGGCGATCGATGTACTCGACCACCGCGTGCATGCGCCGGTGGTATTCGGCCTGGCTGCGGCGGAGGCGCCACGGTCGGCAGGTTATCGGCCGCGGTAGACGATGCGGCCCTTGGACAAATCGTAAGGCGTCATCTCCACGGTGACCTGGTCGCCGGTGAGAATGCGGATGTAGTTCTTACGCATCTTTCCGGAGATGTGCGCGGTCACGACGTGACCAGTCTTCAGCTTCACGCGGAAAGTAGTGTTAGGCAAAGTCTCGACGACTTCGCCTTCCATCTGAATCGCATCTTCTTTCGACATCCGTTACCTGTGGCACCCGAGAAGGCGGCGAATTCTGCCAGAAAAGCGCCTGCTGCGCGAGCAATTTTCAGGTGATCGGAAAACAGGGGCACGTCGGCCCGGCAGGTGTACTGCGCAACCAGCGCGCTGAATTCGCGGCGGGACATCGGCTTGCTGCCCAGGGAGCGCAAATGCGGTGTAGGTAGCTGGCAATCGATGAGTTGGAGTCCCGCCACAACGGCGCGCTCCGCCAGCCGGGCGAGGCGACTTCTCGAGCGCGTCGCGCTTCGCGGCTGAACATCGATTCGCCGAAGAACACCCGGCCCAGGAGATACGCCGTACAACCCGCCGACCAACTCGCCGTCCAGGCGCACCTCGACGCTGTGCGCGTGGCCCTGCGCATGCAGCTCGCAGTACGCAGCGTGCATTTCCGGCGTGATCCAGGTGCCGGCGGAGTGTTCGCGCCGCGCGGCGCAGGCGTCGACCACGCGCGGCGAAGTCGCGATCGAAAGTCACCTCAAAGCCACGATTTCGCAGAGTTTTGCGAAGGCTGCGCGAGCAGCGGAATTCGCGCGGGAACGAGCACTTCGCGCGGATTCGGCGACCACCACAACACCGGTTGGCCGGCCGAATACCACGGGAAGATGCCGCGACGGTAGGCGGCCAGGAGCCGCGGCGATCGACAGGTCGCCGCCGGCGGCCAGCAAGCCCTTCAGGTTCATCCAGCGCCTGGTCGAGCGGCGGAAACCACTCGCGGTCGCCGTCCGGGGTCAAGCCAGGTGATGGTCTTGTTCATCTGGCGATTGACGGGCGCTCGCGGCGCGCATCGCGATACGGGACGTGTGTCATCGATTTCCGCGCGCGTATTCGTCCACGTGCGCGCCCTCGCGCCGCAGGTAGTCGCCAATGGCCGCGCCGGAAGCGCGGATCGACGATCCAGTGCATCGACCAGGTCTTCTGCGGGTACGAAACCGCGGCTCACCTTGTGTTCGCCCTGTGTGCCCGGCTCGAAGCGGGCGATGCCGCGCTCGATGCAGAACTCGATGCCCTGGTGGTAGCAGAGTCTCGAAATGCAGGCTGTGGAACTGTTCCCTCGTGCCCCAGTAGCGGCCGTAGAGCGCGTCGCGGCTCCAGTAGAACACCGCCGCGGCGACCGGTTTCGCCGCCGAGACGCGCGCGCTTGACCATGAAGTGTTCGCCGAGCGCTCGCGGCAGCGCGCGGAAGAACGCGCGCGTGAGATACGGCTCGTGTGCCGTGCCGCAGGAAAGTGTCGCGATGCAGGTCGTAGATCTCGTCGATGTCGCGCGGTCGAGCTCGGGACCTAACAACGGTTTCGCAGGTGACGCCGTCCTCGACGACGCGGCGGCGTTCGCGTTGCGCACGTTCTTGCGTGCCTCGGCGGTGAAGCCTTCGAGGTAGTGCTCGAAATCGCGATAGCCGCTGGTTGTGCCCAGTGAAACTGCACGTCGTGGCGGCGATCCAGCCAGCCGTCCGACGAAGCGCCGCGCGGTCATCGCTCGGTCGACGAACAGGCCGTGGATCGACGAGAAGCTGCGCGCGTCCGCGAATTCGCGGATGGCCGCGATCGAGCGCGCTGCGCATGTGCGACCGCGTCGACGCCGGGGCGCACCAGCAGGCGTGGCGCCGGTCGCGGGCGTGAACGGCACGCCGATCACGAGCTTCGGGTAGTAGGCGAGACCGTGCTGCGCGTACGCCTGCGCCCAGGAGAAATCGAACACGAATTCGCCGAAGGAATGCGCCTTCACGTAGGCGGGCGCGGCGGCGAGCCAGGCCGTGTTCGTCGTGCAGCGTGATCGGCGCGGGATCCCAGCCGGTGCCTGCACCTACGCAGCCGTGTGTCTTCGAGCGCCGCCAGGAACGCATGACGCAGGAAGGGCGAGCCGCCGCGCGTCGAGCGCGTCCCAGGCGGCGGGATCAATGTCCGTGATGCTGGTCGAGGTATTTGTCCGCATCGAGCGCAGCCATGCATCCGGATCCGGCGGAGGTGATGGCCTGACGATACACGTGATCGGCGACGTCGCCCGCGGCGAACACGCCGGGCACGCTGGTGGCGGTGGCGGCGCCGTCGCTGCCGCTCTTGATGATGATGTAGCCGTCGCGCATGTCGAGCTGGCCGGCGAAGATGCCGGTGTTCGGCGTGTGGCCGATGGCGATGAACGCGCCGGTCACGTCAGGGTTCTCGATGGTGCCGCCGTGCTCCGTGGGCTTGATGTGCACGCCGTTCACGCCGGTCTGGTCGCCGACGATTTCATCGACGGTGTGATTCCAGGCGATGCGCACCTTGCCGGTCTTCTCGAGCGCGAACAGCCGGTCCTGCAGGATCTTCTCGGCGCGGAACTTGTCGCGCCGATGCACCACGGTCACGTGGCTGGCGAGGTTGGATAGATAGAGCGCTTCTTCCACCGCGGTATTGCCGCCGCCCACCGACCACGACGCGATGGCCCTTGTAGAAAAAGCCGTCGCAGGTGGCGCAGGCCGAAACGCCCTTGCCGCGGAACTTATCTTCCGACGGGATGCCCAGATACTTGGCGGAGGCGCCGGTGGCGATGATCAGCGCATCGCAGGTGTAGCTGCCGTAGTCGCCGTTCAGCACGAACGGGCGCTTCGAGAAATCCACCGTATGGATGTGATCGCTGACGATTTCGGTGTTGAAACGCTCGGCGTGCGCCTTCATGCGTTCCATGAGCGCGGGGCCCAGCAGGCCGTGCGGCGTCGCCGGGCCAGTTGTCGCACCTCCGTGGTGGTCATGAGCTGACCGCCTTGCTCCACGCCGGTGATGAGCAGGGGTTTGCGGTTGGCGCGCGCCGCATAGACGGCAGCGGTATAGCCGGCAGGGCCGGATCCGAGGATGACGAGAGGGCTGTGTCGAGAAGTGCTCATGTATAATTTCGGCCATTCAAATGGCGTTCAAGCCTCTATAGATTGCGCGCGAGGCACGTTCAGTTTTCAATCTTCCTTTCGGGTCAGGCAGGCGCGCTGCCTGTTTCGACCGAGCGACATGTTAACGGGACACCCATGCGTATTGGCATACCTCGTGAGTTGAAACCCCGCGAGGGGCGAGTCGGACTTATTCCCGCGGCCTGCGTCGAGCTGGTGCGCGGCGGCCATGAAGTCTTCGTCGAGCACGGCGCCGGCGAGAAGAGCGGCTATTCAGATCAAGCACTTCCGCGACGTCGGCGTCACGGTGGTGCCGGGCGCCGACGAGCTCTTCGACAAATCCCAGATGATCGTGAAGGTCAAGGAGCCCATCGAGCCCGACCTGAAGCGATTGCGCAAGGATCACCTGCTTTTTTGTTATTTGCACCTCGCGGCGCTGCCCGAGCTCACGCGCCGGCTGGTGCAGCATCGGTCTCACCGCGGTCGCGTTCGAGACCGTCGAAGACCGCGCCGGCCGGCTGCCGCTGCTCGCGCCCATGAGCGACATCGCCGGGCGCCTGTCCGATGCAGTACGCCACCACGCTGCTGCACCAGCCGCAGGGCGGCAAGGGCATCTTGTTAGGCGGCGTGCCCGCCGCGAAGCGCGGCCGCGTCGTGGTGCTGGGCGGCGGCGTGGCCGGCGGCAATTCGGCGCTGGTGCGCCGCGGGCCTCGGCGCCGAGGTCATCGTGTTCGACAAGGATCGCGACAAGCTGGTCGCGGCGCGCGCGATGGGCGCGAACGTCACCGGCCTGTATCCGCACGTCGCCGATGTGGCCGATGCCGTGCGCGAGCGCGGACGTGGTCATCGGCGCGCGGTGCTGGTCACCGGCGCGCGCGCGCCGCACGTCGTGTCGGCCGACATGGTTCGCACGCATGGAGGCCGGCAGCGTCATCGTCGACATCTCGCGTCGACCAGGGCGGCTGCATCGAGACCACGCGGCCCACCTCGTGGGAAGCGCCCACGTATCAGTGGGAAGGCGTCACGCATTTCTGCGTCACCAACATGCCCGGCGCGGTGCCGCGCACCTCGTCGCAGGCGCTGTCGGCGGCCATCGCGCCGTTTGCCGTGCGGCTGGCCGATGGCGACTGGCGCGACGATCCGGGCTTGTCCGCGGCATCAACGTCGAGGCTGGCAAGGTCACGCACCCGGCGCTGTTGAGCTGATATCGTTAGTACCGCAGTCCGAACAGACGACATAGCGAGCATAATGGCAGAAACCACCTACGATCGCACCAAGCCGCAGAAGCGCTTCACGGCGGCGGTGTCGCGCGGCCTGCGCGAGAGCGCGGTGCTCGCCATCGGCGTGATCGCGCTGGTCATGCTCGTGCGCGCTGGTCTCCTATCACCGCGACAGATCCGGCGTTCTCCTCGACGGGCGGTGGCGATCATGCGGTCGGCAACCTGCATCGGTCCGTTCGGCGCGTGGCTGTCGGACATCCTGTTCTTCCTGTTCGGCCGGCCGGCCTATCTATTTCCCCGTCATGCTGGGCGTGGCCTGCTTCGTGATGTTCCGGCAGCGCGATGACGAAGAAGGCCGCACGCGCGCCAACACGGCGGTGCGCATCGGCGGCTTCACGCTCATGCTGTTCGCGAGCTGCGGGCTCGCCACGCTGCACTGGGAGCGCCGGCACGCTGCGCGAGACTGCGGGCGGTGTGGTGGGCCAGTTCATCGGCAGCGGGCTCGCCGCCAATCTGAATTTTCTCGGCGCCACGCTGGTTCTGCTGGCCTGCTGGATGGCCGGCGTCTCGCTGGCCTTCGGCGTTTCGTGGCTCACCATCGTCGACAGGATCGGCGCCGGCATCTGGAACGCCATCGGCTGGATCAAGGCGCGCCGCAGCATCGCGCGCGACGTCGCGGTCGGGCTCGAAGCCAAGAAGGCGCGCGTCGAGGCGGCCAAGGTCGAAGAGAAGCGCGTGGCCACGCGCGTCAAGCCGCGCATCGAAGCGCCCGCCGTGGTGGTCGAGAAGAGCGAGCGCGTCGAGAAAGAACGCCAGGTGCCGATGTTCGATGCGCCCAAGGCCGGCGAACTGCCGCCGCTCAAGCTGCTCGACGATCCGCCGGTGCACGAGGCCGCCTATTCGCAGGAAGCGCTCGAAGCCATGTCGCGCCTGGTCGAGCTCAAGCTCAAGCGATTTCGGCGTCGAGGTCGGAAGTCGTCGCCGTGCAGCCCGGGCCCGTGGTCACGCGCTTCGAGATGCGTCCGGCGCCCGGCGTCAAGGTCAGCCAGATCTCCGGCCTCGCCAAGGATCTCGCGCGTTCGCTGTCCGCCATCAGCGTGCGCGTGGTCGAAGTCATTCCCGGCAAGTCGGTCATGGGCCTCGAGATCCCGAACGAGAAGCGCGAGATCGTCACGCTCGGCGAGATCATCAAGTCCAAGGCCTACGACGACGTGACCTCGCCGCTGGCGCTCGCGCTCGGCAAGGACATCGGCGGCGCGCCGGTGTGCGCGGATCTCGCCAAGCATGCCGCACCTGCTGATCGCCGGCACCACCGGCTCGGGCAAGTCGGTCGGCATCAACGCCATGGTCCTGTCGCTGCTCTACAAGAGCACGGCCGAGCACGTGCGCCTGATCATGATCGATCCGAAGATGCTGGAGCTCTCGGTGTACGAGGGCATTCCGCACCTGCTCGCGCCCGTGGTCACCGACATGAAACACGCGGCCAACGCGTTGCGCTGGTGCGTGGCCGAGATGGAGCGGCGCTACGCAGCTCATGGCGGCGCTCGGCGTGCGCAACATCGCCGGCTTCAACCGCAAGGTGAAGGACGCCACCGACGCCGGCAAGCCGATCCGCGATCCGATCGATGACGGCGGCTGCCGCCAACGATCCCACGATCGACCAGCGGCTCATCCGGATCTCGAGCCGCTGCCGTACATCGTCGTGATCATCGACGAGCTCGCCGACATGATGATGATCGTCGGCAAGAAGGTCGAAGAGCTGATCGCGCGGCTGGCGCAGAAGGCGCGCGCCTCGGGCGTGCACCTGATCCTCGCGACGCAGCGCCCGTCGGTGGACGTGATCACCGGCCTCATCAAGGCCAACATTCCCTGCCGCATCGCGTTCCAGGTTTCGGCGCGCGTCGATTCGCGCACCATCCTCGACCAGATGGGCGCGGAGTCGCTGCTCGGCCACGGCGACATGCTGTACCTGCAGTCGGGCACGTCGGTGCCGACGCGCGTGCACGGCGCGTTCGTCAGCGACGCCGGAAGTGCATCGCGTGGTCGAGGCGCTGAAGACGGCGGCGCCGCCGAACTACATCGACGACGTGCTCGAAGGGCCGCAGCATGCCGCTCGCCGGAATTTCGGGCGAGCCGCAGGCCGGAGGGCGGCGGCGACAGGCGGCGAACAGGACGCGCTGTACGACGAGGCCGTGAAGATCGTCACCACGCGAACGCAAGCCGTCCATCTCCTACGTGCAGCGCCGGCTCAAGATCGGCTACAACCGCGCCGCGCGCCTGCTCGAGATCGATGGAGAACGCGGGCGTCGTGGGTCCGCTGCAGCCGAACGGCGCGCGCGAAATCCTCGCGCCGGCTCCGCCGGGAAGTGAATGACGCGACGAATGATCGCGCGATGCGGCGCTCATGGGATTGCTGGCGAGCCTGGCTGCTGGCCACCGCGGTCGCAGGCGCAGACGCCGCTCGACAGCTACCTCGAGCACCTCAAGACGCTGCGCGCCGAGTTCTCGCAGGTGGTCACCGACGGCAAGGGCGCGAGGTTCAGAACGCGCAGCGGCACGCTGGTCATCGTGCGCCCGGGCAGGTTCCGCTGGGAACTCACGCCCGAGCGGCGCGGAGCGGGCAGCTCGCCGCAGCTCATGGTCGCCGACGGCAAGAACCTGTGGTTCTACGATCGCGATCTCGAGCAGGTGTCGGTCAAGCGCGGCCACAGCGCGCTCACGGCGACGCCCGCCGGACTGCTGTCGGGCGACGGAAACATTCGCGAGCTGTTCACGGTGGCGCCCGCCGGGACGCAAAGACGGGTTCGACTGGGTGCTGGTCGACGCCGAAGGAGAGCGATGCGGATTTTCGTGAAGCGCGCCTGGCGCTTCGGCAATGTCGACGAGCTCAAGCGCATGGTGCTCAAGGACAAGCTCGGGCCAGACCGTGCGCCTCGATTTCCGAGCCAGCGAGCGCAATCCGCCGGTCGCCGGAGCGGAAGTGAAGTTCACGCCGCCGGCGGATGCGGACGTCATCGGCACGCCGGCTACAATGAATCCTGCAGCGCGTGTGGTGGACGCTCGGCGTGCTGCTGGTCGCCGCTGCGATCGTCGTCTGCCTGGTGCCGGTGCACGAGATGCCGGCTGCGATCGAGCTGAACGACAAGCTCGAGTCACGTCGTCGGGCACGGCATCGCTGGCGCTTGTACTTCGCCGGCCTCGTGCCGCGGCGCGCGCTGGTGGAAGATTTTCGTCGTTCCTGCTGCTGATCGGCATCGCCATCGAATTCGCGCAGTACTACATGCAAGCGGGCCGCGAAGGCGATCCGCGCGACGTGCTCGCGAATTCCGCCGGCGCGGCGCTCGGGCTGCGCGCTGGCGCGCCTCGGGCTCGCGCGCTGGCCGGAGCTCGCCGCATGGTTGTTAGGGCGGCGGGCCGCGCAATGAGCTCGCGCGGCGCCGGCAGCCCGGGCGGGCAGCCCGATTTCCTGCGCGACGTCCGCACCCGACGATGCGCTGCGGCCGCTGGCCGACCGCATGCGGCCGCGCACGCTCGATGAATTCGTCGGCCAGGAGCAGGTGCTCGGCGCCGGGCAAGCCGCTGCGCCAGGCGCTCGAAGCAGGTCAGCTCCATTCGCTGATCCTCTGGGGCCCGCCGGGCACCGGCAAGACCACGCTCGCGCGGCTCATCGCGCGCCGCGCCGACGCCGGAGTTCATGCAGCTCTCGGCGGTCATGGCCGGCGTCAAGGACATCCGCGAAGCCGTCGAGCGCGCGCGCGCGGCGCGCGCCGAGCGCGGCCGCCGCACGCGTGCTGTTCCTCGACGAGGTGCACCGCTTCAACAAGGCGCAGCAGGACACGTTCCTGCCGTACGTCGAAGACGGCACGCTGACCTTCATCGGCGCGACCACCGAGAATCCCTCGTTCGAGGTCATCAGCGCGTTGTTGTCGCGCGCGCGCGTCTACGTGCTGCGTTCGCTCGGCGTCGACGACATCGTCAAGCTACTGCGCCGCGCGCTCGAAGATCCGAGCGCGGGCTTGGGCCAGCGGCAGCATCGACATCGACGACGAAGCGCTGGTGGCGCTGGCGCATGGCGGTGACGGCGATGCGCGGCGCGCGCTCGGCATGCTGGAGGTGGCCGCGGACCTCGCCGACCGGAGACACGACGGGCCGCGCGACGATCACGATCGAGCAGGTGCGCGAAGTCGCCACCGGTGGCCGCCGCCGGTTCGACAAGGGCGGCGAGCAGTTCTACGACCAGATCTCGGCGCTGCACAAGGCGGTGCGCGGCACCGATCCGGATGCGCGCGCTGTACTGGTTCGCGCGCATGCTCGATGGCGGCTGCGACCCTCACTACCTCGCGCGGCGCATCGTGCGCATGGCGGTCGAGGACATCGGGCTCGCCGATCCGCGCGGCCAGCAGCTCGCGCTCGATGCGTGGCAGACCTTCGAGCGGCTCGGCAGCCCGGAAGGCGAACTCGCGCTGGCCAACGCGCTGGTGTATCTCGCCGTCGCGCCGAAGAGCAACGCGGTCTACGTGGCCTATGGCGAAGCGCAAGGCCGACGTCGAGCAGTTCGGCACGCTCGATGTGCCGCTGCGCTTTCCGCAATGCGCCGACCAAGCTCATGAAGGGTCTGGGTTACGGCGAAGGCTACCAGTACGCGCACGACGCGCCGGATGCGTTCGTGAAAGGCGAGCGCTATCTTCCCGACGAAATGCCGGACCGGCGCTACTACCGTCCCGTGGCGCGCGGACTCGAGATCAAGATCGGCGAGGCGCTGGCGCGGTCTGCGCAAGCCGCGGCCAAGACGATCGGAGGAGGGCAAGTCATGAGCTGGCTGCTCGGTGGGACTGGGCGGCGCGCTGGGAAGCGTCGCGCGTTACGGCGCCTATCGGCTGTGGCCCTCGTCGCCGGGCGGCTGGCCGCGTGCCCACATTCACGGTCAATCTGCTGGGGTCCTTCGCCATCGGACTCTTATATATGTATGTTGCGGCCCGCGGCGCCAGCGCCGACAATGCGCGGCTTTTTTGGATGACCGGCGTGCTCGGCGGGTTCACCACCTACTCGGCGTTCGCGCTGGAAACCGCGCTGCTGGGTTTTTCGCTGACCGGCGCGTGCCTACGTCGCGGCCACCGTCGTGGGTTGCCTGCTGGCCGCCATCGCCGGATTGAAAATGGGGACATTGCTCGTTTCTAGCAATGAGGACTGTCTAGAGGAACGACTTGCTCGACGCCAAACAACTTCGCGCTGATCCCGCCGCCGTCGCCGCCAATCTCGCGCGCCGCGGGTTCACGCTCGATGTCGGCTGCTTACAACGCGCTCGAAGAGCGCCGCAAGGCCGCGCAGGTCGAATCCGATCGCGTGCGCGCCGAGCGCAATGCGAATGCCAAGGCCGTCGGCATGGCCAAGGGCAAGGGCGAAGACGCGAGCGCACTGCTGGCGCGTGCCGAAGAGCTGACCCACCAGCTCGCCGCCAGCGACGCCGCCATCGCGCAGCGTCCAGCAGGAGCTCGACGCCTGGCAGTTAGGCCTGCCCAACACGCTGCACGCGTCGGTGCCCGAGGGCCGCGACGAGTCCGCCAACGTCGAAGTGCGCAAGATCGGCGACGCCGCGGAAATTCGACTTCACGCCGAAGGATCACGTCGAGCTCGGCGAAAAGCTCGGCGGCCTCGATTTCGAAACCGCGGCGAAGATCTCCGGCGCGCGCTTCTCGGTCATGCGCGGCGGCCTCGCGCGGCTGCATCGCGCGCTCGCGCAGTTCATGCTCGACCTGCACACGCGCGAGCATGGCTACACCGAGTTGTACGTGCCGTACCTCGTGAATGCGTCGACGCTGCAGGGCACGGGCCAGCTGCCGAAGTTCGAAGCGGACCTGTTCCGCGTGCAGGGCGAGCAGGGCTTCTATCTGATTCCCACCGCCGAAGTGCCCGCCACCAACCTGGTGCGCGACAGCATCGTCGAAGCCCAAACAACTGCCGATGAAGCTCGTGGCGCATACGCCGTGCTTCCGTTCGGAGGCGGGCGCCGCCGGCAAGGACACGCGCGGACTCATCCGCCAGCATCAGTTCGAGAAGGTCGAGCTGGTGCACATCGTGAAGCCCGCGGATTCGTACGCGCGCGCTCGAAGAGCTCACCGGCCACGCCGAGAAGGTGCTGCAGAAGCTCGAGCTGCCGTATCGCGTGATCGCGCTGTGCGCGGGCGACGTCGGCTTCTGCCAGCGCCAAGACCTACGACCTCGAAGTCTGGCTGCCGGCGCAGAACAAGTACCGCGAGATTTCATCCTGCAGCAACTGCGAAGGCTTCCAGGCGCGGCGCATGCAGGCGCGCTGGCGCAATCCGGAGACCGGCAAGCCCGAGCCGCTGCACACGCTCGAACGGTTCGGGTGTGGCGGTCGGTCGCGCGCTGGTCGCGGTGCTCGAGAACTATCAGAACGCGGACGGTTCGATCACCGTGCCCGACGTGCTGCGGCCGTACATGGGCGGAATGCGGACACGCTCGTTCGCCAGCAATGAAGGGACGCACCCTTTCAGGTGCGTCCCTGCATTGCTACGAACGCTCTGGGCGACGTCCCGTTGCTTCCACTCAGAAGTGGCCGGACGTCGTGGACGTCGTACCTCCCGACGTGTAGCGTCACGGTGTACGTGTCACCGGCCGTTGGATGCGCGGTGCCATTTCCACTGGTCTGAATCGCGAACGTCCTGCCGGTGGAGGCCGGCAGCGTCTGTCCCGCAGTTCAGCGTGAACTGGTACGTGATGGTGGCGGTCGTGCTGGTGTTGGTCTGCGTGACCTGTCCACCGACCGTGTTGTACTGACCCGAGTAGCTCACGCCCGCCGTGCGCTGCACCACGATGGTGACCGACAGCGCCGTCAGCGTTCCGGTGTTCGCGGTCTGCAATTGCAGCTCGTTGAACCACGGACTGTTGGTCGAGACCACGGGCGTCGCCGTGAGCGTGCCGCCCGGTGCCACCGCCCGTGACCGTGAGCGCCACCGTCGTCGTGCGCGAGGTCGTGCCCGAGGTCGCGGTGATCGTGACCGTCGCCGCGCCGAGCGTGGCGGTGCTCGATGCGGTGAAGGTCGCGGTCACCGAGTTGCCGGTGGTCGCCGCCGACGGATTGAAGGCCACGGTCACCCCGGTCGGCAGTCCACTTGCGCTCATCGTCACCGCGCCGGTGAAGTTGGTGCGCGTGATCGCGATCGATCGATGCGCCGCTGGCGCCGCTGCGCCACCGACAGCGATCCGGGCGATGCCGCGATCGTGAAGGTCTGCGTCGCCACGTCGTTCACCGTGAGCGACACCGACGTGGTGCGAGTCAGCGTGCCCGAGGTGGCCGTCAAGCGTGACCGTCGCCGCGCCGAGCGTCGCCGTGCTCGATGCCGTGAACGTCGCCGTCACCGAGTTGCCGGTGGTCGCGGTCGACGGATTGAACGCGACCGTGACGCCCGCCGGCAGTCCGCTGGCGCTCATCGTCACCGCGCCGGTGAAGTTGGTGCGCGCGATCGCGCACCGTGGTCGCGGCAGTGGCCCCGCGCGTCACCGAGACTGCGCCCGGCGATGGCGTGACGGTGAAGTCCTGCGTCACCGTGCGTGGTCGTCGCGCTGACCGCCGCGCTCGCCGCCGAGACCTTCGCCGTGCGCGTCCACCGCGCGCACCGTGTACGAGAAGGTAGTGCTCGCCGCGAGGCCGGTGTCCGTGAACGTGAGGCCGGTCGGCGTGCCGACCTGCGTCGCGCCGCGGAACACCTGGTATCCCGTGACGCCGGAGACGTCGTCGGTCGAGGCGTCCCAGGCGAGCGACACGCTGCTGCTGGTCGTGCTGGTCACGCGCACGATTGCGCGGGCGTGGTGGGCGGCTGCGTATCGGGCGTCGAACCGCCGGGCTCGTTGCCGAACACGCGCACGCCGTTGTCGTACACCGGAATGCGCTGCACGAGCACGCGGCGTCGAGCCCGGCGTCGTCGCGACGCCCGTGAACGACCAGTCGTTGGTCGGATCCCAGGCGCCCGAGCTCGCGATGCGGAACTGCACTTCCTTGCGGTAGTTGCGACTGGCCGCCCGGATAGATCTTCGACGCCGGTGCAGTTCACGGTGACGTAGTAGACGCTGCCCGCATGCAGCGTCGGGCCCGTGGGCGCCAGGCACTGGTTGTAGTTGGCCGTCGATCGTGATCTGGCTGGGCGTCACGCCCGGATTCGAGCGTGAAGTAGTAGCGGAACGAGAGCTTGTCGCCCATGCGCGCCGGCCAGCCCGACTGGTTGTTCAGCAGCACCTTGATCTCGGTGAAGTTGGTGCCGGAGGCGTTGACCGCCGCCTCGGCGAAGATCTCGTTGCCGACCACCGCTTCAGGCTGCGGGAAGTTGGCGAGCGGCGCGCCGCCGAATTCCTGCGCGAGGCGCGCGAGCGCGCCGGTGAAGCCGGCGTTGTAGTCCGGTGGCCACTTCGTTGTCACGTGAAGTCGCTGCGGTCGTCGGCATACGGCGTCGTCGTTGGCGACTTGGGTCCGCCCACCAGCGCGCCGTAGAGAACGTGCCGGCTGATCGACCGGGAAGGTGAGCTGATCCGTCCACGAGCTGTGCGCGGTGCGATGGTGCGGATTGCGCGGCGGGTTGGCGCCGAAGCCCACCACGTAGCTGCGGTTGCGCGGGTTCTGGCCGAGCGCGTAGTCGATCTGGCGCTTCGCGAAGTCGTGGTAGCGCGCCTTCAGCGTCGCGTCCGTGATCGCATCCGCGTACACCAGCGCGATGAACGCGGTGTTCGCGGCGTAGCGCAGCGAGCCCCACTGGTCGAGCACCGCCTGGCCGCCCGGGCTGTAGTTGACGCGCGTGCCGTCGGCGCCGAGCGCCGTGCCGCCGACCGTCCACCAGTTGAGCCAGCGCTGCGCATCCTCGTGGTACTGCGTGGCGCCGGTGAGCTTGGCTAACAACACGTAGCTGCCGTAGGACTTGTCGTCCCAGGCGTGCGTCCACTTGTACGACTTGATCGTCGGTCTGCTGCTGGTTCGGAGAGGTTGCGCGTAGTAGGTCTGCGCCTTGTCGAGGAACGCCGTTTCGTTGGTGGCGCGATACAGCCAGATGGCGCCCCACACGAGTTCGTCGTTGTAGCCGCTCCAGGAGTTGTAGAAGCCCTGCGCATCGGTGATGCAGTCGGAGTACTTGCCGCGGAAGGTGTCGGCGAACGTGTAGAGCTGCCGCGCGTGCGACAGCAGCGTGTTCGCGTACGTGGCGTCGGTCGGGCGGAACGCGATCGACGCGGCGGCCAGCGCGGCGGCGGTCTCACCGGCGAGGTCCGATCCCGGGCAGGTGCTGCGTGATCGTGAACGACGGCCGCGCCATCTGCATGACTTCGGCCGGTCCCCACCAGGCGTGGTCGGTGCCGCCCGTGCCGATCTGGCCGTACAGCTCGTTGGCGGTCGGATGCGCCTTGATGAAGTAGTCGGTGGCCCACTTCAGCTGGTCGAGCGCGGTGTCGAGCTGGCCGGTCGACACGTAGGCCGACGCGGTAGTCGACGATGCCCCAGGCGAGCATCGTGGCGCGACGCCGCCATCGGCAGGCCGAACTTGACGTGATCGCCGGCGTCGTACCAGCCGCCCGTCAGGTCGCGGCCGACGTCCGCGCCGTCCAGCATGCCCGAGTCGCCGCGCCAGTTGACGCGGTTGGTCGGCGGGCAGGTCGCCGGAGCGCTGTGCTTCGTAGAAGAACAGCGATTTCTGCAGCGCCTCGCCGTAGTTGAAGGTCTGTGCGAAGAGCTGCGGCGCGAACAGCGCCATGAACACCGCGAGGATGCTGCGGATAATTCTCGAGCGAAGAGCCATGTATGTTCCCCCTGTGGCATCTAACAGATGACACGAAGGATCTTGTTCTACTGCGAATACCGTGGAGGCTTAGGGCGCGATCGGAAGGATCGCGCAGGATGAGATCAGCACTCGCAAATCCATGTCCCATGCGCCTTTACGGTCGGTGGCGAGAAATCCTTTGCCACCAGCAATGATCGAGACTGTGCTTTAAGACGCGCGCCAGAGCTTATGCCGCGTGGCGTGGCTGTCAATCAGAGAATCTCCGCGCGCACTGTTTTGCAGGTTGTTTGGGTTCTATTTGTCGCGCGAGTCTGCGGACGAGACACGCAGGACAGAGTTGTCAGTCCGGTTGTCCACTGGCAGCCAACCGTGCAATGCGCGTTCAATCGCGCGTGCAGTTGTCAGCACGCGCACACCGAGCGCCACCATGGCGGCGCCGAATCCGTCGATCGATCCGAAAGTGTCGCGCGGCGAACAGCATCGCGACCAGCGAGAACCAGGCCCATTGCAGCGGCATGCTCCATGCTCCGCAGATCAACAGGTCGGCAGCGGTAGCCCTGGAGACAGCACCACGGTGAACAGCGCGAGGAGAGTAGATAGGCGCCTTGGGATTGAGCGCGTTGCAGAGAAAGCTGCCGGCAATCTGACGCAGTGGCGAAGCCGGCACGTCGCGTACCACTGCCGGCGCCGCGGCGCTCGCGGAGCGATGGCACCCGCGCGCAGTCCCCGGACGCCGAGACCGATCAGGTAGCAGCCGCCCGCGAGGCTTGATCGGCGGCTCGTCCGGTGGGCCGAGTGCGCGATGACGGCCGCGAGGCCGGCCGCGGAGTCACAACGATGTGGATCGAGAGGCCGAGCGCGATGCCGGCAAGCTCGCCGGCAATCCCGCCCGCCGGCCGTGAACCAGCTGACTCGGCGCGCGACGTTACAAGTGCTGAAGTTCCGGGCCTCGAGTGACGCTTCGGCACAGCAGGTGCACCACCGTGATCACCGCGAAGCCGTGCTAGAAATCCACGACGCCTCCACCCGATACTTGTCGCAACGGTTGTACCCGACGACGCCGAGTTCGGCTAGCCGCCCGAAGGTCGGGACAAACATGACTACGCAACAGACTTGACTCGTGAACCAGCATCGGCGCGGAACAGGTGCGCTCAGCGTATCGGCAACACCGCGCCGGGCATGTCGGCGACCGCTGGCTCGAGCGGCGCTGCTGTCGCGGCGATCCTCGCCGGCAGCGGCGCGGTGACCTGGACCGTCGCGATCACGTTCGCCGGCGGTCATGCTGGCGGCAGATCGGCGCGCGGCTCACACTCATCTTCACGTACCTGCGGCGCAAGCCGCCTGATGCCGAGTGGCGCGTCTGGAGCTGACGATTCACGCGTCGAGCGCGTTGGTCGCGAGCCTGTTCCTCGGTGGCTCCTCGTGGTGGCTGCTGTCGCCGGGCGCGCTTCGACATGCAGCTGCTCGTGATGCTGCTATCTTTGCGCGGTCGCGAGCGGCGCGATCACCGCCTTCGGCGTGCTGCGTCCTGCGATCTATTTCGCCATCGCTGCCCATGCATGCTGCTGCCCGACGGCCTGGATGGTCGCGCAGGGCGACTGGCTGCATTCGGTGCTGGCGCTCGATCATCGTCGGCTGGCTGCATGCGATCACCGACCAGGCGCGGCGCTACGGCGCGCAGTTCGAGGAGTCCAGTGCGGCTGCGCTTCGAGAACGAAGACCTCATCGCGCGCCTGCGCTGGCGAAAAGCTCATTGCCGAGGAGCCGAGCACCGCCAAAGTCGCGCTTCCTCGCGCGCGGCCAGCCACGACCTGCGCCAGCCTGTGCATGCGCTCATGCTGTTCGTCGCGGCGCTGCGCCGCGCGTCACCGATTCGGAGGCGAACCGTCTGCTCGATCACATCGACAGTTCCGTCCAGGCCATGGGCGGGCTGTTCAACGGACTTGCTTCGACATCTCGCGCCTCGACGCGGGCGTGGTCGAGGTGAACGCGCAGACTTTCGCGCTGCAGCCGCTGCTCGAGCGCATCTGCCGCGACTTCGCCGGCGACGCGCAGGCGAAGCAAACTCGAGCTGCAGCTGCGGCCGACCGCGCGCCGCCGTCTACAGCGATCCGCTGCTGGTCGAGCGCATCGTGCGCAACATCGTCGCCAACGCCATCGCCTACACGGATCGAGCGGTCGCGTGCTCGTCGCCTGCCGCGCGCCGCGGCCGCATCGGTGCGCCGTGCAGGTCTGGGACACCGGCCGCGGCATTCCGCGAGAGCGAGCAGCGCGAGATCTTCACGGAGTTCTACCAGGTCGCGAAATCCCGGAGCGCGATCGCAGCAAGCGGCGTGGGCTCGGGGCTCGCCATCGTCAAGCGGCTCGACGGCCTTGTTGGGTCATCCGTTGCAGACTGCCGTCGCGCGCCGGATCAGCGGCTCGGTGTTCACGCTCGAGCTGCCGCTGTTCGGATGCGGCGATCAGCGGTCGCCGCCGGCGAGCGAGAGGAACCGGGCAGAACTGCGCGCGTCGGGGCTGATACTCGTGGTCGACGACGAAGCGACCATCCAGATGGCGATGAAGAGCCTGCTCGAGGGCTGGGGCTTCAAGGCCATCGTCGCCGGTTCCTGCGATGAGATGTTGCCGCTGCTCGCGAACTTGCCCGACCGTCCGGCGCTCATCATCTGCGACTACCGCCTGCGCGCGCACGAGGACGGCATTCGCGTCATCGAGCGGCTTGCGCTGCCGAATACAACGACGACGAGCATTCCCGGCATGCTTGATCACCGGCGACACGGCGCCGGACCGGCTCGCGGGAAGCGCAGGAGAGCGGGCTGCTACTGCTGCACAAGCCGGTGTCGAACAGCCGGCTGCGCGCCGCGATTACGCATCGTCGTGGCGCTCCAGCGGCGCATCCGCCGCATCGTGCAGAAACCTTGCTGCCTGGCGTCCGGCGTTGACTACGTTCGAGTGTCTTGAAGATCGCGGCGATGTGCACCTTTCACGGTCTTTTCGGCGATGTCCGAGATTGGCGCTGATCTCCTTGTTGGACAGATCCATCGCGCAGATAGCTTGCAGCACGTCCACCTGACGGTCCGTCAGCTGCGCCACTGAACGCGGCTCGCGTCCGCCAGCAGCGTCGTGCGCGCGCGGCGTCGCCTGACACCAGCAGTGGCGGCACGTAGATATTTCCGACAGCACCAGCTGCAGCGCCGACACCACGGTCTGCGCCGTGGCGGACTTCGGGAATGTAGCCGAAGCGCCTGGCGTTCGAGCACGCGCGCGCACGTCGCTCGGACTCTCCGAGACTCGACAGCACGATCACCGGCAGCGTCCGGGATGGCGGCGCGAAGTCGCGGATTGGCCGGTTCGCCGCACAGGCCCGGCATCACGAGGTCCATGAACACGGCGTCGCATGATCTGTTCGTCGACGATGTCGCAGCGCTTCCTCGGTCGGAAGCCGCCTGCACCACCACGGTGTCCGGCGGACGCCTGGCGCAGCAGCGCCGCGAGGCCGTCGCGGAACAGCGGGTGGTCGTCGACGATGAGCAGCTATCAACGCGGCTCATATTAAAGAAAGCGCGCAGATTGCTACCAACGAAACGGCATATGCCAAAGGGCTTAAGTCCGCCGCCTAGGCCGTCCGGCGCATTTGCTGTCGTGGTGCTCCTGGCGATCGATTGAGCGCGGTCCCTCTTCGGGGATGACCGGATCGGATGCCAATCGTCTTTGCCCCTTGGGCACTTGCCCGAATACTTGCCTTCCGGCTGGACCGGACGTGGGCTTTGCAGTAGCTTGCGCCCGCAATCCGCGTTCCCCGGAGGGGTGGCAGAGCGGTTGAATGCACCAGTCTTGAAAACTGGCGTCCCCTCACGAGGACCGTGGGTTCGAATCCCACCCCTCCGCCAGAATCACGCGATGACCTCTGTTGGGATTCGAACCCACGGGTCACCTGATGGACAGGGGTTCGACAGCTTTGCGGAGCAGAAGCTGGACACAGGCGCGTCGGCGACCTGCTTGGCCCAGTCCCCGAGGGTGAGCAACGCTCCCGCGTTGCTCGCAATCCCACCCCTCCGCCAGAGCCTTTCCTTCCTCGATTCCTGCCGCGCGCGTCCTCGACGCCCGCGGCTTTCTCATTTGGGAGTCCGCCGTTGAAAGCACGCACGTCGAGAATCAGCGCGTTCCGCCATCGCGCTCGCGGTAGCCGCGGTTCTGCAATCGGCCCCAGTCATCGCGCAGGTGGTCGGTGGTTCGGTGACCAACCCGTGACGGGCGACGCCGAAGGCGATCACGGCGGTATTGCAGGATCAAGCGTTTTCGGTGCGCACGCTGGAAGGCAACATCATCTGGGTGGGGCCGACCACGGTCGGCGTTCGCACTGACTTACCGGGCCGCAGTCCCTGCGCAAAATGGCGCTCCCGCCATCCCTGAGCGTCTGGCCGGTACCTACCGCGTCTCGGCGCGCACTCTCAATGCAGCCAATCGCGTCATCACCGTCAGCTACCAGCCGGTCATCGCAACCCACCTGCCGCGGTCTTCAACGTGGTGACCTTCGTAGGTGACGCCGGGCAACCTGGCGAGACGGGTAATGCCGCGGGCGGCGTCCGCCGCCGCCGGTCGGCAATGGCACTGACGAACACCAGTGGTTAGACCGGCAGCACGGCCAATACGGCGACAACGGATCGGCGGCTGGGGCGTCGAGATCTGCATCATCAGTTGCTGGACTATCGGCGACGATGCGGACTCCGAAGCAGCCGGGATCGCAGGGGTCCAAACTCTGCAGTACCCCATCAATACCGCACCCATCTCGATGGAGAGCGACGACCAACATGGTGTCTGGGTGTCCTCCGCGCGGCGGTGATGGCGGCCAGAATGGCGATGCCTGGCATCGCTGAGTGCAGCTCAGTGTGCGGCGGGACGCGGCGGCGACGTGAACATCGCCGTGAATACCGCGTCACCACGACGGGCGATGATTCCTACGGCATCTTCGCGCAGAGCCGCGCCAGCGCCGGCCGGTGACAGTGGCAGCGGCTTCACTCATCAGCTCGCCGGGCTCCGGCGGCGCGGCGGCAGTGGGCGGCGATGCCGCGGCGACCAATAACGCGAATATCGAAACCTGGGGCGAAGGGTCGATCCTT
>ERZ1370068.9911-contig-8653_pt1 | contig 22093 bp, 41 predicted proteins | sample MGYA00561227_ERZ1370068 | MGnify/ENA primary metagenome ERZ1370068 (study PRJEB38410, sample SAMEA6850437) | metagenome | study: Metagenomic assessment of the ecological functions of the soil: analysis of the soil microbiota associated with the... | reverse complement strand
CGCGAACCCGCGTCATCGTGACGTCGTGGGCCACCGCGTGGCCGCCGCCGCCTGCGAACGTAAGCGCCCGATGGCAAGGGCGATGGCAGGCTTCATGGGAGAGACCGCGCTCGGAGGGACTCGAACCCCCAACCTTCTGATCCGAAGTCAGAAGCTCTATCCAATTGAGCTACAGGCGCTACAGGGCAAACGGCCAGAGTTACCGCCGGATTATCAACCGAACAAGGCGGTGCGCTAAGTGCGGTCCGCCAAACGGCAAGGCTATCTCGCAAATGCCTTCCCAGGGGCCAAATCCGTAGTTTCCGACGCAAGGAGACTCGCCGATAAACAGTATCAAGACACAATAGTTCGGCACAGCGTCCCATGTCTTGAACTATCTCGGAGTCTGCCCGTACTGTCATTGTAGGTAGTCGTCAGTCGGAGTGGTGGGATCATTTCGCAGGCGGTCACCGGATCGTATAATGAAGTTGTCGCCAAGCCTGACTTCCGTGAAGCAATACTGATCGGAGTGAGTGGGCCATAAAAGAGCGGTCCTCGCGGCGACAGGAGCATCCTTATGTGCGGCATCGTGGCTTACACCGGCTTTCGGCAGGCGCGGCCCATCCTCATGGAGGGCATCAAGCGGCTCGAATACCGCGGCTACGACTCGGCGGGCATCGCCGTCCAGAAGGAAGGCGACGGCCTGCAGGTCGAGAAGCACGCGGGGCGGATCTCCGTCCTCGAATCCCACCTCGCCGCCGACGCGATGAACGGCACCTGCGGCATCTCCCATACCCGCTGGGCCACGCACGGCGCCCCGAATGACCGCAACGCGCACCCGCACCTCGACGCGACCAGGCGGATCGCGCTGGCCCATAATGGCATTATCGAAAACTATCAGACCCTGCGGACCTATCTCGAACACCACGGCGTCGAGTTTCGCAGCCGAGACGGACACCGAGGTGCTCGTCCAACTCATCGGGCACTTTTACAACGGCGACCTGGAGACCGCCGTCCGCACGGCCCTCCGCGACGTCCGCGGGACCGTACGGCATCGCGGTCATCTGCTCCGAGGAGCCCGGCAAGATCATCGCGGCACGCAAGGGCAGCCCGCTGATCATCGGCGTCGGCGACGGCGAATTCGTTGTCGGCCTCCGACGCGGCGGCAATCGTGCAGCACATGACGCAGGTGATCTATCTCTCCGACGGGGAGATGGCCTGCCGTGTGGGACGACGGCTTCCGCACGACGACGCTCGACGCCCTGCCGGTCATGAAGGAAGTCACCGAACTGGAGATGACCCTCGAAGACATCGAGCTGGGCGGCCATGAGCACTTCATGCTCAAGGAGATCTTCGAGCAGCCCGCGGCGATGGCCGAACTGCATGCCGGCCGCGTCAACATTTCCGAAGGCCGCATCCACCTGGGCGGTCTCGTCAATCTGGCCCGCGAACTGGTCAACACCAAGCGATTCATCATCACCGCCTGCGGCACGGCGTGGCACGCGAGCCTCGTTGGCGAATATCTGTTTGAAGACCTGCGCGCATCCCCGCCGAGGTCGAATACGCCTCCGAGTTCCGCTATCGCAACCCGATCATCGAGCCGGCACGCGTCGTCCTCGCCATCAGCCAGTCCGGCGAGACGCGCCGACACGCTCGCGGCTCTTCGCGAGGCGCAAGGACAAGGCGCGCTGGCCATCGGCGTGGTCAACGTCGTAGGCTCGACGATCGCGCGCGAGACCGACGCGGGCATCTATCTGCACGTCGGTCCGGAGATTGGCGTCGCCAGCACCAAGGCATTCATCGGCCAGGTGCTCGTCCTGACGCTGATGGCGCGCTCTACATCGGCAGGCGGCGGCATCTTTCCCAGCCGGACCTCAGTGCCTATCTGACGGCGTCGACGGCCTGCCGGATAAGATTCGCCAGATCACGCGCGCAGAGCGATTCCATTCGCAAGGTCGCCGAAGAATTCAAGCGACGCGCGAGAACTGGCTCTACCTCGGGCCGCGGCTACAACTATCCCGACCGCGCTCGAAGCGCGCTGAAGCTCAAGGAAATCTCGCTACATCCACGCCGAGGGAATGCCCGCCGCCGAGATGAAGCATGGGCCGATCGCGCTCATCACCGACGGACATGCCGGTCGTCTTCATCGCCACGAAGAGCAGCCAGTACGACAAGGTCATCAACAACATCGAAGAAGTCCGGGCGCGAAGCGGCAGCGCGTCATCGCCGTGGCGACGGAGGGTGACACCGACATGGCATCGCTCGCCGAACACGTCTTCTACGTGCCCGACGATCCCCGAGCCGCTCCAACCAATGGTGACGATCGTACCGCTGCAACTTCTGGCCTATCGCGCCGCCGATGCTCCGCGGCTGACGACGTGGACAAGCCGCGGAACCCATGGCGAAGACGTTACGGTGGAATAACGCGCTTCGGCGGGGCGCGCGTCAAAACTTCACTTCGAAAATCCTGTGTATCGACCGCAATACAGTCGGTCGACATTTCTCACTAGATTTGGCCGGAGTGACAGATTCTTCTGTCCTTTCACGCTCGCCGTCATCCTGGCCGTATCCACCCTGGACACAGGCCGGGAGAAGTCCGCGCTTCATCATCAACTACGAAGAGATAAGAATTGGCGATGAGCCTTATTGTCGAGCTGGAATGGGCTGTAACCCGGCATCGATCATCACCGTGGATTAACGCTCGGATTGCAGAACATTTCGCATCATCGCCCGATCCTCGATTCCGCGTCGTTACGAATCGCTGGACGCGGGTATAATAAGCGATCGGACCGCCGACTCGATCACATTTGCAGCTCCGACTCGAGGAGAGAGATATGTATCAACTCCGTCTCTTGTTGAATCGATTTCGCGAACTCCCCGGCCCGCAATGCGTTGCACAACTCACGTCTCGATGCTGCCGTCGTCTTGGCACTTTGGGTCGGCTGTGTGCACGCCGCCTTCCGCCGTCGGCGGCGAGATCAATGAGGTCGAACCGAATGACATGACCTCCACGGCGATGCCCAGTTGCCGACGGCCAGTGGGGTCAGGGCCACCTTACGTACTTTGAGGAATGCTCGAGTGGATCCCCATGTTTTACTATCAAGAATTGGACTATTGGCGACGCGCGCCGCGGCGGCGCCAATCGTCGTCTTCGCTTATGTGCCATGTTGAGAGCACATCGGGCTTGGTCGGCTCTGACGCTGACGGTCCTCGCCAACGACGGCACAACCGCGATTGAACCTGATCAAGGCGGCGGTCCCCCGGGCGGGCTACCCAGCGGATCGGTGGTCGCCGGGCGCGGCGGTGACGCAATCGGGCGGTGTTTATTACCAGATTAGCGGAACCTTTTCGTCTGTGTTTGCCGCTTTCGACTACCGGCTCTATCAGGCGGCTCGTCGATCCCGCGGACAGCAGCGGCCGAGCGGGAAGGGAACGATACGATCGCCACCGCCAACGGAATCTTCGCGCATATGATGACGGGCATGGTCTCCTGGCGGCGATGTGATTTCTACAAGGTCTTCGTGCACAGCCGGGGCCCGGCTCGTGGTCATCATGGACGACAACCCCGACGGCGACACCATGCTCCACGGATACGGAGATCAGCATTCTCCGCAACCGATGGGGCCACGACTTTGGCCGCCGGTGAGTAACGTCGGCTACGGCGGCTTCGCCAGCTACAGGAGACGCTCAATGCCGCCGGGGCCGTCATTGCGCCAACGGCGGGCGTGTACTTTCTCCGCGTATCCCACGCGCGGCGAGGCCGCTGCATTGGACACCGACTACCGCTTCGTCGTCTTGATCGATGGGCGCGATCATTATCTGAGCCGTGACGCCGGACGCGCATCCCCGACAGCGCCGACAACTGCCCGGACGCTGTCAATCCCGGCCAGGAAGACACGGATGGCGATGGAAAGCTGCCGATGCCCGCGATAACTGTCCAAGCGTGGCCAACGCCGACCAGGCCGACAGTGATGGCGACGGCGAGAGGCGACGCCTGCGACAACTGCCCGGCAGTCTCCAACGCCGATCAGGCCGACCAGCGCTGACGGCGATGGCCTGGGCGATGCCTGCGACAACTGCCTCGCAGTCTCTAACGCCGACCAAGCCGGATTCAAACGTCGACGGCGTGGGCGATGCCTGCACGCCCGCATCGCCGCCTCCCGCCGCCGCTGCTGCCCCGGCACCTATCCTACAGTCGGCTTCTTCATGCCCATGGTCCTCGTCGGTTGGAGACTGAGACGACGAAAAATTCGCGCCCGTTTTTGGCAAATCAGAGTTGAGGAGACGCCATGTTAAGACCTCAATCACGCGAAAGACACTGGACCCTGCTTTCGCTCGCCGCCCTTCTGCTCGCCTTCGCGGAGGAAACCCGCCGCGCGGGATGCCGCGTCCATCATCACGCAGATCATCAACGCGACCGGCGACGGCGGAGGTCATGACTTCGATCTCCCGCAAGACATCGCCGTGGACGGCGCGGGCAACACCTACGTAGCGGCGCTCCTCAGTAACAACGTCTTCAAAATCTCGCCTGCCGGAATCATCACGCAGATCATTAAGCCCGAGCCGGCGACGGCGTGACACTCACTCAGCGCGCAGCGGCATCCGCCGTGGACGCCGCGGGCAACGCTCACGCTAACCGACATCAACAACAACAGGCTGCCTTCAAGGTCACGCCCGGCGGGGTCGTCACTCAGATCATCGACGCGACCGGCGACGGCGCGCAGCGCATGCCCTCAGTTTTCCTATTAGCATCGCCGTGGACGCCGGAAGCAACGCCTTTGTGGCGGGCGGTTCCAACGACAACGTCTTCAAGATTTCCGCCGGGATCATCACTCAGATCATCGACGCGTCCGGCGACGGCGCGGGTCATGGCCTTGATTTTCCCATCGCGGTCGCCGTGGACGCCGCCAACAACGTCTATGTAGCGGGCGTCTCAGCGACGACGCCTTCAAAATCACACCGGCCGGACTCATCACCCAAATCATCGACGCAACCGGCGACGGCGCGGGTCACACCTCGACAGCCCCCAGGGCATCGCTGTCGTGGACGCCGCGGGCAACACCTATGTCACGGAGGCTCCCAGCAGCAACGCCTTCAAGATCACTCCCGACGGAGTAATCACACAGATCATCGACGCGGCCGGCGACGGCGCGGGCCATGTCTCTTGATTTTCCGTACCGTGTTGCCGCTGACGAAGAGGGCAACGCCTATGTGACCGGTTTCAACAGCGACAACGCGTTCAAGATTACCCCGTCCGGAATTGTCGCGCTGATCAGTTGACGCGACCGGCGATGGCGCGGGACATGGACTGGACGGTCCCGCGGGAATCGCCGCGGATGGCGAGGGCAACGCCTATCGTGACCGGCACCAATACCGACAACGCCTTCAAAATCACGCCGGATATCGACGGCGACGGCGTGGCCGATGTGCGCCGACAGCTGCCCGGAGATGGTCAACGCGGATCAGGCAGACTCAAACAGCGACGGCGTCGGCGATGCCTGCGCTCCGCCGGCCTAGCCGCTGCGCGCCCGGCGTGTTTCCGACGATGGGGCTGATGGCCCCCTTGACCATTCTTGATGGAAATTGCGGCGAGTCGCGACGGCGGGATTCGCCGAATCGCCGCATGAGTCACGCCGACGATCCTAAGAGCCGCGCCGGAGTTGTCCCTTCGAGCATCGCTGACCCGTCGGACCTTAGTCTCCAGTACGTCCGATCAGGCGTGCGATCACGGGGTCAACCGTTCGAGCCCGGTCACGGCGTCCGTTGACCTGCACCTTGGGCATTCGGAGACACGCCATTATGTATTTTTGGGGTGCTCCGCCGGGAAGTTTGCGTGGGAGGGGCGGTAGAATGCTTCTAGGGAGCCCGCGTAAAGCGTGGTCCGGCAACGCCAACAATCCTTGAACGCCCGGCAAGCGTGGAGTAGGATGGAATCCGTTCCTCGCCGCGTATGAACCTGTATTGAATGGAGTGGGATTGCCTGTACTCATTGCCCTGTCTGCGGTGTCTGGCCTTTGCGAGATCGATGAGGCGGAGTTGAGCGGCATCACAGACCGCCGGTGTCCGGCGTTGCAGTGGTTGAGGCAGGCGTACTTCATGAACTAAACTCGGGCTGGGTGCAGCGCGATAGTGCCGTTCGCCATCTCCGCGCATCGCATTGAGGGTGAACATGTCCTCGACATCGCAGAATCTCTCATCGCAATTTGTGCCGCTTTCGCTGCCTCATCGGATTCCTGTTCGGACTGGTTCCGATCGTGGCCGGATGTGCAGACACCTTGATCGACGAGGTCGAGCCGAACAGCACCACCGCGACCGCCACCCCTCATCCGCCAATTCGAGATCGGCGATGGCGACATCACGCCCGTCGGCGACGTGGACGTCTGGCGGTCTCCGCGGGCGACGGCCGGTCAATTGATCTTCGCTTACGTGGATACGTCGTTGAATCCGGGCGATCCGTTCCTTCGCGTGCTCAGCAACAGCGGGGCGGTCATCGAATTCGACGACGATGACGGCCCCGGCTTCGTCCGTCGTCGCCGGTGCCGTCGTCCCCGAGGCCGGCAACGTCTTCTACGAAATTACACATATTACCAACAGCCAGACCATCACGGAATATCGTTTTTATCACGCCATCATCGATCCGGCGGATAGCATGAGTGATGCGGCTTCGAGCCGAGCAACAACGCCTTCGCCGCCGCCCCGCGATTACGCGCGCCGCTCGTCGTCGGCAATCTGTTTGGCGAAGTCGTGGACTTTACAAGATCTCGGCCTCCAGAACGACCGGTTCGTCGTCATGATGGACAACGATCCGGAAAAAGACGGCATGTTCACCCATACCGTAGTGGACATCCTGGACACGGACGGTATGACGATCCTGACGAACGGCGCGGGAGGCAACAACGGCGGTGTCAACGCCAATGCCGCTCTAGGACTGCGGTAGGCCCTGCTCCGGGAACGTACTGCTTCGCGTCATGCTTGGGAGCCCGGGCCAGACAAATTACCGATTCGTTCTGCTGGTCAACGGCGTGCCCTATGCCCGATCGCGACGCCGACACGATTCCTGATTACATGGACAACTGCCCGACCGTTGCCAACGCCCCCTTCCCCGACCGATACCGACGGCGATACCATCGGCGACGCGTGCGACACCTCGTCCGATGAGCATCCTCAAGACCGCGCTGGCGTCTGCGGCTGCGATCAGCCGGACGTCGATGTGAATGGCGACGGGACGGTGGATTGCAATCTGGCTGATCCGGCCTCGCGCCCTGCTCCGGACTCGCGGCCCCTGCTGGTCCCCGACAATACGACCAAAGCGGTAATGGCGTTTGATCCCACGACAGGCGATCTGGTCGATCCGGCCTTCATCCCCTCCGACGCGACCCATATTTCCACGGCCAATTCGGCGATCCTTTCCGCCAACGGCCAGCGGGTCCTGGTTGCCGATACTTCAACCGCCGCGGTGCAGCGCGTACGACCTGGCCGGCAACTATTTGGGCATCTTCGCGCCCGGCGGGCAGCGTGAACACGATGATTCTGAACAGCCCGACCTGCCTGGCGCTGCGTCCCAACGGCAATCTGCTCGTCGGCGTCGTGCGCGGGGCGAACATGTGGGGCCGTGGCCGAGTTCGGACACCTCGGGAGTTACGTCCGGCAACTTCATTGCCAACGCGCGGGCGGACTGGGCTTCGCGCGGTCGATGCACTTTCATGCCGGGCGCATTCTTCGTCACGGACGGCATGCGCGAGCATGATTCGGCGATACAACGCCGATACAGGCGCATTTATCAACGACTTTTTCTTCGATCCGTTCCGGGCCGTTTCAGCTCGCCAGCGCCTCCAACGGCCGCCTGCTCGCCGCCACCTTTGGCCCAGGGAAGCAACCGAGGGCATCATCGAGCTCGCGCTCGACGGGACCGTGGCGGACCTCTTTACGCCTCCCGAGTTGAAGTCGATGATCGGCGTCCATGAACTGCCCTCCGGCAATATGCTCGTCAGCGCGCTTCTTCGGCCTGTACGAAGTGAATCGCAACGGCCAGGTCGTCGAGGCCAAGCTGCTGGGCCATTTTCCGCAATTTATCGAGTTCGCCATCATCGATGCCGACGGCGACGGCGTGGGCGACGATTTGGACAGCTGTCCCAACACGCCGAACCCCGGATCAGGCCGATAGCGACGGCGACGGGATTGCAGAATGCGTGCGACGCCTGCCCGAACGACCCGCAGAACGACGCGGACGGCGACGGCGTATGCGGGAACACCGACTAATTGCCCGACCGTGCTCAATCCCGGTCAGGGAGGACACGGACGGCGACGGAGTGGGCGAAGTCTGCGACAACTGTCCGACCACGTTCAACCCCGACCAGGCGGATTCCGACAACAACGGCATCGGCGATGCATGCGAATCATCAGCGCTGCCGCCCCCGCGGCCGCTGCTGCGCGCCGGGAGTGTTTCCGACGGTCAGGATTGCTCACGCCGCTTTCAATCATCGGTTGGAAATTGCGGCGGCGACGGCCGCCGCTCAGGAGCCCATCATGAATAGATCGTATTCACTTCTCACGCTCGTTCTTGCATCCGGCCTCGTCTTTGCCGCGGCTAATGGCGTGTATGCCGCCACGGGCGGCACGATCACCAGCGGCATGGTCAATTTCACTTTCTAACGCGTCGGCCTTCGATGGCAGCCCTAGCTGCAACTTCCGAGTGCCCATCCCCACCAACCACCTCTTCGAGCAGGGCTTCTGGTACCGCATCGAAGGAGCCGCCTCGAGACCCCCTTTCCCCGACCTCACTCCCGCAGATACCGAGTTCTACTCCGGCAACGGCGCACACCCAATGTCTGGAACAACGTCAACGGCCAGAATTTCGCCGTCTATTCCCTCACCTTCATTGACGAGGTCGCCGCCGCGTCCGCCGCCACCGCCCAGATCGAGATTGACCATCACCAACAACACCGGGCGCTGCACCTCAACTTCAACCTCTTCCACATGGCTGACTTCGATTTGCTAGGCACTGCGCCACGGCAATGATTCCGCCGTGCTCGTCCATGCCTTTGACCACATGCGGTTGACCGATGGGGGCAGCCGCTCACCGCCGAATACCGTGCCCTCGGCGCTTCCGCCTTTCTCGTCAGGCCGTACAGCGGTACAAACGTTGGGGAGGAACTTAATGACGGAGCCGTGGACAACTTCGACAATACCGGCCTCCCGTTTCGGCCCCGGCGACTTCACCGGCGGCTTTCAATGGACCCGCGTCATTCCGCCGGTGGCCAGTCGGTCTTTGTCGTTGTCATCGCCATCAACACGTCGGCCACCTTCGCCACCGGGCGCTTGCTGCGTCCCGGGCACGGGCTGTTTGATCGACCAGATATACAGCCAGTGCCTCGCCCTTGGCGGAACTTTTGGCACCCTCGGCAGCGACTGCTCGCCGCCCAATCCATGCGCGCGCTGTGCTGTCTGGCCCACCCCGTCTTGTGGTCAGCTTGACCAGTTCACATGCGAGGGGATGGGCGGGACCTACAATACCCAATAGCTTCAACTGCGACGACAACGACGGCGACGGATTGGCGAATGCGTGCGAGTCCTGCCCGAACGACGCGGCCAACGACGCGGACGGCGACGGCCACTGCGGGGACGTGGACAATTCGTCCGACCGTGTCCAATCCCGGTCAGGGAGACACCGACGGCGACGGAGTGGGCGACGCCTGCGACAACTGTCCGAACGCTTTCAACGCCGACCAGGCGGACGCCGACGGCGACGGCAAGGGCGACGCCTGGCGATAATTGTCCGACGACCTTCAGCACCCCGACCAGGCGGATTCCGACAATAACGGCATCGGCGACGCCTGCGAAACAACAGCGGCCGCCGCCACCGGCGGTCGGCTGCTGTGCCCCCGGCACATTCCCGGTCGCAGGGTTTTTCATGCCCGCTCTCCTGATCGGCTGGAGACTTCGCCGCTTCACTCGCAGCCGCGCAGAGCTGCGAAGTTAAATCTCGAATCAGGTTTTTCACGAATGCGGACGGCCTCGGTCCATCCTCTCGGCCTCATTCGTAGCCCGCGCGCTCCACCGATCAATCGGCGGGCACAACCACCCTATGAAGCGGGCGGCAGGTCAAAGTGAAAGTCGCGCGCTTGGCCGACTCTTGAGGCGACGCTGATCAGAGCCGCCCAGGTCTCGTCATGATTTGTCTCACAAACGTGAGCCCCAGGCCGACGCCGCCGCGATCGAGGCTGGGTTCGTGGCGTTTGGTGGAAAAAAGGGCTCGAAGATTTTTCCAATGATGTCGGGTTTGATACCGGGACCGCTGTCGGCAACGGTGATCTCGACGCGCTCTCCATATGGTCGCGCGACGCGATCGTAAGCCGACCGCGCGACCGAGCATCGCCTGCCGGGCGTTGAGCAACAAATTGAACAGGACTTGCTGCAGTGGCTGGAGGATGAAAACGGGCCGTCAGTTCGGCCCGCGACGTCAAGAGTCAACGTGATGCCGTCCTGGGCGAGGTCGCGGCCGAGACAATCCACCGATTCGGATGACCGGGAGTAGAGCCTTCGAAGGATTGGGGGATAGAGGGCTTGAGGTCGAGACGGCGTAATTGGATGCCATCGCGAGCAACTTGGAGCACAGTTCGGCGGAGCGCAGGGAAGCGGCGGAGGTCTTTTCGAGGGCGGTGCGCGTCAGCCGCGCATCGCCGCGGCAGGGCATATTGCGAGTAGCTCACGATCGCGCGAGCATGTTGTTGAACTCCGTGGGCGAGGATGGCGGACAGCGTGCCGAGGGAAGCGGGCGCTGAAGCTGCTTGACCTGTTCGCGCAGCTCGGCTGAACTGCCGTTCCAGATCGTCGAGTTGGCCGGCGACGTCGTGTTCGATATTGGAGACTTGGGCGTCTGGGCATGGGCAAAGATCGCCCTGAGTCAGCGGGCGGAGTTATTCCGGATTGCGCCCCTTTCCCTCGTCGGAAACATCGGCAGGTATGAAGAAAAAGCCGAAAGAGACCGAGCCGGTTCGGCAAAGAAGCTTCCGCGAGGACTGGGGACGACGTACCAGTGGGCATCCCGTCGTTTGAGGGCAGGGCGACGGTAGCGGAACCAATCGAGGGGCACGCCAGGGCCTTGTAATACCCCAGTTATTTTGTACGATGGCGCACCCGGCCGGGTTTCGGCCCCATTTCTATTGCGCGCCATTTCAGCGCTCGCACCGCGCGAGCGGGAAGGAGCACAATCATGAAGCCGCGTAATTCTCAGGCCTCAGCGTCCCTTTTGATTGTTCTGGTCATGGCTACCGTCGTGCGGCTTAACGCCGGGGATTTGAACCCGCGCCGGTCGGGCCGGTCGTGCCAACCATGAAAACGCTTCCCGAGGCCGAGCCGCGGATTGCCATCAACGCAAATCAACACGCCTGGCGACGCGCGACAGCCTCTTCAAGATCACCCAGCCCGGTCTCGTACTACCTCACCGGCAACATTACCGGCGTCGTCCGGCAAGCACGGCATCGAGATCACCGCCAGCGGCGTCACGCTCGACCTCAACGGCTTCGACCTGGTAGAATCGCTGGCGATGGGAGCGCTTCGACGGCGTTAGCGTCACCGCTGTGTCGGCCAGACCGAACATCGCGGTGTCAACGGCTCGCTCCGCGACTGGGGCAGCGATGGCGTCGATCTGACCAACTTCTCCGCGATCAACTGCCGACTGGCCAGCCTAGTGTGCCGCCGGGAACGCCGGCAGCGGCATCAGCGCGGGCCCCGGCTGCACGATCACCGGCTGCACCGGCATACCTCAACACCTTCAGCGGCATCATCACGCCGGCATCGGCTGCACGATCAGCGGCTGCACGGGCGTACGGCAACGCCGCCAAGCGGCATCAACACGAACAACGGCTGCACGATCATCGGCTGCGCGGCGTACCTCAACACCTCGAACGGCATCATCACGGGCGTCGGCTGCACGATCACCGGCTGCACAGCCCGCGCCGAACACCCAGCGACGGCATCGTCGTCTCGTCCGGGCTGCCTGGTCACGCGGCAATACCTGCACGCATCAACGGCAGCGGAGCTGGCGACGGCGCGAGCATCCACGCCACCGGCGGCCGACAACCGCATCGAGGGCAACAACAACATTGGCGCCGACCGCGGCATCGACGTGGACCTCGCTAAACGGCACCTTATCATCCGCAACTCCGCCAGCGTGGAACACCACGAATTACAATATCGCCGCCGGGAACCGCTATGGCCCGATCATCGATATCACGGCCGGCGGCACGCCTGGCGTCGCCGGGAACTCCGCCGCCAGCACATGTCCACGACGACCCGTACCGGGCCAAACTTGCGTCATTGAGGGTCGGGAGACGGCGAGAAAACTGTTCGACCGCTATCACCGTTCTGTTACAATTTCGCGTATACTCTGCGGGAGGATCCGATCATGCGACGCATCATAGTTGCCGAGCTTGCATGGTCGTCTTGCGTAGTCAGCGGCCTGGTGGTCGCCCAATCCAATATCGATAACAGCGTTCTCGGACAAGTACGGCTGGGGCGAGAACATCGGCTGGACCAACTGGCACGACGCGAACAGCCGCCGTACAGGGCGTGAACGTCGGCAGCGACGTTTCTCGCGCGGCTACATCTGGGGCGAGAACATCGGCTGGATCAACGTCGGCGACGGCACGCCGACGAGCGGCATCGCCTACGCCAATACGGACGGAGCTCCGACACGGGCGTGAACATCGACCCTGCCGGCGGCTTTGCACGGCTACGCCTGGGGCGAGAACATCGGCTGGATCAACTTCGACGGCGGCGCGATGGCTACGCCCGCTCAGCCCGCCCGAATCGACTGTGCCAGACCGCCCGGTCAACCGCTCGCCCGCCTGACCGGCTATGTCTGGGGCGAGAACGTCGGCTGGATCAATCTGTCCGACACTGCAACCGCGGGGCAATTCGTCGCCATCGATTTGGCGACGACGCCGCGATACCTGCGACATGAAGAACCACGACCGGATTCCTAACGGGCTCGACGTTCGGGTATTCACCCGCAAACTCCTCCTGGGCGGGGTGGACTGGCGCGAACATCTGTTCGGGCGATCTGGAACTAACCCCGGACGGCCTGTGCTCGATTACGGCTGACGTCGAGTCCGTTTCGTGACGTGTTTATTGATGCGGCTACATAGATCAATACGTGGCAGTTCCGGGTGTCGAACTACATTGATTGCGGCCGTAAGAGTGGTCTCGAATCACCTTTAGCCCCCACTTTCAACTTCCAGAGCACGTTCTTATCGAGGCCTGCAATGGTGCTGTTGGCGGCTTTCGTGCGAAGGACGAGTCGCCTTCGAATCCGAGGACTGATAAATAAGAATCAGACCGGGTCGATGGCACGTACCCGAACCGCAATTGAATACCCCTGTTGCCCGCGCAGCCAGAGGAATCTGTAGCTGTCACCGTGAGAATTGAACGTGCCGCCTTGCGTGGCCGCCCGTCAGACTGCCGGCGGGTGATAGAGTAAGACCGGCGGAAGACCGCCAGTCGTCACCGTGCAAGAGTTATGCAGCCGTCTCCGCCACTTGCGGATATCGTCCTATTGTAGCTTTTGCCGACAAACGTTGCGGGCAGCGAAGCCGGGGGCGACGCTGATGGCCGGGCAATCGACGGTCAGCGTATAGGACCGAGTTCCGCTGCAACTATTAGCTGTATCTGTCGCAGTGATCGTGAAGTTCGCGGGCCCAGCCGGGTGCGCTGGGCGTGCCGACAGTCCCGAGGAGGCTCACTTCCCGTAAACAGGCTGCCGGAACTCACCGCAAATTGCAGGGGCCGGTCCCGCCCGACGCGGAAAGGCCCTGGCTATAGGGCTGCCCGACCATGGCGTTGGACCCAGCGAAGACGGATTCACTGTAATGGGGCCGGCCACAGTGACCGTGACCAGTCGCGCAGTTGGCCTGAGGCAATTAGTCAGGATGTTCCTTGCGGGGCGAAATAGGTTGTGGTCGACGCCGGAGTGACGACGAGTGGATTGGCAATGCCGACGATCGTGCCGGTGCAACTTCCCGTACGCCATTCGATGGTTTCGCCGCCGTTCACGCTGGCCGACAACGAGGAGGGAATCCCCGGAGCAAATAGAGGACGGCGTGGCAGAGCGGACTCGTGTCGGCGTATTGGGGCCGAAGTTGATGGTGACCCGCGCGGTGCCGAGGTCGAAGGCGGGCGATCCAACGTAGCCGGGCAGCGTACCGCTGTTGTCGGCCCAGATGGGGTGGGAAAAACCGCCGTGGGCAGTCAAGCCGTTATAGTCGCCGTAGTCGACGCTGTGCTGGCGGCAGTCGCGGCGTTGGAAGTGCTGGTGCTGATCTGGACGTTGGGGAAGGAGAGTCGCGCTCAAAGTCTGTGCTGATGGTGCCCCAGTTCTGGGCGGTGTTACCGTTGCGCGCTGTTGCGGCAGTCCATCCAGGCGAGGGTGATGATGCCCGTCGTCTGATCCATGGCGATCCGCGGATTGAACTGGCTCTTCAAATTGCCCAGAGTGTCGTTGTTGGCGAGGACCGGCGAGGTCCAGCTGCCGTAGCGCCGTTGCTGTCAGTAGCGTACATAGATCTCAGTGTCGTTCATTCTCGTTGACGGTCTCCTCGGTGTAGGACAGGATGAGACGCGGCCGTTGTTTGGACCGCCGCTACGATCCCACGCCAGAGCCGGCCTCGGCGTCGATGGAGCGGCTGCTTCTGGGCAGGGATGAAATCAGATCCGCCGACATTGGTGGTGGTAATGGTGACGCGGGCGCGAAGGGGCTCGGCCCAAAACCGTCCGGGTCGGTGTTGCAGAAAATGGTGGCGGGACCTTCGCCGCTGGTTGGATTCTGGTAGGTGATCATCCCTTGACCGGACGGCCCGACGGCAATGTCGCCGAAGCTGCCAGCGGTGTCGCCGGGCGGAGGTCACCTCCGTGGTGAAGCGCGCCGACGGAGCCGAGGCCGGTGACGCTGGCACCTCGGACGCGCATCGTGCCGCCTGGTTGTAGGCTGGAACCCAGACGGCGCCGTTGCCGACGATCCGCGATATTTCGGCCGACCGCGATACTGGGTTGATCCGAGCCCGCTGGCGCCGCAGGGCTGGCGATTTGCGTGAACGATATGCCGCCGTTGGTGCTCAGGGCGACGATGGCGCGCAGTGTCGGCGGAATTGGAGATAGCAGAGTGAAGAGGTTTCCAAAGTTGTCCCAGGCCAGGTTGGAGTCGCAGCAGGGCGGCGGGCAAACCGTCGTCCCGGTCGCCATGAGGCGCCGGGTCCAGGTCGCACCGCCGTCCGTGCTAAAGGCGCCCGTCGAGGCTTGAACCGGCCGCACGATTAGAACAGGCGAAGAGCCGGTTGGTGTTCGTGGGATCAATGGCGATGGCGGCTTCAGCATCGTTGCCGCGCACTCACGCCGCATTTCGTGTTGGCTCCGACGGTCCATCCCAGCGTGCATGACCAGTCCGCGCGTTGTCATCGCCACGCCGAAGGACACTATCCAAGCGCGAGAAGCGAATTCGTACGCAGATTTGGGCAACACCGCCACTGCGAAGCCTCCGCAAAGAAAAAACTATTAATTCGACGTGGTTTCCCTGAGTCGAATTCAGAGATGGGAAGGTCGCTGACTACGACACGGGTTCCGCGCTCCACCGACCATGAGTTCCGCCCCCATCGTATCTGAAATGAGACGGGAATTTCAATGTGAGCAAGGACACATGCCGAAGCGATCGCCGCCCGAGTAGCGGCCTTGGCACGCACCGCTGCCATCGATTATCAACGGAACAGGGCTTATTTCTTGGTTCGATCACCTTGCCGGGCACGTCCTTGAGCAATTTGGCGATCGCATCTTCCAAGCCGCTTTTCCCTGGGTTGCGGTAGCGGATGACACCTCTTGTCATCAATGATGTAAAGGGTCGGCCAGCCGCTCACGTTCCACTGGCGGGCGACTTCTCCCTTTGCCCTTCGGGCCATCGAAGATATTGGGCCAGTGATTCGCTCATTCTTGATGATCTTGGCCAGAGCCGACCGGCTCTCATCGCTGTTGACCCCGAGGAGCACGAACGGTTCTTTGTGGAACTCTTCCACGAGTTCCCGTTCGTGCGGGATCATCCTGCGACAAGGCCCTCACCAGAACCCCCAGAAGTCGAGCACGACGACCTGGCTGGCGAATTGCGAGAGTCTGATTTCTTTGCCGTCGACGTCCTTGCCGACCAGGTCCGGGGCCTTCATCCCGACTTGTAGATGATGAATCTCGCTACAAATAGCCTTTGCACTAGGGGAATAAGGCGTATCCGGGATATTCTTCGGCCAGAGTGGTTGAAAAGTTTCAGGCCATCGTGGAGCGGGCCTTGTTCGGCGCGCTCGCGGAGGGTCCGCATCTTCGTTGCCGAAGCTCTCGCGCAGGTGCAGCATTGCCGGGTAGAGCGTCGCTTCGGCTTGGACATCCTTGTCCTTGTTGGTGTTGATGACCTTTTCATAAAAAGGCGACCAGCGGATCGACGCCGGTCATTGGCTCCACGCATAGTCCAATGCACATAACTTTTCCTTCATGACGGGATCGGCTGCATGATCCACTGCGTCAGTCGTTCAATGGCCCAACGGGCACCGCGGGTTGCCTCATCGTCGGCACCCTGCGGTTCGGAGCTATTGACCAACCAGATGAGGATCGGGATGACTTCAGGTTTGCCCGCATAGTCCTCCGCCGCGCGGCGAAATCGGGGTCGAAACGCGCGGGATAGGTGGAAAAATCGGGCGTCTTGCCGCTTTCCATGGATTCCTTGGCGGCCATTTCCCACTTCCGCTCGGCCGCCTTCCATTCTTCGAGCAATTGGGCCGGTTCGTCCGCTTTGGCGAAGACCGTCGGGACCGCCGCAAGTAATCCAGTCGTGGCCAACATCAACCGAAGCGGCTTTCATGCCATGTTCCCATTCGTCCTCTGTCACTATGACCGCGCGGGCCATCGAGCCCTTAGCGGTCGCGGGCAACGTGTCATCCTTGCAGGGACGTTAACGCAGCGTAGCTTTCTGGCCAGCCGTTGGAGAAACGAGGATGGGCGTTGGCCCGACGAAAGCAGTGCGGGCGAGGTAATCCTTGGAAGGGACCACCACTGCCCGCACCAGGATGAGAGAGGAATGGAAGCAAGGGAAAGCGGGGTTTCAATTACTGTCTTTCAACTCACATTCACGGTTTCTGTTCATCTACATTCATAAGCCGGATGGGTTCTCGGTACTCACGCAGAATATTTAATGAATGCATGGGTCGCTCTCGCCCACCCCCGTTGGAACGGTAAGTCGCTTCGCAGGCTGCATTAGCTGGAAGCTGGACGGGTGGCGGCGCCAGCCCGGAAGACGGTTTGACCGACGGTGGGACGGATCCGCAGGCGTGTGGGACCTACGGGCAGAGAGCCAGGCGCGCCAATGCCGATGGCGGTACTGGGCATGGCCGGAGCAGGAAGGCGGAACGCCCGCCGTAGTCGAGCTTGCCGGGCCGGATTAGCATGAGCGAAAGACAAGTCGGGAATCAAAGATAGCAGAATACCCCAGACATCAAGAATACTCAGCTGAGTCGGGAAAGAAGGAACGTTGGGAAGTGGCCAGCGCCGAGAGACAAAACAGTTGGTTCGCGAAGCGTTTGCTAATGTCAGATACCCTGGCGACTGGTGTTTGCGAGGCAGTAGCGAGGGTGATGAGCCTCTTCTCGTGGAAGAAGAATTCAGGGAAGGATCAGTGGCAATTGCTAGAGCCTGTTTTCCTCGATCAGGCTCCGCGCAATTGGGCTCGGCGGCTAGTTTTTCTGACGAGGCGTTCCACTTTTATCTACCGGCATATCTCATCGCAGATATCGATGGTCTGCTAAGTAAAGCGGATCCCCTATTTCACCTTTGTCAAGGACTAGATGACGACTCAAAAAACAGGAAGGTTAATCCGAAGCGCTAAGCATGGAGCCGCACCTGGTTTGACGAAGCGAGCCATAAGTTTTCTATGTTTGATTGGAAAGAGGCTGCAGCGATTGTAGCTTATCTGTCTTTGATGCGAGAGCGGGATCCTCTCGATCACTAAAACTGTTGACCAAGCATTAAATAATTATTGGATGGGATTCGCATCCCGACATTTGTGACAGTTGAGGATCCGCCACTGAGTCCCAAGGCGACCGCGCATCCGGTCACCGCGATCGCGCGAGTGATGATCTCAGTCAAGAGGGGAAGGGGATAGGGACATTCTATCCATGAAAGGCGTCTTCGATTCAGGGGGCTGGACAAAGGATATTGAAAGCGAGTGGGTTAAGTGTACGAAGTCAGCGCACCAGATTACGCCGACCTGGGGACGGCGGCGGGCGAGACGACCGCAGGGATGCAGCTGAGGCCGACGTGGCGAATCTGGTCTGACCAGTGCGAGGAAGAGGCAGAGCAAATTGCAAAAAATGAATGCTCAAAACCAGGCAAGGTGGCTGAACCTTCGCCCGTAACATGTTGCTGTGTATGGCCGCTGTGATTGTCGTTTTTGCCGCGTGTGACGGCGCGCGCAAGGTATCGATAGTCCGCACCGCAACGGGCTTCGCGAGGTCACCCAATTTCGAAGGCAGGACAAAGCTGACGCAAGACAAAATGATCACAAGCTTGCGCTCGCAACTACTAAGCCGTTGCGATCAAATCATCAACTCGACAGCGTTCGATGGCCTCCAAAGGAATATATAAGCAAGAGGCTGTTGTGCAGGCCAAAGCGATCCGTCAATCGTTACTTGAAAAACCCGACACACCAATATTTCGCGCAGCTGTTTATGCTACGCTTGTACACGGTTTACCTGGAAAAAAGTATCTTAATGTCGAGTCGTCAACACCAGCCGCGACACCGTTAGGCTAATTGTGCTGGTACATGCTTCAGAGAAAGAAATCTACGAGCTACATTACGATCGAGGCCTTGCAAGTAAAGACTTTGATCTCTTGACCATAGTTGGCGTTCCAGGTGACTTCCAAGCTCTGCAGAAATCGGCGTCGAAAAAACACGTAGCTCGAAGTGGCGTAATCATCCGGGCGATCGCGGGAGCCGACGATGTTCTATTCCGAAGGAACCTCTTTCAGATATCACCGTTGCCGTGGAACGCGAGAGTGGTGAGCGCTCAAATTTTGTGCCCGTCAGAGAGCTGGACCTTAGGAAGGGTAAGCCAATTGGGCCCACCACGCGCCCCAAATCCAGAGCTACGAAGCCTTCTTGGCAAGATTGACCGTCAATTAAGGAGTGTTTTTGATGATAACTAATACGACTTGGTCCATTCTACTGATGGTCGGTGTTGTGATAATCACTTCGTCCATGGGTGCCAGTAGCTCGGATCAGCCGTCCTTTAATGGCGAAACTCGACTCTCAGACCATCTAGGCAGGCATGACTATACGAGAGGCGATCGGTTTCGGACCCACCGACGTTCTTGCCGCCACGGCCGATGAAACGCAGCACCAGGAGATGATCGGCGAGGGACTGGAATTTGCGGGAACAAAGGACCGATTCTAATTTTCAAGGCGGACCCTACAGCGGGCACGATGCCGGAGACCAAAAATAATCGGCGGCCATGTTGACTTTCTCCCACGCCGCGCAGATTAGGTAACAGTTAGGTTTTCTGAAATCAGGCTCGCGGCCAACGACGCCGACTCGTCGGAGGACCGGGACGGAGAATCCCACGCCTCTGGCAAGGTTCAGCTTTTTCAGGCAATTTCAGCATGATCGTTTTTTCTACGCCCGCGCCCCCAAACCTCCGTGGCCCGATGCCTCCTCCTGATCCGCGCCTCTGCGTTCAACGGCGGACGCGATCTTCAGACTGCCGACTCCGAAGTGTTCCGCTCAATTTCGCTTAATTTCGCCCTCCTCCCCCGGACGGCAGGCGGATTTCTCCAAGCCCCCGCCTGTCGCCTAGCCTCCAGCCTCCTTTACCAACGGCCCCAGCCCTTATTGCGATCGCGAGGTGATAATCTCGGTCAGCAAGTCCGTCTTCGATTCGTCGCGCACAAGGTGCGGATACTTCGGCCCGTCGTGATAGTCCAGCCTAGCGTTTTGAAGTAGTCGCCGTTTTCCACGAGCGGCCGGCGGATCGCCGTCCTTCGCGCGCCTGATGGCCTCTTCCATCACCTTTCGAGTCCAACGCCGACCGTCGACCGCGACCAGCTTCATCCCCGGACCGATTCCCGCTTCATACGCGGACATGCCCGGCGTCGCGTCCTGCACTTCCCCATCTTCCTTCAGCGACAGTCCGAGGGAATAACTGAGGTCGATCTGCTTCTTCGAAGCCTCGAGGCGGCGATGTATTCGTTCGCTTGTCGGTGTACTCCAGCTTCCAACCCGACTCCGTGATGCCGCCGAGCGGCGCATGTGGACCCGTCGCCGTAAGCCGCTCCGTAAAGAACGCCTTCCAATCATGCGCCGACACCGCGTTCATCGTCTTCACCACTTCGTCGAATGTATAAGGATTGACGGCCGCCAATCCGATCCCGCCCGCCGTGAAACTGTTTGCGAAATCGTCCAGCGACTTTTTGCCGCCCGTCTGGCTGCGGATCAGCACGTCGGCCTCCAGCCAGATCAACATCCCCTTCGTCGCGAAGTCGACCTCGCGCCGCCGAGGACGACCATGCCCCGCCGAATCCCGCGTTGTAGAGCTGCGGCGCGAAGTCCGCTGTATGCGTGCAGGCCGCCACTTCCGCCCCGGCCGGTGATCCAGGCTCGCCGCCACCGACGCCAGGTGCCCTCGATACTCCTTGACCGACCAGAGTCCGCTCCGCGCCCCCAGAACGCTGCCGTAATATTCCGTCAACCCCTCATACACCCACAGCAGGTCCGTCTTCATCGGCTCGTCGAAATTGGCCGTCGCGTTAGGTCCGCCGGTCGCCGATACTTCGCCATTCCACTGAATGAAAGTATTCGTGCGAAAGCAGCGTCGCCCCGGTCACGCGGAGATGGTCGTCGAGAAACAGCCGTTCTCCGCAGCGATCGTCGCTACTCTGATGGTGCTCCAGTCCGAATTCCGCGACGCGATCGCTGAGGGCCAGCAGGAAGTGATAGCGATCGTAGTGCCGCGCTCCGAAGAGCAGCGCCGGCCTCGGCGACGAGCTTGCGGTATTGCTTCTCGCGTTCTTCAGGAATCGCCAGGGCCGCCGGGCTGTCCGCCACAACGTCGATGTGATGTTCCGGCTTCTTGCTCGGCGTCAGGTTCACGTCGCGGTAGTATTCGCCGATCGCGACAGGCGAATCGACTCAGCATCGAGAGCGAGACCGGTTTGAAGTGAGACGGTTTGATCCGATTTCCGCTCGACTTCCAGCGCGTGGTTCCGAATTTCCAGCCTTCGGGCAGTTGAAGGCTTGCTTTGTACATCTGGTCGGCGGCGGTCTTTCCCTTGAGGTAGAGCAGGACGAGATTCCAATTGATCACCGCCAGTTTCGAGGAGCCGATCGCCGTCGCGGTGAAGCCTTCCGTGCCGCTCGGCGAGAGGTAGTCGAAGCGCACTTCAAGCTGTCCCGCGGCGATGGGCGCGTCGCAATGGATCGCGAACATATCCTCCAGATCGCGCGCCACGCGACGGGCTTGCCGTGCAGCTGTGATGGCCACTCCGCCCAGGTTGAGCACCGGCCCGGTGGGACCATGTTCGCCGGGGGAGCCACTTGGGATATAGGAGCGTGACGGCGCGCCCGCGGAGATGGGGATCTCCATTCTGCGCGTGGATGATCTTCCGCGGGGCTTCGCTGGCGTCGACGTCGAGCTTGACGGCTTCGGCGGCGTGTGCCCCGGCCGGCAATGCAACGCTCAACACCAGGGCATGAATCCCTATGAGACATCGATCGCGAAGAAAAGAGAACCGGTCTTTCATAAACATCCTCTCCATCACGATGCATGGAATCACGCGGATTGCTCGCCGCGGATCAGGCGCCTGGCGGACTGAAGAGCCGACGGGATGCGGCGGATACGCCACCACAGAGGTCGAACCTCGTCGACTCAGGTCCGGTGCATCGTAATCGCAAATGAGCTGATGGGGATGGAGGCGATGCCGGGAATGGTGGAGATGCCGGTGGTGGCGGTGCCGGTCAACGTGCCGTCGGCCTGCGGCATGACATCCAGCGCAGTATTCGGTGTTGACGGACGGCAGGAGCAGCCCGGCCGGCGGCTG
>ERZ1370068.11004-contig-9655_pt1 | contig 22094 bp, 33 predicted proteins | sample MGYA00561227_ERZ1370068 | MGnify/ENA primary metagenome ERZ1370068 (study PRJEB38410, sample SAMEA6850437) | metagenome | study: Metagenomic assessment of the ecological functions of the soil: analysis of the soil microbiota associated with the... | reverse complement strand
TTGAGCTTCTCGGCGACCTCGTCCGGATCTTCGCGCAGGCCGATGGTGTTGCCGTAGGACTTGGACATCTTGCGGCCGTCGAGACCCGGCACCTTGGGCGTGCGCGGTCAGCAGCGCCTCGGCTCGGGCAGGATGCTGACGCCGCTCGCCTTCCAGGTAGCCGCAGCAGTCGTTCGCGGTCGGCCACGCGTGAGCCGCGTGTTGGTCTCGACCAGCTGCGCGCGCCTTGTCGAGCGCGAGCCTGGTCGCCGTGTTCCTGGAATGCCGTGCGCAACTCGCTTGTACATGCGTGCCTGTTGCGACTGCCGAGCTGCTTGATCGCCGTTCTCGGCCTTCGTCTTCGAAGTCAGGCTCGCGGCCGTAGATGTGGTTGAAGCGCCGCGCGATCTCGCGCGTGATCTCCACGTGCGCGACCTGGTCCTCGCCGCACCGGCACGAAGGTCGGGCGGTAGAGCAGGATGTCCGCGCTCTGCAGCAGCGGATAGCCGAGGAAGCCGTAGGTCGCGAGGTCCTTGTCCTCGAGCTGCTCCTGCTGATCCTTGTAGCGTCGGCACGCGCTCGAGCCAGCCGAGCGGCGTGATCATCGACAGCAGCAGGTGCAGCTCGGCGTGCTCCGGGCACGCGCGACTGCATGAACATGCGTGGACGCGCCGGGATCGAGCCCGGCGGCCAGCCAGTCGATGACGCATCTCGCAGGATGTTCTGCTGCGATGGCCGACGGTGTCGTCGTAGTCGGTGGTCAGCGCGTGCCAGTCCGCGACGAAGAAGTAGCACTCGTACTGGTACTGCAGTTCGACCCAGTTCTTGAGCGCACCGTGATAGTTGCCGAGATGCAACTGACCCGTCGGCCGCATTCCGGAAAGAACTCGTTCGTTGCGCTTGCGGATGACTGCTCACGGGAGGCGCGCAGACGTATGGGACGTTCTCGTTGCCAGGACGCAGGGTGTCGGTCGCTCGTGAGGTCGGCCCCGATCTCCGGGAATATCGGGGAATGCCCCGACTTCTACAAGCCACAGCTTTTCCAGTGATCCGCGACCAATCCGTGTCACCGGTGGGCGGCGACGTGACGGCGCAGATCGCACGACAGTCGGTCGGTTCGATGCCGCAATGTCCCACCATCGAGCACGCAATCGACGCCCGATGCTCGAGCCGGTTTCTGGATCTCGCGCGCCGTCGGTGAGCGGCAGACTCGTCGCCGGGCAGCAGCAGGCGTCGAACTCATGATGGGTTCGCCGAGTTCCGCGAGCACGCATGCGCGGCACCGGGTGATCCGGCACGCGGATGCCGATCGTGCGTCGTCTCTCGTGTTGCAGAGCGTCGCGGGGTCTCACGCGTCGCCGGGCAGCAGGAAGGTGTACGGCCCCGGCGCTCGCCGCCTTGAGCATGCGGAACTGCCAGGTCTCGACGCGTGGCGTAACGCGCGATCTCCGCCAGGTCGCGGCACACCAGCGTGAAGTGGTGATGTACGATCCGCCTCGCGGATGCTGCCGGATGCGCTCGAGCGCGTCCTTGTCGCCAATGTGGCAGCCGAGCGCGTAAGCAGGAATCCGTCGGGTAGACGATCAGCCCGCCGTCGCGCGCGATTTCGGCCGCGCGGCGGATCAGCCGCAGCTGCGGATTTCGGATGTAGCTCGAAGCACCTGGCTCACGGCGGCGCTGCGCGCTCGCGAGGACACGGCGCTGCGCGGGGCCGTTATCATACGCGCCCCGCCTCGTACGCCAGTACGCATGCAAATCGCCATCGAATTCGCTCCGTGGGTCATCTTCGGTCTCGTCTACAAGTTCGCCGGCGGGCTCTATCCCGCCACCGCCGCACTGATGGCGGCGATTGTTCTGCCGCTCGCTTACGGCTGGCTGCGACGAACGCAAGATCAAGCAGATGCACCTGCTGCTGGCGCATCCTCGTGTGGCTGTTCGGCGCCGCGCACGCACTGATCCTCCACGACGTGCGCTTCCTGCAGTGGAAAGCCTCGGTGTACTACTGGATCTGCGGACTCGCGCTCATCGGTTCGACCTTCATCGGCAAGCAATCGCTGCTCGAGCGGCTGCTTGGCAAGACTCTCCGAAAGGCGACATGAGCCTGCCGTGTCAAACACCTGGCGCACGGGGCACCGTGCTCATTGGCGTCGCCAACATCTGCTGCTTTCCCGGCACCGGCGAACATCTGGGTCGCCGGACCGTTCGCGAGGCCGACTGGGTCACGTTCAAAGTCTGGATCGCTCACGCCGTTTTGCGCTCGTGATCACGCGCTCGAGCCTGTTGTTCTGGATGTGCGCGGCGCCGTCAGCAAGGAGGACACCGCGTGATCGACCGGCTCGCGTCAGCGCTGCCGCGCTCGAGCGCGCGCTGCATCCGGCTACGTCAAAAGATCCGCGATGACAGCGCCAAACAGCATGCCGGTCACGCCGGCGCCCGTGAAGGTGGCCACTTCCACGTCACCATCGCGGCGCGCGCGCCTTCAGGGAGTCTCGCAGGTGCAGCGACATCGGATGGTCTATGCTGCCGCCGCTGAACTCATGGGCCGGACATTCACGCGTTGTCGATCGACGCGCGCGGCCCTGCTTAGCTTCTGAACGAAGAACGTTCATTCAACCTGTTGAGTAGATCGAACGGAACTTACCCGCTTCCTGCTCGTGGGCGAACGACGCTCGCGCTGGCCGCCTGCAACAAGCCCGCCGCCACCGACACGCCCGCCGAATGTCCCCGCGACCCGGCCAAGCCGGCGCTGGTCACCAAGTCAACGACCAGCCGCTCAGCCACTGAGCTGCTACGAGGACCTTCGCCAAGATGCCTCGACACGCGCGGCAAGACGCGGCGGCGGCTGCACGCCGGAAGACCGCGAAGACCGTCCGCGACCGCCTGGTGCGTCACCGAGCTCGTCGCCCAGCAGGCCGAGAAGGATGGCCTCGCCGACGACGCTCGAACTCGCAGCGCGGCTCGAGCTCGTCACGCCTGCAGCATCCTGCAGCGGTCGCGTCGGCACGCAGAAGCATCTGCAAGGATCGCATCACCGCCACCGACGCCGAGCTGCGCGCCGAATTCGACACGCAGCTCGCCATCCGCGCCGCTGGTCGAGTATCACGCGCGCCATCCTGGTGAGCGGCGCGGACGTCGCGCTGAAGGTCATCGACCAGCTCAAGCGCGGCGCCGATCCTTCGAGCGACCTCGCCAAGCGCCGTGTCGCACTGACAAGGACTCCGCGGTCCGCGGCGGCGACCTCGGCTGGTTCCCGCCAGACCGCCATGGCCTGCGCCCTTCGCCGACGCCATTGCTCGCTGCTCAAGAAGGGAGCGAAGATCACCAAGACGCCGGTGCAGCTCCGCCGGCCGGCTGGCACGTGGTCCAGTTGCTCGGGCAGCGCGACCAGCCCGCCGCCCGCGCCTGCGAGGCCCCTGCAGGAACGGCTGCAAGCGAGATTCGTCCACACCAAGAAGTTCCATCGCGTACTCGCGGACGGACTGGTGCGGGCCGCGAAGATCACGCCGGCGCTGCAGAATCCGCCCGCCTCGGCGCACGGCGCCACGGCGCCCGCGGCACCTGCCGCACCGGCTGCTGCGCCCGCGCCGACTCCTCCAGCCAACTAGCTTGCCGAAGATCAGGGCCGCCGGTTCCTCACGTCGGGGGATCCGGCGGCCTTCTTGTTTTCAAGGATCTGTTCGAGCGCGGCCTCGTCGAGTATGCGCACGCCGAGTGCCGCGCCTTGGCGGCGAGCTTGGAGCCGTGCATCGGCCCCCGCCACCAGGAAGCTGGTCTTCTTCGAGACGCTGCCCGACACGGCTTGGCGCCCAGCTCTCGCAGTGCCTCTTCCGCCGTTTCAGCGTTCCATGGCCGCCAACGTGCCGGTAATCGCGAAGGTCAGGCCGGCAGAGCGGCAGCTCCTCGGCCAGCGCGACGTCGATCCTGGGCCACGATCACCTTTGGCGTCGATGAGCCTGGTGACCTGCCTGCCGCGCGTCCGGGGCTTGGCAAAGAACCTGGCGATTTCCTGCGAAACGACCGGACCCACGTCGGGCTGTCTCCTCGACCTTCGCGGCGTCGGCCTGCATGAGCGGGCTCGAGGTCGCCAAACTGTTCGGCCAGCGCGCGCGCCACGTTGATTACGCCCACCTGCGGATGCCGAGAGCGAACAGCAGGCGCGGCAAGGCCAGCTTCGTTTACTTTCTTCTCGATGGCCTTGATGAGGCTGGCGGCATTCTTCTCGCCGGAAACGCCGTTCGGCGGGTTTGCCGTCCTCCGGTTTCTGCGCGCAACGAACTGAGCGCACCCGGTTCCGCTTCGGTGAGCGAATACAGGTCCGCAGGCGTGTTGAGGCGGCCGTCATTCACCAGCTGTTCGACCAGCTTCTCGCCCAGTCCTTCCACGTCCATGGCGCGCCGGCCGGCGAAGTGCAGGAGCCACTCGGCTGCTGCGCGCGGCATTTGACGACGCCGCCCGGTGCACTTGTAGACCGCCTGGTCCTCCAGCGCGGACCACCGGCGAGCCGCACACCGGGCAAGTCGCCGGCATGACGATCGGCGCGCGCATCGGCCGGCCGCTCGTTCGGGCAGATAGCGCACCACCTCCGGGATCACGTCGCCGGCGCGCCGCACGACCACCGTGTCGCCGATCGCGCACGATCCTTGCGCGCGACCTCGTCCATGTTGTGCAGCGTGGCGTTGCTGACGGTGACGCCGCCGACGAACACCGGCTCGAGCTTGCGCGGCCGGGCGTCAGCGCGCCGGTGCGGCCGACGTTGAAGATGACGTCTTCGAGCAGCGTCATCTCTTCGTCGGCCGGGAACTTGTGCGCCAGCGCCCAGCGCGGCGCGCGCGACACGAAACCGAGCTTCTCCTGGTCGGCGCGACTATCTACCTTGTAGACCACGCCGTCGATCTGGTACGGCAGCTTGCGCGCGGCGCGCGCCGATGTCGCGGTAGTACGCGAGGCAGCCTTCCGACGCCCGACGACCTGTTTGCGCTTCCGGGCAGGTGCGCAGGCCCCATTGCGTTGAGCTGCGGCGCGAGTTCGCTGTGGCGCGCGGGCACCGCGCCGCCCTCCACCACGCCCGAGCGCGTAGAAGAAGAGATCGAGCGGCGCGTGCGCGGTGATGCGCGGATCGAGCTGGCGCAGGCTGCCCGAGGCGGCGTTGCGCGGATTGACGTACGTCTTGTCGCCGCGCGCCGCGGCGTCGCGATTCATCTTCTCGAAGCCCGCGAACGGCAGGAACACTTCGCCGCGCACTTCGAGCACCGCGGGCGGCTTGCCGCGCAGGCGGCGCGGCACCGAGCGGATCGTGCGCGACGTTGGCGGTGACGTCCTCGCCGGTGACGCCATCGCCGCGCGTGGCGGCGCGGAGTACTCGCCGTTGCGGTAACATCACCGAAGATCGCCGAGGCCGTCGAGCTTGGGTGTCGGCCGCGTAGTCGATCGGCCCTCGACTGCCGAGCCGCTCGCGCACCTTGCGATCGAAGTCGGCGAGATCCTCGTCGCTGAAGCCATTGCCCAGCGACAACATCGGGATGGCGTGCCGCACCTCGGCGAATTCCGGCGGCGACGCTGCCCGACACGCGCTGCGTGGGCGAATCGGCGGTGACCAGTTCGGGGTGCGCGGCTTCGAGCGCACGCAGCTCGTTCATGAGCCGGTCGTACTCGGCGTCCGGCACCGACGGCTCGTTGAGCACGTAGTAGCGGTGATCGTGGCCGTTGATTTCATCGCGCAGCTGCGCGACGCGCTGCGCTGCACCGCCGCACCCGCCATGATCAGCTCTCGCCGGCGGCGCGCGCCTGGCGGGCGCCTCGAGCGACTGGCGCAGACGCGCGATGCGCTGCGCGCGTGAGCTCTTCGCCGTGCTGATCGGTGATGCGTGCCGTCGAGGCCGTTCGGCGAGCTGCGCGCGCGGCGCGCACCAGCTCATCGAAGGTCTCGCGCTCGGGCAGCGGTCCCGGCAACACCGCGAACAGGTTGAGTCCCGGAGAAGCGCTGCGAATCCATGATCGACGGATCGAAGGTGCCGGGTTGCGCCAGCGCCGCGGCACTCACGATCGCACGCGGCCGCTCGGCATTCGGCAGGTGATAGATGTCGAGCGGGCCGTGCCAGAAACCGGCGCTGCGCGAACGCCTGGCGCAGCGTGCGCCCGCGAAACGCGGCTCGCGCTGCGGCATCACGCGCAGCGTGACGATGCGGCGTTCGGCTTCGCTTCGGCCAGTGCGAGCACCAGCTGCGGTCCGCGCACCGGCTGCTCGTCGAACACGCGCACTTGCCGGAGATCTCGCCGTGCGTCGGTCTCGATCGTAGCATGGCCGATGGCGGCGTCGTGGCGCGTCGTCCGGCGCGTCACGCGCCGCCCGATGCGCCGACGTCGACACGCGCCACCTCATCTGAAATGGCGATGCCGAGTGCGCGGCGCGTGCCGGATCGCAGAGGTGCTGGCGAGCTCGATGACCGGCAGGCTGTCCGAGACGCGACGCGCGTCGTCGCGCACCACGTTGATATCCGGCAGCGGTCGCCTGCGACGCGCGACGCGCCATCTCGCGTACCGGCGACATCGCTGCGCGCGAGTCGCGGCTCAAGGCGCGACCACGCCGTCGCACGCCACCATTCGAAGCCCGCGATGCCGGCGATGAACAACACGCCGACGACGAGCGAGAATGAGGCGCAGCTCGCGTCATCTACGTCAGCCCGTGGCCATGCGCACCGCCTCGTCGACGTCCACGGACACGAGGCGCGAGCAGCCCGGCTCGTGTCATGGTGACGCCGATCAGCTGCGAGGCCAGCTCCATCGGTCGCCTTGTTGTGCGTGATGAAGATGAACTGCACGCGCTCGGACATCTCGCTTGCACGATGTCGCAGAAGCGGCCGACGTTGTGCTCGTCGAGCGGCGCGTCCACTTCGTCCAGCAGGCAGAACGGCGCCGGATTCAGGTCGAAGATCGAGAACACCAGCGCGACCGCGGTCAGCGCCTTCTCGCCGCCCGACAGCTGGTGGATGCGTGCTGTTGCGCTTGCCCGGCGGGCGCGCCATGATCGGCGACGCCGGCGCTCGAGCATGTCCTCGCCGACGAGCTCGAGATACGCGTGACCGCCGCCGAACAGCGCGGGGAACTTGTCCTTGCAGGCCGGCGTTGATGCGGTTGAACGTGTCCTCGAAGCGCGTGCGCGTCTCGCTGGTCGATCTTGCGCATGGCCTCTTCGAGCGTGGTCGAGCGCCGCGGTGACGTCGGCGAACTGGCGGTCGAGGTATTCCTTGCGCTCGGACTCGATTCCTTCGAGCTCGTCGATGGCCGCCAGGTTCACCTGGCCCGAGCTTCTCGAGATCCGCGCGCGCGCCGTTCAGCGACTCTTCCCAGGCGCTGACACGCGCATCGGCCGCGAGCCCGGCGAGATTTCGGCAAGCTCGAAGCGCGTGGCGGCGAACTGCTCGACGATGCCTTCGCGGCGCACGCGCGATTCCTGCGCCAGCAGGCGCGCCTGCTCCACGCCGCGCGCGCCGTGTTGACGCGCGTTTCGGCATCGAGGCGCTTTTCATCGAGCGCGCGCAGCGCGCGCGTCGGCTTCTTCGAGCGCGCGACGCTCGGTCGGCGAGCTCAGCTTCGACGTCGAGGCGGCGCGCGAGGAAATCCGCGAGCCTGCGCTTCGAGGCTCGACGATCGGCTGGTCGCCGTCGGCGAGCGTCGCTTCGAGCTCGGCGCCGCGCGTCTGAGTCTGCGCGTCGCTGATCGGCCATGCGCTTGAGGCCGACGCTCATCGAGCTCTCGCTCGAGCGGCGCGACTCGATGCGGATCAGCAGGTCGCGGCTGGCGAGCTGCGCGGCCTGCGGAGCGGCGCGCGCGCCGCCTGCACCGCCTCGCGGCGCTCCTCGCGCTCGGCCTTCGAGCTCGGCGCGGCGTGAATCGAGCGCGTCGAGCGCGACCAGGCCGCGATCGAGCTCGGCGCGGGCGCGCGCCAGCGCGTCCTGCGCGAGGCCGATCTCGCGCGCGACTTCGGCGGCCTCTTCTTCGAGGCGCTCGCGGCGCAGCGTGGATTCCTGCGAACGCGCGCGCTCGCCTTCGAGCTGGCCGAGCAGGTCGGCGTGGTCGCGATGCGCGCCCTGGATGCGGCTCTGCGCCGCGTCGCGCTCGCGCTCGGCGCTGCGCCAGCTGCTCGCGGCAGGTGGCGAGAGCGCGCTTCGCATGTCGCGCGTGTTCTCTTCGCTGCGCGCCAGCTCGACGCGCAGCTGCTTGAGCGCGCTGTTCGCGCTCGAGCACGCCGGAGTGCGGATCGCCGCCGCGATTGACGCGCAGCCAGTCGCGGCCGATCCACTCACCCGTGCGGGTGATGACCGATTCGTCGTGCGAGAGCTCGCGGCGCATGCGCAGCGCCTCGGCCAGCGTTTCCGCCGAGGCGCACTCGCGACAGCAGGCGCACGATCGCGGCGGGCCGCTGACCACGCCCGACAGCATGCCCGGCGCTGCCGTCGGCTCCGACGTGCCCGCCGGCCTGCAGCAGCGACATGCGGCCCGACCGGCAAGCTCGGGCAGCACGCCGGCGACGTCATCGAGCTCGTCGACGCACAGCGGCTTCGAGATAGTCGCCGAGCGCGGTTTCGACGGCGCGTTCCCAGCCGCCGTTCACCGACAGCTGCGCGGCGAGACGCGGCTGCTTGCCGAGGCCCGGAGCTCGTCGAGCCACTCGGCGGTGCGCGAATCGCCGCGCCGCAGCGCCGCCTTCTGCAGGGCCTCGAGCGACACCACTTCGGCGCGGCGCGCGCTCGCGATCGTTGCGCGCTGCTTCGAGGCGCTCTTCGGCGTCGAACTGCGCGGCGCGCAGCTTCTGCGAGCGATCGAGCGCGCGCGGTCGAGCGCGCTGCGACAAGCTCATCGGCGCGTGCTGCGCGCCGCTGGATTCCTTCTCGGCGAGCTGGCCGAGCAGCGCCGGAAGATTCCTGCGCCATCAGCGCTTCGCGCTCGACCGCGAGGCGATCGGCCTGCGCTGGCGAGGCGGCGCAGCTGGTTCTCCAGCTGCTCGATGCGCGCGCGCTCGACCTGCGTGGTCTGGTGCGCGGCGCCCTGCTCGCGGTTGAAGTCCTTCCCAGCGCTGCTGCCAGTCGGCGAGCTGCCTGCTTCGGCGGCGGCCAGCGCTCTCGTTGCAGCGTGCACTCTCGGCGGTCTGCGCCTGCGCGAGCTCGGCGCAGAGCTGTTCGATCTTCGGCGCGCAGGCTCGGCGATCTGGCGCTCGTCGCGATCGATGTGCGAGTTCGAGCTCGGCCAGCGTGGCGCGCGCCTGCGCGAGCTCGTTGCGCTGCTGCTCGCGCAGCTCGCGCGTGTGCGTGATGGTCTGTTCGGTGCGGCTGATCTCCGCGCCGATTTCGTAGTAGCGCGCCTGCACGCGCGCTCACGCGCTCGGACTGCTCGTTCTGGTAGACGCGCTGCGTCTCGATGGCGGCTTCGGCCGCGCGCTGGTCGGCGAGCGCCTGCTGCATCGTGAGCTCGCACTCGCGCACCGCGCTGTCCTGCACCTCGGCGCCGGAGTCGATCTCGCGCAGCGCGCAGCGCCAGCAGCTCCGCGGTGAGGCGGCGCTCGGTTTCCTTCGAGCGCCTGGTAGCGGCGCGCGGTCGCGGCCTGGCGCTGCAGGTGGCGGATCTGCTTGTCGACTTCGTCGCGCACGTCCTGCAGGCGCTCGAGGTTCTCGCGCGTGTCGGAGATGCGCGCCTCGGTCTCCTTGCGGCGCTCCTTGTAGCGCGAGATGCCGGCGGCCTCCTCGACGAACGCGCGCATGTCATCGGCCTTGGCCTCGATGACGCGCGAGATCATGCCCTGCTCGATGATGGCGTAGCTGCGCGAGCCGAGGCCGGTGCCGAGGAACAGCTGCGTGATGTCCTTGCGGCGGCAACGCGCGCCGTTGAGGAAATAGTTGGACGTGCCGTCGCGCGCCACCTGGCGCTTGAGCGACGACCTCGGCGTAGTCGGCGTACGGGCCGGAGATCTTGCCGTCGCTGTTGTCGAACACCAGTTCGACGGAGGCGGTGCCGACCGGCTTGCGCGACGCCGGAGCCGTTGAAGATGACGTCGATCATCGAGTCGCCGCGCAGGTGCTTGGCGCGACAGCTCGCCCATCACCCAGCGCACCGCGTCGATGATGTTCGACTTGCCGCAGCCGTTCGGGCCCGACGACGCCGGTGAGATTGCTCGGAAAGCCGACCGAGGTCGGATCCGCGAACGACTTGAAGCCGGCGACTTTGATCTTGGTCAGGCGCATCTGATTTATTCCGAGCGTCGGCGTAGCGGATGAATTGGCGCCGTAGTGTAAAGTAATCGCAATATTTTTCAGGCTCGCTTCGTGCAGAGCGAGACGCCGCGACAAATCCCGCGCAATCAACATGTCCACGCAACCTTCGACACGACTTGAGACTTTCGCAAATCCCGCGCGCGAGACCGACTACACGATCCGCATGACGCTGCCGGAGTTCACCTGTCTGTGTCCGAAGACCGGCCAGCCGGACTTCGCCACCTTCGAACTCGAATACGTGCCGGATGAGCTGTGCGTCGAGCTCAAGTCGCTCAAGCTCTACCTGTGGTCGTTTCGCGACCGCGGCGCCTTCCACGAGGCGGTGACCAATCAGATCGCCGACGACCTGGCCAGCGCATGCAGCCCCGCTTTCTGCGGCTCGCGGGCAAATTCAACGTCCGGGTGGCGATCTACACCACGGTGGTCGTGGAACGGCGCAAGACCCGGCTGGAAGGCGCGCCGCCAGCGGTCGAACTGCCCTGATTTGCGTCAGAAAATCGACCGTCGTAGTCGCTAATTCACGCGCTGTACAGGCAAAAGACTCGCCGGTATAATCCCGCGTCCTGCAAACCGGCCCCCTTCGGATAAGGGCCTGGAGCGACACACAATGCCGACCAAGCGAGCGGCTGCAAAGCCCGCAAAGCCGAAGAAAGCCGAGAAACCAAAGTTGACCGCAAAGAAGCCGGCGACTGAAACCCGTCGCAGCCAAATCGCCGCAAAACCTGTCGCCGGCGAAAGCGCCTGTCGCCGCGAAGCCGCGCTCGCGCGAAGCCCGTCGACCCGCGCCCATAGCCCGCTCAGCGCCGAGCCGGCTGCCAGCGCGACGCCGGTTGCACAGGCCATCCGCAAGGCGCGCGCCGTCCGAGCGCATCGTCGTGACGGCGAACGGCGTGCCGTCAGCCGGCCGGTATCTGCCGCGCCGCCGCGCGCCGCCGCCGATGATGACGCCGACGACGACGAACGACGTCGGCAGCCTGCTCGCGGGCCCTCGCAACGTAACGCCGTACATCGCCAAGCGTGGCGAGGCGTACATGAACAATGTGCAGCTCGACCACTTCAGCAACATCCTGAACGGCTGGAAGCGCGACCTGATGGAAGAAGTCGACCGCACCGTCTCTCACATGAAAGACGAAGCGGCCGAATTTCCCGGATCCGAACGACCGCGCCACGCAGGAAGAAGAGTTCAGCCTCGAGCTGCGCACGCGCGATCGCGAACGCAAGCTGATCCGCAAGATCGACGAAGCCCTGAAGCGCGTCGAAGACGGTTCGCTACGGCTACTGCCTCGAGACCGGCGAAGAAATCGGCGTGAAGCGCCTCGAAGCGCGGCCGGTGGCGACGCTCACGATCGAAGCGCAGGAACGCCGCGAGCGCCGCGAACGTCAATACGGCGACCGGGACGACCGGTACCGCTGACGACGCGGTTCTGAAGTGACCTTGCAGCGAATCTGCACGGACGCCGCCCTTCGGCGCGGCGATTTTCCATTGTGAGGCGCCCTGAAGACCCTGGCAAGGTTCGCGCCGTCTCCCACCGGGCCCCTTGCATCTCGGCTCGCTGCTGGCCGCAGCCGGCAGCTATCTCGACTGCCGCGCGCGCACGGCGCGCGCTGGCTGGTTCGCATCGAGGACCTCGATACCCCGCGCGTCGTGCCCGGTTGCGCCGACGAGATGCTGCGCACGCTCGAAGCCTTCGGCTTCGAATGGGACGGCGAAGTGCTCTACCAGAGCACGCGCCGCGAGGCGTATCGCGCAGCGCTCGCCGCAGCTCAGCGCCGCCGGGCGCATGTTCGCCTGCAGTTGTTCGCGCAGGATCTCGCCGGCCCAGCGTCGACGGACGACGACGCCGCAGGATACCCGGGCACCTGCCGCAACGGGCCCACCCGCGCAGCGGCGCCGACCGCGCTACGCTTCCGCGTGAGCGACGCGCACGATCCACTTCGACGACCTGTTCTCGGGGCCGCCAGGATTTCGACCTGGCCACCTGCGGCGACGTCGTCGTCGAGCGCCGCGATGGCCTCGACTAGCTACCAGCTCGCCGTCGTGGTCGACGACGCCTTCCAGGAGGTCACGCGCGTGGTGCGCGGCGCGGACCTGCTGATCGAGCACGCCCTGGCAGATCGATCTGCAGCGAGGCCCTGGCCCTGCCACGTCCTATCTACGGGCACCTGCCGCTGGTGCTCGAGCCGGACGGCTCCAAACTATCCAAGTCGAGCCGATGCGGTACCGCTCGATCCATCGCGACGGCATCCCGCGCGCCTCTACATTCGACCCTTACGCTTTTGTCGCAAGCCCGCACGCCCGATCTGGCCGCACTCCTCTATTAAAGATGTGTGGAATTGGGCAATTGCGCACTGGAACCCGCAAGCGCTTGCGGGCAAGACCGCGTGTCCGCCTGTCCGCCGCCGGCGACACAAAGCAGATATCTACCAGCAGAAAATTGTGGGGTGCAGCGAGAAGTACTAAGGTAAGCGCCACATGGAGGGTGAAGGCATGAGCGAACCACGCGTCATCAAGAAATACCCGAACCGTCGTCTCTACGACACGGTGCAAAGCAAGTACATCACGCTCAGCGACATCCGCTCGCTCGTGCTCGAACGCATCGAGTTCGTCGTCATCGACAAGAAATCGCAGGACGACATCACGCGCAGCATCCTGCTGCAGGTGATCGCCGAGCAGGAACACGGTGTCGATCCGGTCATGAGCCGCGATTTCCTCTCGCAGGTCATCCGCTCGTACGGCGGCAATCTGCAGAACATGCTGAGCAGTTACCTCGAACAGAGCATGAAGCTGTTCGGCTCGCAGCAGCGCGAACTGCGCGACAAGGTCAAAGCCGTCGTCGGCATGGATCCGGTGGAGACCGTCGCCGGCGTCGCGCAGCGCAACTACCAGCGCTGGCGCTCGGTGCAGGATGAGATCTTCAAGCACGCTCATGAACGCCGCGGGACGTGGCGGGCGACGACGGCGAAGACAAAGCCCACCGACTCGGCCAGCCACCAGTAGCGTCGCGCCGGCCAGTCGAACGGCCACGTTCCTGCGCCTCCGACGGGACGCGGGGCCTCTTCACACCTCAACGACGACTCGAACCGCATGGCGCTCTGCCCGCAATGTGACCATTCGGTCCTGGTCCACACCGCTGCTGACCGACAACCTTGCGGGCTACAGCTGCGGCAATAGTGCCTCGGCACGCTGGTGAGCCTGGTCTGCCTATCGCGCCTGGCGCGGACAGCGCAGCGCGCGGCCGCATGCTCACGCGCCACGCGCACCGCCGACGCCGGACTGTCGATGCCGCCCGATTCCATCGGCGCGAAGAAGTGCCCGAAGTGCCGCTCGCTGATGAGCAAGTACCGGATCCAGCAGCCGACAAGAGCCAATCGCCTCGACTACTGCCCGCACTGCGAGGAAATCTGGCTCGACGAAGGTGAGTGGCAGCTGGTCGAAGGCCTGGTGTCGCCGGCGACTTCACGCGCGTGTTCACCGCAGGCTTGGCAGTACGCGGTGCGCGCCGGCGTGACCGACGCCATGGAGGAGCAGCGGCTGCGCGAGGTGTTGGGCGGCGACTACGATCGCGTGGTGCAGTTCGCCGAGTGGCTGCAGTCGCAGCCGGCGAAGTCAGGAGATCCTCGCGCTGGTCGAGCGCGCGATACAGGGGCTCAAGCACCGCCATAATGAAAAGCCCGGAGAAACGCCGCCCTTGCGAGGCCGGCGCGTTCGCTGAAACAGCTGAAGGGCCTAACCCCGTTCACTTCAGTTGGAGGCGGGACGTCCCGCATCGACAGGCGCACGCGACCTGGCGGTCGACCTCGAGCACCTTCACGCGCACGTTGTCGCCTTCCTTGAGCTTGTCCGCGACCTTCTCGACGCGCTCCTCGCTGATCTGCGAGATGTGCACGAGACCGTCGCGGCCCGGCAGGATGGTGACGAACGCGCCGAAGTCCATGAGGCGCACGACCTTGCCTTCGTAGATGCGGCCGACTTCGACGTCGGCCGTGATCAACTCGATGCGCGCCAGCGCTTCGCGACCGGCAGCGCCCGAGACGCTGGCGATCTTGACCGTGCCGTCGTTCTCGATGTCGATCGTGGTGCCGGTCTCTTCGGTGATCTGGCGGATGACCGCGCCACCCTTGCCGATGACGTCGCGGATCTTCTCCGGGTCGATCTTGAGCGTGATGATCGACGGCGCCCACTCGGACATCTTCTCGCGCGAGGTGGAGATGACCTTGTTCATCTCGCCGAGGATGTGCAGGCGGCCTTCTTTGGCCTGGGCCAGCGCGACCTTCATGATGTCGGCCGAGATGCCCTCGACCTTGATGTCCATCTGCAGCGCGGTGACGCCGTCTTTCGAACCGGCCACCTTGAAGTCCATGTCGCCCAGGTGATCTTCGTCACCCAGGATGTCGGTGATGACCTTGAAGCGTCTCGCCTTCGAGCACGAGGCCCATGGCGACGCCGGCGACCGGCGCCTTGATCGGCACGCCCGCGTCCATGAGCGACAGCGAAGCGCCGCAGACCGAAGCCATCGACGACGAACCGTTCGACTCGAGAATTTCCGAGACGATGCGGATGACGTACGGGAATTTCTCCATGTCCGGCATCATCGCGGCGATGCCGCGGCGCGCCAGGTTGCCGTGGCCGATTTCGCGGCGCTTCGGCGATCCCATCATTCCGGTCTCACCGACCGAGAACGGAGGAAAGTTGTAGTGGAACATGAACGGCTCGCGGCGTTCGCCTTCGAGCGCGTCGATGATCTGCGCGTCGCGGCCGGTGCCGAGGGTGGTGGCCACCAGCGCCTGCGTCTCGCCGCGCGTGAACAGCGCCGAACCGTGGGTACGCGGCAGCACGCCGACCTTCACGGTGATCGGACGCACCGTGGTCGCATTGCGACCGTCGATGCGCGGCTCACCATTGAGGATGCGCTGGCGGACGATGTTGCTCTCGAGCTTGAACAGCGAATTGTCGACGTCGTCGGCGGTGAACTTCGGAGCGTCGCCGCCGGACAGCGCCAGCGATCGCGGCGGCCTTGATCTCGTTGACCTTGGCGGAGCGCGCCTGCTTCTCGGTGATCAGGTAGGCATCGGACAGCGCCTTCTGCGTGCGTCGCGGCAACAGCTGCGTCGAGTTCGGCGCTGATCGCCGACGGCTTCCAGTCCCACTTCGGCTTGCCGACGGCGGCGACCATTTCGTTGATGGTCTTGATGGCGATCTGCATCTGCTCGTGGCCGAACACCACGGCGCCCAGCATCACTTCTTCGGACAGGCCCGAGGCTTCGGACTCGACCATGAGCACCGACTTCGCGGTGCCGGCGACCACCAGGTGCAGCTGCGATTCCTTGAGCTCGCTTGCGCGTCGGGTTCAGCAGGTACTGGCCATTCTTGTAGCCGACGCGCGCGGCGCCGATGGGGCCGGCGAACGGCACACCCGCCAGCGACAGCGCGGCCGAGGCGCCGATCAGCGCGGGAATGTCAGCGTCGATATCCGGATCCATCGAGACGCACCATGCGCCACGACCTGCACTTCGTTGAAGAAGCCGTCGAGGAACAGCGGGCGGATCGGGCGATCGATGAGGCGCGAGGTCAGCGTCTCTTTTTCGGTGGGCCGGCCTTCGCGCTTGAAGAAGCCACCGGGGATGCGGCCCGCGGCGTAGGTCTTCTCGATGTAGTTGACGGTCAGCGGGAAGAAGTCCTTGCCCGGTACCGCCTTCTTGGCGGCGACCGCGGTGACGAGGACGACGGTGTCGCCCATCGAGACGACCACCGAGGCGCTGGCCTGGCGGGCGACTTCGCCGGTTTCGATGGAGACTGAATGCTGACCGTATTGAAATGATTTCTTGAGAACGCTCACGCTTTGATTCCTTCACGAGGCCCAAATGCCTCGAGTGCGTTATTGACGGGAGAAACGAAAAAGGCCGCGCTGGATGCGCGGCCTTCGGGTTCGGTAGTTAGCGCCGGAGGCCCAGACGCTCGACGACCTCCTGATACTTCGCAGGCTTGGTGGCCTTCAGGTAGTCGAGGAGCTTGCGGCGCTGGTTCACGAGCTTCACCAGCCCGCGACGCGATGCATGGTCGCGCTTGTGCGCGCCGAAGTGGTCGCCGAGGCCGTTGATGCGCTCGGAAAGCAGCGCGATCTGGACTTCGGGCGAGCCGGTGTCGTTGGCGGCGCGCTGGAAGTGCGGCGACCACACCGGTTTTCTTTCAGTGGCAAGAGACATCTTAGGTTTGATCCTTAGAATCGATAAATTCGACCTGGATTTTGCGGGCGCGAATTCTACAGAAAAGCGTTCACAAAGCATAGGCTTAGGTGAATCGTTGGAGCGATCAGTCGCCGCGGCTGCAGCCGGCCGTCCGGCAAGCACCTCGGCCAGGCCCAGAAACGCCCCTCCGGGCCCGTAGAGGCAGACCCGTCGCCCGACGGACGCCGCAGCCAGCGTCGCTGCAGCACCGCCTGCCCGTGCCGCAGCGCACGACCGCTTGCATCGCGACGCCGGCCTGCAGGCAGCGCCTCGCAGCGCCACATCGGGCGCCAGCAGGCCCGCTGGCGTCCGCTGCGCCCGCCAGCACGGCCTCGAGGGTGAACATCGGCATGTCGCGGAACGGCTCGACCCAGGCGCGCCGCAGCCGGGTCAGATGACCGCAGGTGCCGAGCTTGCGGGCGATGTCTTCGCCGAGCACCCGGATGTAGCGTGCCCTTGGCGCATTCGCAGACCAGGTCCAGCGCGTCGGGCGCGCAGGCCAGCAGTTCGAGCCGCCGGATTTCGATGGTGCGCGCCGGCGCGCTCCACTTCGATGCCCTGGCGCGCCAGCTCGTACAGCGGCCGGCCCGTCGCGCTTCAGCGCCGAATACATGGGCGGCACCTGCGCTGGACGCCGCGAAAGCCCGCCAGCGCCGACTCGACGCGCGCGGCGTCGAGCGCGGGCACCGGCTGCCTGCTCGACCACCGCCGCCCTCGGCATCGCCGGTATCGGTGCGCGCGCCGAGCTGCACGGTGAATTCGTAGCACTTGGCGCCGGATTCGATTTCGGCGATGACCTTGGTGGCCTCGTCGAGGCACAGCGGGCAGCATGCCGGTGGCCATCGGATCGAGCGTGCCGACGTGACCGGCGCTGCTGGCGCCGATAGGCCTTGCGCACGCGCTGCAGCGCACCGTTCGACGTCAGCCCCTGGGGCTTGTCGAGCAGGATGATGCCGGTCGGCATGAGGCGCCTAATCGGTCGGATCCTTGCCCTGGTCGGACTTCACCGCGCCATCGATGAGGCGCGTGAGCTTGTCGGCGTGTCTCGATCTGCTGGTCGTAGACGAACTCGAGCTTGGGCGCGTGCCGCAGCGCAGCGCGCGTCCGAGCTCGCCGCGCAGAAACCCGGCAGCGCGATTCGAGCCCTTCGCGTCACTTCTTCGGGCGTGTGCTTGCTCGCCGAACGGCACGAAAAGATGCGCGCGCGTGGACATGTCCGGCGCGACGTTGACCGGCGGTCAGCGTGATGTTGCCGACGCGCGGATCGCGCACTTCGCGCGACACCAGCGTCGACAGACACGCGCTGCATCTCGCCTTCGATGCGGGCCAGGCGTTGCGATTTGGCACTCATGCTGCACCGCAGTCACGCTCACTGGATGCTGCGAGCAACCTCGACGCGCGAGATAGCACTCGATCTGGTCGCCGACGCGCACGTCCTGGTAGTTCTTCACGCCGATGCCGCACTCGGTACCGGCGCGCACTTCGCTGGCGTCGTCCTTGAAGCGGCGCAGCGATTCGAGCGCGCCCTCGAAGATCACCACGCTGTCGCGCAGCACGCGGATCGGGTTGTTGCGCTTGACCGCGCCTTCGGTGACGAGGCAGCCGGCGACCACGCCGAACTTGCTCGAAGCGGAACACCTCGCGCACCTGTGCCGTGCCGACGATGGTTTCCTTGATCTCGGGCGCGAGCAGGCCGCTCATCAACTGCTTCACGTAGTCGATGGCTTCGTAAATGATGCTGAAGTACTGCACTTCGACTTCGCTGTCCTTCATCGCGTCGCGCGCGGCCGCATCGGCACGCACGTTGAAGCCGACGATGCGCGCCTGCGAGGCCGCGGCCAGCTGCACGTCGGAGATGGTGATGCCGCCCACGCCGCTGGCGATGATCTTCACCTGCCACTTCGTCGGTGGCGAGCTTGTTCAACGCATCGCGCAGCGCCTCGGCGCTGCCCTGCACGTCGGTCTTGAGCAGGATCGGGATGCTGCCGAGCTTCTGCTCTTCCATCTGCGCGAACACGTCGCCGCATCTTCGAGGCCTGCTTCGCGAGTTTCACGTCGCGGAACTTGCCCTGGCGATACAGCGCGACTTCGCGCGCCTTGCGTTCGTTCTCGACCGCGAGGAATTCGTCGCCCGCGTTGGGCGAGCCCTGCAGGCCCAGCACCTGCACCGGCATCGACGGCGCCGCGCTATCTACCGGCTTGCCGTTCTCGTCGAACATGGCGCGCACGCGGCCGAATTCGTTGCCCGCGATGATCGGGTCGCCGAGCTTCGAGCGTGCCGCGCTTCACCAGCACCGTTGCCACGGCACCGCGGCCCTTCTCGACCGAGGATTCGATGACGATAGCCGGTGGCGAGGCCGTCGGCCGCCGCCGTGAGCTCGAGCACTTCGGCCTGCAGCAGGATGGCGTCCAGCAACGCGTCGACGCCCTGGCCGGTCTTCGCCGACACCTGCACGAACATGTTCGTTGCCGCCCCATTCTTCGGCGATGACTTCGTGCTTGGACAGCTCGGTGCGCACGCGATCCGGGTTCGGCGTCGCGGCTTGTCGATCTTGTTCACCGCCACGACGATCGGCACACCGGCCGCCTTGGCATGCTGGATTGCTTCGATGGTCTGCGGCATGACGCCGTCGTCGGCCGCGACCACGAGCACCACGACGTCCGTGGCCTTCGCGCCGCGCGCACGCATGGCGGTGAACGCCGCGTGGCCGGGCGTATCGAGGAACGTGATCACGCCCTTCGGCGTTTCCACGTGGTACGCGCCGATGTGCTGCGTGATGCCGCCGGCCTCACCCGCGGCCACTTTCGTGCGTGCGGATGTAGTCGAGCAGCGAGGTCTTGCCGTGGTCGACGTGGCCCATGACGGTGACCACGGGCGGACGCGGCGATTCGGTCTCGGGCGCTTCCTCGCCCTGCAGATCCTCTTCGACCTGGTCGCCCTTCGAGTACCTTGGCGATGTGGCCCATCTCTTCGACCACCAGCGTCGCGGTGTCGCGATCGATCGGCTGGTTGATGGTGGCCATCACGCCCATGTTCAGCATGGTCTTGATGACTTCGGTGGCCTTGACCGCCATCTTCTGCGCGATTTCCTGCGGCGTGATGGTCTCGCCGATGGTGACTTCGCGCTTGATCGGCGCGGTGGGCATTTCGAACGCGTGGCGTCGCCTCGACGCTCACGCTGCCGGTGCCGGTGCGTTCCTTGACGCGCTTCTTCTTCTTGTTGCGCGCGCCGACGCCGCCGGCGACGTGCAGCTCCTGGCGTCCGTAACGCGGTGTCCTTGGCCGGGATCGACGACCGACGGCACCGGCGCCTTCTCCGGCTTGTGGCGCTCGGGGCGCGCGGCTGCGGTGCGCGGCCGCGGCTTCCAGCGGCGGCGCGGCGCTGCGCTTCCGGTTTCCTGCTTGGCGCGCGCTTCTTCCTGCGCGCGACGCGGCTTCTTCGGCCTGCTTCTTGCTGCGTGGCTTCGTCTTCGATGCGGCGGCGGTTCTCCGCCTCCATGCGCTCGCTTTCCTTGCGCGCGGCTTCCTGGCGCTCGCGCTCGGCGGCTTCCGGCGCTTCCATGTTCCTTGCGCTTGCGCGTCGGCTTCGTCCTGGTGCTGCTTGTTCTGCTCTTCGAGAACGTCGCGCTTGATGTAGGTCTTCTTGTGGCGGACTTCGACGTTCACCGTGCGCGCGCGGCCCTGCGTGCTCGCCTGCTTGAGCTCGCTCTGCGACTTGCGCGCCAGCGTGATCTTGCGCGGCGCGGCGGCGCCACGCGGTCTTGCTGGTGGGCTCGGCGGCGCCATGCGCGCGGCGCAGGTGCGTGAGCAGCTCGAGCTTGGCCTCGTCGCTGATCAGCGCCTGCGGGCCTTCGACCTGGATGCCCGCGGACTCGAGCTGCACGAGCAGCCGGTCGACCGGGACCTTCAGGACTTCAGCAAATTGTGCAACGGTGACATCGGACATAAATTCTTCCTCAGGCGCGACCGGCTTCGAACCAGATCTCGCGTGCCTTCATGATGAGCTTGCCGGCCTCTTCGGACGACAAGCCCTTCGATGTCCAACAAGTCGTCGACCGCCTGGTCGGCGAGGTCTTCGCGCGTGCGCACGCCGCGGCGCGCCAGCGCCAGCGCCAGATCGGGCTTCATGCCCTCGAGCAGCAGCAGATCGTCGGCCGGCATGCCGGACTCGAGCGTCTCTTCGCTGGCGATGGCCTGCGTGAGCAGCACGTCGCGCGCGCGGTTGCGCAGCTCCTTGACCATCTCGTCGTCGAACTCTTCGATGTTGGCGAGTTCCGACTGCGGCAGATAGGCGACTTCCTCGACGGTGGAGAAACCTTCCTGCACCAGGATGGTGGCCACGTCTTCGTCGACGTCGAGCTGCTTCATGAAGGCCTCGCACCAGCGTCTTGGCTTCGGTTTCGCTCTTGGCCTCGGCGTCCGACTCGGTCATGACGTTGAGGTCCCAGCCGGTGAGCTGGCTCGCGAGGCGGATGTTCTGCCCGCCGCGGCCGATGGCCTGCGAGAGTTTGTCCTCGGCCACCGCGATATCCATGCTGTGCGAGTCTTCGTCGACCACGATCGACAGCACTTCGGCCGGCGACATGGAGTTGATGACGAACTGCGCCGCGTTGTCGTCGTGCGGAATGATGTCGACGCGCTCGCCGGCGATCTCGTTCGACACCGCCTGCACGCGCGAACCGCGCATGCCGACGCAGGCGCCGACCGGATCGACGCGCGGCTCGAGGCTCTTCACCGCGATCTTGGCGCGCACGCCCGGATCGCGCGCGGCGCCGAGGATCTGGATCAGGCCCTGGCCGACTTCCGGCACTTCGAGCTTGAACAGCTCGATGAGGAACTCGCGCGCGGTGCGCGTCAGGAACAGCTGCGGGCCGCGCGGCTCGGAGCGCACTTCCTTGAGGAACGCCTTGATGCGGTCCTGGCTCTTCACGATCTCGCGCGGAATCATGTCGGTGCGCGGCACGAAGCCTTCGGCGTTGCCGCCGAGGTCGACATAGATGCCGTTGCGGTCGACGCGCTTGACCACGCCCGACACCAGCGTGCCGACGCGATCCTTGTAGGCATCGACCACCTGCGAGCGCTCGGCCTCGCGCACCTTCTGCACGATGACCTGCTTGGCCTGCTGCGCGGCGATGCGGCCGAACGCCACCGATTCCATCGGCTCCTCGACGAAGCCGCCGACTTCGGCGCTCTTGTTCACGTCGAGCGCGTCCTCGAGGCGCAGCTCGCGCTGCGGCACCTCCAGTTCGCGTGGAATCGTCGGCGAACACCTTCCAGCGGCGGAAGGTGTCGTAGTCGCCGGTCTTGCGGTTGATGGAGACGCGCACGTCCCATTCCTCGCCGTGTTTCTTGCGGGTAGCCGACGCCAGCGCCGCCTCGAGCGCGTCGAAGATGATTTCCTTGTCGACGCTCTTCTCGTTCGAGACGGCATCCACAACCAGCAGAATCTCTTTGTTCATGGATCTATTTCCTAACTACAGCGGCGCCAACCGCGCCCTGCCTATTTCCGCGAGCCTTATGCTCACGGAGAAATTATCCACTTCCAGCTCGATGCTCTCGCCGTCCGCACGGCGCAGCACTCCCCGTGTAGCGCTTGAGCAATACGTAACTGAACGAAGTACACT
>ERZ1370068.3034-contig-216_pt1 | contig 22096 bp, 29 predicted proteins | sample MGYA00561227_ERZ1370068 | MGnify/ENA primary metagenome ERZ1370068 (study PRJEB38410, sample SAMEA6850437) | metagenome | study: Metagenomic assessment of the ecological functions of the soil: analysis of the soil microbiota associated with the... | reverse complement strand
TACGTATTGGTGTTCCATCCCCGCCCAGGGCGTGCCTCACGGCGGCGATGACGGGCGCCGGGCAGCGGAGGATGGCCATCGCGGCCTGCTCGAAGATCACGTGCTGGGCGCGCCAGGTTCGTCCGACATGCCGTCGCGCTCTTTGAGGTCGGCGCCGACGCAGAAGGCGCGTCCCCGCCCCGGCGAAGACACGGCATGCCGGCGCCGCCGCCGGGCCCCCGGAAGCATGCGAGAGCCTCCCATGGCGGTGTTCATCGCGTTCAGGACTTCGGGCCGGTGGAGCATCACGGTGAGGACGTGGCCGTCGCGCGGAGCGCTGCGAGCCGGAGCGTCCGGAAGGCGGGCATCGGTCACGCCGTGGTTTGCACGAGCCGGGACGAGCCGACGGCCACGGCCCTCAATCCGGGCAGCGGCCAGTGCGACGACGCCCTGCGTCGCGGAGCTCGCTCACCATCTCGACGGCGCCGAAGCCGAGCTCGCCGAGGACGTCGATGGTGTGCTTCGCCCACGCGCGGCGGCACCGCGCCCGGGGCGCCGGGCGCTCGTCGCCGAACCGCACGGGCAGCGCGACCGTCGGCGAGGTCGGGGATGTCGCGGCGTGGGCGTCGGCACGAGCATCTCGCTCGCCTTGGTCTGCGGGTCGATCTGCGATCTGGTCGACCGTCTGGACGGGCGCTCGCGGTGACGCCGGCCCGGCGCAGATCGGTCGAGCAGCGCCAGGCTGGCGTGGGGCGCGGTGCAGCGCTTCCGAGCGCCGGCACCAGCGTCGCGCGGTTCCGGACGCGGTCGGGATTGGTGCGCGTAGCGCGAGTCGGCGGCGAGGCCGGGCCGGTCCGAGCGCCTCGCAGAGCCGCCCGAAGAGCGCGTCGGTCGGCGTCGGTGGATCATGAGCCAGCCGTCGGCGGTCGGGAAGGCCTGATAGGGCACGATCATCGCGGCGCCGGAGCCCTGCGGCTGCGGGCACCTCGCCGGTCGCTCAGGTAGCCCATCGAGCTGGTACGGAATCCACGCCGAGCGCGGTGCTCGAAGAGCGCCGGTCGTGACCTCCGCGCCCCTGGCCGGTGCGGTCCCGCTCGCGGAGCGCGGCCACGACGCCGAGCGCCGCCCACATCCCGGTGCCCGTGTCGACCATCGACGTGCCCGGCGGCGCACCGGCGCCTGGCCCGAGTGCCCCGTCAGCCGCATGAAGCCGGTGTAAGCCCTGCATCATCGGGCGTCGTAGCCAGGCTGGTCGCGCAGCGGCCCCGCGCGTGCCTGAACGCGGTGACGAGCAGTAGACCAGCCGAGGTTCAGCGCGCGTGCGCGCCTGCGCCGACGCCGAAGCCGAGCGCGCTCGGCGCTGCCGGGCCGGAAGCTCTGGACCAGCACGTCCGACCGGCGGACGAGCCGCTCGATCACCGGCCGCGCCCCCGGCGCTTGACGTCGAGGGCCAGGCTCCGCTTGTTCCGGTTGAAGGACAGGAAGAGCGCTCTGCATCGGGCCCCAGAGGGCGGCGCCCACGCGCGGGTCTCGTCGCCGCGGCCCGGCCGCTCGACCTTGACCACGTCGGCCCCAGATCGCCCGAGGATCTGGGTGCAGTACGGCCCGGCCACGTTCTGCGTGAGGTCGAGCACGGTCAGGCCCGCCAGCGGCATCACGGCGATCAGTATAGCCTCGCTCCCGCGTCCGGCGAGGCAGGCACCGGGGCCGGACGCGCGGCCCGGTTGACGACAAAGGGCGCGGGACTCGGCAGAATGGGGCGCGTGCGAACGATCTGGTCGACGCAGCGCGAGACGAGCCTGCGGCCCGCGGTGCAGACCCGAGGCGGCGCGCGGCGATCGTACGCGCGACGATCCGCTGTCTCGCGCGCGACGGCTATGCGCGCGCCTGACCATGAAGCGGGTGGCCGCCGAGGCGGGCATGAGCCCAGGGATCCTTCACTACTACTTCCGCGACAAGCGCGCCGATCCTCGGCCGCGGCGGCCGCGACGGTGATGGCCGGATCTGGACCGCCGGGTGGCGATGGAGCCGCGCGGCGTCCGCGACGCCCGAGGGCAGCTTCGCGCGCTGCTCCGCGCGTGCCTCAAGGTGGCGACGGAGAGCCGGGACTTCTGGACCGTGTTCATCGAGCTCTGGGGCGAGGCGCTCCACGACCGGCGAGCTCGCGCGGCTCGAACCGCCGGACCTACGCGCGCGCCCGGCGGCTCCTCGCGGCGAGCGTCACGCGGGGCGCCGCCGCTGGCGCCTTTCGCCGGGCCGCGCCCGACGAGGCCGCGGCGGTGATCCTGGCGCTCGATCGACGGGCTCTCGCTCCAGCTCACCTTCGATCTCGATCTGATGTCGCTCGGCCGCGCCGTCCGCGTCGCCGAGGAGGCGCTCGGCGCCATCTCGGCGCGCGGACCGGCCCGGACGACCGGGAGGAGCGCCATGCCTGACGCCGCGCCGTCCGAGCCCGCGCGCCTGCTGCGAGCTACATCCGGACCCGCGCCGCCGGGCTCGACGCGCCGCGGCTCCGGGCCCGCGTCCGGTCGGCCGCGGGCGAGCTCGAGGCCGCGCTGGCCGAGCCTCGGCGAGGAGGACGCGCGCCGACGCGTGCTGCCGGGCGAGTGGACCGTCGCGCCGAGTCGTCGACCACGTCGCGCCAGTCCACCGTGCCGCTCCGCGGAGGAGCTTCGCCACCTCCGCGGCGGGACCGCCGGCCGCCGGGCCGCCCGTCTACGAGGCGCTGCTCTCGTCAGGAGCCGCCCATCGCGTGCCGTGGGCGGAGCTGGTCGAGGGCTGCGGGAGGCCAGTGCCGCGCTGGACGCGACGCCTCGGCGAGCCCACCGCGCTCGGGCGACCGTCCCGCCGTCACGGCTCCCGCCATCCTCGTTCGGTGGCGCGGACCGGAGCGCAGCGAAGCGCCCCGGTGCATCTTCGCCGCCGAGCTGACGTGGCCGGAATACGCGCTGGTGCAGCGGCTCCACTTCCTGACCACTGCGGCGCAGGTCCGGCCCTCCGCGCCGCCCTCGCGCCACCGGCCTGACGCGCCGCGCTATCGCACCACGACCTCAGCCGCGCATCGACGTGGTGCCGGGCGCAGAAGTAGGGGTGCACCGCCAGGCGTCGGTAGAAGGTCGCGCTGCCTGTCGTCCCCTTGCCGTCGACGGTGGACGTCAAACGCGCCCGTCCGGGCTCCCGGGCATCCCGGAGGTCACCGTGGCGTGATGTCGTCCTGATTCGTCCAGGTGACCCGGGTGCCGGTCCGGACCTCGCAGGGCACCGGGCTGGAACTGGAACACGCGGGATCGCCGGCGCTCGCGCCGGCTCCGCGCCTGCGGGAACGGTCGGCGCGGAAGATCGAGCGACTAGCGCCGAGCGCCGCCGCCTGCGTCCGATCCACCGTCGATGGCTCATGCGGGCACTTCTCCTCTCACGGCGGCGCCCGCCCGGCGCGCGCCCGCTGTCACCTCCACCTCCTGCGACCCCTGCGGCCGGCGGATTCTCTGCGCCATGACGGACCTGCTCCGCGGAGCTCGAACGGCGTTCCAAAGTTTGCGTCGTCGCAGGGGCTCTGATAGGATGCCCCGCGGTCCCTAACTCCGCGTCAGCTCTCGACTGTGGACTCGTCTTGGGAACGGGGTCGGCGGGCCACTTCGTCGGGAGGGAGGTCCGTGCCCGCACACCGTCTTGATCTGGCTCGTCGTGGTCGTGTGGCTCGCCACCTCTCCGCGTCTCGGTCAGGCCAGGAGCTGCCAGCGGACTCTCCCTGGAGGCCGGGATCCCGGTCACCGTGTCGCCGACCGCGTCGAGAACCTGAGCGCGAGAAGCTCCTGATCGCCGAGGGAACGTCCAGATCGAGCAGGGGGACGTCCGCCTCGAGGCCGACCGGGTGGAGATCAACACCGAGACCAGCGAGGCCGTCGCCACCGGCCGAGTCGTGTTGTTCGACGGGCGGACCGCCTCACGCGGCGAGCGCATCGAGTACAACCTCCGGACGTGTCACCGGCGTCGTTTCTGGAGCGGAGGCCGCCGCCGAGCCTCATTTCTTCTTCAGCGGGAGCCGCATGGAGCGGTTCGGGGACAAAGTCCTACCGCATCGCCGTGGCGGCGTCTTCACGACGTGCGAGGACGAGACCCCGGCGTGGTCGGTGTCGCCTCGGCTCGGCCACCGCCCACCTGACGACTACATGTGGGGCAACCAACGCGTCCTTCTGGGTCGTGGAAGGTCCCGCTGGCGTCCCGTTCATCCCTTCTTCGCGACGAGCCTCCGCAAGGACCGCCACACCGGACTTCTCACGCCGACCTTCGGCAGCAGCAACGGCATAGGGCTTCTTGGTCCGGCAGCCGATCTACTTCGTCCTGTCGGACACGCCAGGACCTCACGGTGTGCGCCCGCGTACTTCCAGAAGCGCGGGCTCGGGATCGGGCGACGTACCGCTACGTCTGGACCGAGGGCTCGCGAGGCGAGCTGGACGGGTTCTACCTCCACGACGAAGAGGAGTCGCCCACCGACTACAGCGCGGACCGCTGGGTCGCGAGACACTCCGCCACGAGGGAGATCATCACGCCGCGGCTGGTCTTCATAGGCGGACGTCGCCCGCGTGAGCGACGACCAGTTCCTGAGCCAGTCTGGCAACACCCTCGACGAACGGAGCGCGCAGCGTCTCGAATCGAACGTCTCGCTCACCCAGCGCTGGGAGAAGTGGAACTTCTTCGGCCGGCTCTTCTTCTACCAGACCCACGACCGACCAGCCGGTCGAGCTCCAGCGCCTCCCGAGCTGCGCCTGAATGCCTTCCAGCAGCCGCTACCGTGGCTGCCTGGCTCCTCCTTCGAGCTGGACAGCTCTCTACAACTACTTCGCGCGCGACATCCGTCCGACGGGCAGCGCCTCGGACATAACGCCGCACCTCTCCTACCCCTGTCGCCCGGCGGGCTGTTCACCATCACCCCGCGCGGTCGGCTTTCCGCGAGACCATCTACGACACCCGGGTCGTCGGCGCCAAGGTCGACCACGGGTTCATCGTGGAAGACACCGCAAGGAGCTGACCGTGCGCTCGCTCTTCGAGGCGGGCGTCGACTTCGACGCGCGCGCAGCGCGTGTTCGAGCTCGACGGCGCCTTCGGGATCCAGAAGCTCCAGCACCTGATCGAGCCGCGCGTCAACTACAACTTCCTCGGATGGCGACGACTCCCGCGACCTGCCCCAGTACGACGGGATCGACACCATCACGCCGGGCCACACCGTCACCTACTCCTGACGAACCGCCTCAAGGCGCGGGCCGTCGGCCAGGACGATCAGCCGGGCCGCGTGTGGGAGCTCGTCCGCTTCACGCTCAGCCAGACGTACACGATCGATCCTGATGACATCGTGACGACGGTCGCTCGCCCCGACGCCGACTCCCACGCCGACCACGACGACCACCGCCGCCGCCGGCGCTGTCGGCTGGCGCAGGAGCCCCGAGCCGGGCACCATCACTACCAGCGCCACCCCCAAGCGGCTCTCTGACGTCGTGGCGGACCTCATCCTCGAGCCCGTCTGGGGGCGTCCGCTTCCGGGGCACGGCGTCGTTCGACTTCCGACGCAGACCCGCGTCACGCGCGGCCACCACCGACCTCTCCTTACGAGGCCGCGCGCTGGCGCGCGACGTTCGGCACACCGCCACGGCGAGAACGGCAAGCTCGCCTTCATCCAGGGGTCGATCGAGGCCAGGCTGGGCGCCCGCTGGACCGCTCGGTTCTCGAGTGACTACAATATGGACACTGGCACGGTCATCGAGAACCGTCTCGAAGTCGAATTCCGCGAGCAGTGCTGGGGTATCACCGCGGCGCTCTCATCGATCGGGTCGACGAGGACGAGTTCCGATCAGCATCAACCTGCTCGAGCTCGGGCAGTACGGCTTCGGGCGAGGATTCGCGGATTGCAATGAAGATCCTCAGTTCGACCTGACGCGGCAGTACGAGCAGATCGCGAGCCGGAGATTCAGTCGGCGATCCGACAGGTTCTGCGCAGCGGCCAGTTCATCCTGGGGACCGAGGGCGAGGCCTTCGAGGCGGAGTGCGCCGCGTATCTGGGCGTGAGCCACGCGATCGGCCTCGGCTCGGGCTCGGACGCTGATCAAGCTGGTCCTGCACGCGCTCGGAGTCGGCCCGGACACCGAGGTGGTGACTCCCGCGTTCTCGTTCGTCGCCTCCGCCACCGCCGCCCTCCAGCTGGGCGCCCGGCCCGTGTTCGTCGACATCGACCAGCCACGCTCAGCCTCGACCTGACCGCGTCGCGGCCGCCGTCACGCCGCGCACGCGCGTCGATCCTCGCCGTGCACCTCTACGGGCTGCCCGCCGCCATGGGGCCCCTCCGGGTGCTGGCGGAGGCCCACGGGGTCGACCTCGTGGAGGACGCCGCCCAGGCGTTCGGCGCGACCCTCGGCGGGCGCCCCGTCGGCGGGCACGGCCGGCGGCGGCGTTCAGCTTCTACCCGACGAAGAACCTCGCGGCCTACGGCGACGCCGGTCTGGTGACGACCACGCGACGCGGCGCTCGCCGCGCACCTCCGCCTGGTCCGGAACCACGGGCAGACGCAGAAGTACCGGCACGCTGAGCTCGGGTGGACCGCGCGCCTCGACGAGCTGCAGGCGGCCATCCTGCGGGTGAAGCTGCGCCATCTCCCGGAGTGGACCCGTGGCGCGGCAGGCGGTGGCCGCGCGGTACACCGCAGGGCTCGCCGGGCTTCCCCTCGTCCTGCCCGCCGAGCGGCCCGGCGCCACGCACGTGTTCCACCAGTACACGATCCGGACGCACCGGCGCGACGCGCTGGCGCCGCGCATCTGGCGGCCGCCGGCATCGGCACCGCCTGCCACTACCCGCTGCCCATCCCGGCCCAGCCGATGTTCCGCGATCTCGGCTACGACGCCGACCTCGTTCCCGGCGGCGTGGGCGGCCGCCCGGCGAGGTGCTCTCGCTTCCGTGCTTCCCTGAGCTCCGGCCCGACGAGATCGACAGCCGTCGATCGACGCCGTCCGGAGCTTCTTCGAAGGAGATTCACTGATGCGCGTTCTGATCACCGGATTCACCGGATTCGTCGGGAGCCACCTGGCCGAATACCTCCTGGCGCGCGGCGACGTCGAGGTGTTCGGCATGCACCGCTGGCGCAGCCGCCTCGAGAACGTCCAGCATCTCGGCGACGCAGGTGCGGCGGGTGGAGTGCGACCTCCGCGACCCGGCCGCCGTCCGGCGCGTGCTGCGCGAGCGTGCGCCCGGACCGGATCTTCCACCTCGCCGCCCAGAGCTACGTGCCCACGTCGTGGCTGGCGCCGAGCGAGACGCTGAGCGGCAACGTGCTGGGTCAGGTGAACCTCTTCGAGGCGATGCGCGAGCCTCGACCTGCCCGCCCGCGTGCACATCGCCGGGGTCGAGCGAGGAGTACGGGCTGGTCCTGCCTCACGAGGTGCCGATCCGCGAGGACAGCCCGCTCCGCCCGCTCTCGCCGTATGCCGTCTCCAAGGTGGCCCAGGACCTCCTCGCCTACCAGTACTGGCGGAGCTACCAGCTCCACGTGGTCCGGACCCGCGGGTTCAACCACACCGGCCCCCGGCGCGGCGAGGTCTTCGTCACGTCCAACTTCTCCGCGCCAGGTCGCCGAGATCGAGAAGGGCTCCGCGAGCCCGTCGTCCACGTGGGCAATCTCGAGTCGGTCCGCGACTTCACGGACGTGCGCGACATGGTGCGGGCGTACTGGCTGGCCCTCGAGCGCGGGCAGGCGGGAGAGGTCTACAACGTCTGCTCGGGCCGCGGGTACTCCGCGCAGCAGGTGCTGGACATCCTCCTCGATCTGAGCCCACGTGAAGGTCGAGGTCCGGCAAGATCCCGCGCGCATGCGGCCGTCCGACGTCACGCTCCTCGCTCGGCGACTGCTCGAAGTTCCGGAGCGCCACGGGCTGGGAGCCCACGATCCCGTTCGAGGTGACGCTCAAGGATCTCCTCGAGCACTGGCGCAAGCGCGTCTAGGCGGGCGTGCCGTGAAGGTCCTGATCACGGGCATCGCCGGCTTCGCCGGCAGCCATCTCGCGGAGCTCGCCCTGCGCGAAGGTGCGGAGGTGGTGGGCACCGTCCTGCCGGGCACCCCGACCGACAACCTCGCCGCGCTGCAGAAGGACGTGGCCACGGTGGCCTGCGACCTGACGGAGCCCGGCGCCGCGGGACAGGTGCTCGCGGCCACGCGCCCGACCGTGTGTTCCACCTGGCCGGGGCAGCGGTGGTCGCCACCTCGTGGGCCCTGCGCGCCGACGTTCTCCGCACGAACCTCGAGGCGACGTACCAGCTCTGCGAGGGGCTGCGCCGGCATCCGGTGCCGTGCCTCATCGTCTCCTCGGGCGAGGTGTACGGCGTCGTGCCCGAGGACGAGCAGCCCATCTCCGAGGCCCGACGGTGGGCGCCCGGCTCCCCGTACGCCCTGTCGAAGGCCTCCCAGGAGCTCTACGCCGGGTACTACGTCCGCTCCGAGGGCTTGCCGCTGGTGATCGTCCGCGCGTTCAACCACGTCGGCCCTCGGCAGGGACTCGGCTTCGTCTGGAGCGACGTCGCCCGGCAGATCGCGCAGATCGAGCGGGCGAGGGTCGCCCCGGTCCTCGAGGTCGGCACGACGACGACCCGGCGCGACTTCACCGACGTGCGCGACATGGTCCAGGCGTACTGGCGTCTTGCTGGGCCGGGGCGAGCCGGGTCTGCACCTACAACGCCGCCTCCGGCAAGGCGACGTCGATCCAGGAAGTCATCGACGCGTTCCTCGCGCGGGCCCAGCGCCCGATCGAGGCGCGGCAGGTCGCCGGAGCGCGTTCGCCCCGTCGACGTTCCGATACTGGTCGGCGACGCGAGCCGGCTCCGGACGCTCACCGGCTGGGCGCCCGTGATCCCCTGCCGCCAGAGCATCGAGGACGTGCTGGAGGACTGGCGCCGTCGCGTGTGACGGGAGGCCCCGAACGGCAGAGTCGAAGGTCATGGCGGGACACCTGGCTGATCTGTATCGATACCGCGCGCTGATCGGGACGCTGGTCCTGCGAGAGCTCCGGGCGCGGTACCGCGGATCCTTCCTCGGGTTCCTGTGGTCGTTCCTGAATCCGCTCCTCCTGATGCTGGTGTACGCCCTCGTGTTCTCCATCTACCTCCGGGTGCCGATGGAGGGTTACGCGGTCTTCCTCTTCTCCGGGCTCCTGCCGTGGCTCTGGTTCTCGTCCTCGCTCGGCCACGCCTCCGGCGTGATCGTCGCCTCGGGCGCCCTGGTCAAGCGGATCCTGTTCCCGGCGGAGGTGCTCCCGGTGGTCTCCGTCCTCGCGAACCTCATCAACATGCTGCTGTCGCTGCCGCTCCTCCTCGGTGTTCCTCCTGGCCTTCGGCATCCAGCCCGCACGCCGTCCTGCTGTTCCTGCCGCTGCTCGTCGTGCTCCAGCTCCTCCTCACCACCGGGCTCGCGCTGGCGCTGGCCGCGCTCAACGTCCATCTCCGGGACGTGGAGCAGATCCTGACGAACGGGCTCACGCTGCTCTTCTTCCTGACGCCGATCCTCTATCCGGTGTCCACCGTGCCGACGACGCTCCACCTGAGCGAGTACGCTTGGTCGTGCCGCTCCGGCCGCTCTACTTCCTGAACCCGATCGCGGGGCTCGTCCAGAGCTACCAGAACATCTTCTTCTTCGGCCGGGAGCCGCACTGGATCCACCTCGGAACCGTGGCGATCTGCGCGGCGGTCGCGCTGGTCGGTGGCTGGTGGGTGTTCGACCGCCTCCGCGACAGCCTGGCCGAGGAGATCTGACGCCGTGAGCGGCTCGCTCCGCGCTCCACGGAGATCGCGATCTCGCTCCGGGACGTCTCGAAGCGGTTCCGCCTCTACCGGGGCGCCATGTCTCCACCGTGAAGGACCTCTTCGTCCGCGTCTTCGTCGGGCACGGCGGGTCCGGGCTTTCTCGGGCGAGGACTCTGGGCGCTCCGCGACGTCGGGCCTCGATCTCGGCCGCGGGCGCATGGTCGGGATCGTCGGCTCGAACGGCTCCGGCAAGTCCACGCTGCTCAAGCTGCTCGGAGGCATCCTCAAGCCGACCACCGGCCAGGTCTCCGTGCGCGGGCGGGTGTCCGCGCTGATCGAGCTCGGCGCCGGCTTCCACCCGGAGTTCACCGGGCGCGAGAACATCTACATCAACGGCGTGCTGCTCGGGCCGTCACGCGCGCCGAGATCCGGGCGCGGTTCGACGAGATCGTCGCCTTCGCCGGGCTCGAGGCCTTCGTCGACAGCCCCGTCAAGACCTACTCGTCGGGGATGTACATGCGGCTCGGCTTCGCGATCGCGGTCACGGTGGACCCCGACGTCCTCCTGATCGACGAGGTGCTGGCCGTCGGGGACGAGGCCTTCCAGCACCGGTGCGTGGGCAAGATCCAGGAGTTCAAGGCCGCGCGGCAAGACGATCGTGCTCGTCTCCCACGACCTCGGCAGCATCGAGCGGCTCTGCGACGAAGCGGTGTGGCTCGACGGCGGGCGGCTCCAGGCCCACGGCGAGACGCGGGAGGTCGTGGGCCGCTACCTCGACCACGTGGCGCGCGAGGAAGCCCGGGCGCTCGGCGTCGAGCACGACCCGGGCCGAGGCGATCGCCCGGACGGGCACCGGCGGCGCGATGGGGGAGCCGGGAGGTCGAGCTGACCCGCGTCCAGCTCTCCGGCGGCGACGGCGGCGAGCGGTACCTCTTCGAGACCGGGCGAGCCGTGCGCCGTCCATCTCAGCCTTCCGGGCGCATCGGCCGGTCGAGGATCCCGTGTTCGGGGTCGGCGTCTTCCGCAAGGACGGGGTCTGCTGCTACGGCACCAACACCGCGGTGGAGGGCCTCACGTTCGGGAAGGTCGACGGCGAGGTGCGCGTCACCATGCAGATCGAGCGGCTCGATCTGGTCGAGGGCGAGTATCTCCTCGACGTGGCCGTGCACGCGCGCGACGGTCACCCGTACGACTACCACAGCCGCCTCTACGCCTTCGCCGTGCGCTCCCGGGTGCGCGACACGGGCGTGCGCGCGGCTCGCCCACCGGTGGCGGCTCCAGCCGACCGGAGACGGCGCGTACACGGCCCAGCGACAGCCGTCCGCCGCGGTCGAAGGCTGACGGCCGGCCGAGAGCCGCCCGGCGAGGCGACGGTGGACGCCGGCCGGCTCATGGAGGAGATCAAGGAGCGGGTGCGGGAGCGCCGGGCCTCCGGCTTCTACCCGAGGACGAGGTCCGGCGCATCACCCAGATGGAGCTCGAGCTCGCGGAGAGCGCGCCGACGTTCTCAGGACGAGCTGGAGCAGCACCTCGAGCAGCCTGAACGACGGCTGGGACACGGCAGCCGAGCCCGTCATCACGTCCCATCGGGCCGGGATCGGCACGGGCATCGTCGCGGCGAAGACGCCTCCTGCGGCGACGTCACCCGGCCGTACATCACGCTGATCCTCGCCCGCCAGGTCGAGTTCAACAGCGCGCTGCTCCACCTGCTCAACGCTTCGTCCTGCCCGTCCGCGACGAGGCTCGGCGACGCTCACGCCGCCGCCACGAGGATCTCGTCGCTCGACCTCCAGGAGCGGCTGGCCGATCGAGCACGGGGAGCGCCCGAAAGCGAGCGCGAGCGTCGCCGAGCGGCTCGGCGCCCTCACCGGCGCGTGTCGAGGACCTCCGCGCCGAGGTCGAGCGCGTGCCGCCGCACCGGCCCCGGCGACGGGCTGCCGCCCGCGCCCGGCGGTGCCGCCGGACCTGGGCGCGCTGCCGGCGTCGGCGTACGTCCAGCTTCGAGGACCGCCACCGCGGGACCGCGCGAGGAGATCCGTGCACCGCCAGCGCGCCTATCTCGACCTCTTCGCCCGGAGCGGCGCCGCGTGCTCGACGTCGGATGCGGCCGGGGCGAGTTCCTCGAGCTGTGCCGGAAGACCGGGGTCGACGCCCGCGGCGTCGACGTCGACGCGGCGATGGTGGCGCGCTGCCGGGAGGCCGGCCTCGCCGCCGAGCACGGCGACGCGCTCGCCTACCTCGAGAGCCACTGCCGGACGGCGCGCTCGGCGGGATCTTCTCGGCCCAGGTGATCGAGCACATCCCGCCCGAGGCGCTGATCGCCCTCGTGCGGCTGGCCTACCGGAAGCTCCGGCCCGGCGGCGTGCTGCTCTGCGAGACGCCGAACCCCGCGTGCCTCACCGTGTTCTCCGGCGCGTTCTACGTCGACCTCTCGCATCTCAAGCCCATCCATCCCGAGGCGGCCCGCTTCGTGCTGGAGGCCGCGGGCTTCCGCGACGTCGAGATCCGGTACGTGAACCCGGTCCCGCCCGACGGCAAGCTCCAGCGGCTCGAGCCGTTCTGGTACATGCGTCGCTACGAAGAGGCCTTCCTCGAGCCAGATCAACGACAACTTCGAGCGCCTGAATCCAGCTCCTGTGGGGCGCGCAGGACTACGCCGTGATCGGGCGGCGCCCGTGAGACGGCTCTCCGGCGACCGCGCCTGGAGCCCGCGGAGCGCCGCCGCGGCGCCGGCGGCCGCGCCGCGCGGCCCCGGCTGGCGTTCGTCGTGCCGCGCTACGGTCGCCGACGTCGTGGGAGGCGCCGAGACGCTCGTCGCGCGGGCTGGCCGAGCACCTCGCCCGAACGGCGAGCGCCGTCGAGGTGCTGACGACCTGCGCGCGGGACCATCTCTCGTGGAAGAACGAGCTCCCCGCCGGCGCGAGCCGCGAGACGGGCGTGGTGGTCCGCCGATTCCCCGTCCGGCTCCGGGACACGCGGCGCCACGCCTGGCTCCAGCAGCGGATCCTCCGAGGGTCGCGGCTCCGCCCGAAGGAGGAGGCCCGCTGGGCGGCAGGAATCGGTGGGGAGCACGGAGCTCTTCGACCACCTCGCCCGGCGCGAGCGCGACTACGACCTCGTGTGCTTCGCCCCGTACCTGTTCGGGACGACGCTCGGCGGCGTGCCGCTGGTGCCCGGCCGCGCCGTCCTGATCCCGTGCCTCCACGACGAGCCCTTCGCCCACCTCGGCGTGGTCCGCGCCGCGTTCCAAGCCTCCCGCGGCTTCATCTTCAACTCGCCGCCGGAGGCGGCCCTGGCCGACAAGCTCTACGGCATCGGCGACCGGCCGGCCGGCGTCGTCGGGCCTCGGCTTCGATCCGCCGCCGCCCGCCGATCCCGCGGCGTTCCGTCGGCGCCACGGCCTCGAGGGACCGCTCCTCGTCTACCTCGGCCGGAAGGAGACGGGCAAGAACGTGCCCCTCCTGATCGAGTACGCGCTCCGCTACCGCGCCCTCCGCCGCGCGGACCTCACGCTGGTCCTCGCCGGCGACGGACCGGTCACCGTGCCGCCCGACACCCCGGGGGTTCGCGATCTCGGCTACCTCGACGCCTCGCCGCGAAGGCAGCGGCCTACGCGGCCGCCGCGGTGGTCTGCCAGCCGTCGGTCAACGAGTCCTTCTCGATCGTTCTGATGGAGGCCTGGCTCGCGGGCACGCCGGTACTCGTCCACGCGCGCTGCTCGGTCACCACGCACCACGTCTTCCGCGCCGGTGGCGGTCTCGCCTTCGAGGACTTCTACGAGTTCGCGGAGGCGCTCGACCTGCTCCTCGAGGACGGCGAGCGGCGGCGGCGGCTCGGGAGCCAGGGGCGGGCCTACGTCGAGACGGTGTACAGCTGGCCCGCGGTGACCGCGCGCCTCCGCGAGACCCTGGAGCGCCTCGTTGCCTGACACGCTGGCCTTCGTCGCCCCCTGGTACGGGCCGGACATCCCGGGCGGCGCCGAGGCCGAGTGCCGCGCGACGGCGCGGGCGCTCCGAAACCGCGGCGTCCCCGTCGAGATCCTCACGACGTGCGCGCGCGACCACGCCTCGCCGTGGGTCGATCACCACCCCGACGGAGTGACCGAGGAGGACGGGTTCGTCGTCGCGCCGCTTCAAGGTTCGCCCGCGCGACCCGGAGCGGTACGCGCGGCTCCAGTGGCGCCTGACCCTCGGTGGCACGCTCACCTCGTTCGAGGAAGAGGACTTCGTCCGGGAATCGGTCAACTCGAACGACCTCTACGCCTACCTGGGCGGCGAGCGCGACCGGTACTGGTACGCGTTCATCCCCTACTGCTTCGGCACCACCTGGGAGGGCGCGCTGGTGGCGCCCGAGCGCTCCCTCCTGATCCCGTGCCTCCACGACGAGCCGTTCGCGCAGCTGAAGTGGACGCGCCGGGTCCTGCGCGCGGTCCGGGCGGCCTGCTTTCACGTGCCAGCCGAGCGCGCGCTCGCCGAGGGCCTGGCCGGTCCCGATCCGGAGCGCTTCCACCTGGTCGGCGAGGGCGTCGACCCGCCGCCGCCCGGCGACGCCGAGCGCTTCCGCCGGACACATCGCGTGCTCGACCCTTCATCCTCTATGCCGGCCGGAAGGCGGCGGAGAAGAACACGCCGCTCCTCGTCGAGTACTTCGCCCGCTACAAGCTCACGCACCCGCGGAGCCGGCTCAAGCTGGTCCTGATCGGGGCGGGCGGCGTCCGGATCCCGGGGCGCCTGTCCGCCGACATCCTCGACCTCGGGTTCGTCACTTCGCAGGAGAAGGCGGACGCCTACGCGGCCACGCTGGCCCTCTGCCAGCCCGTCGCTCCTCGAGAGCTTCTCGCTCGTCATGATGGAAGCGTGGCTCTTGGGCGCACCCTCGCTGGTCCACGGGCGATGCGCCGTGACGCGGGATCATTGCCTCGCGTCGAACGGGGGCCTCTTCTTCGAGGACTACTTCGAGTTCGTCGAGGCGCTGGAGCTCCTCGCGCGCGACGGCGCGCTCCGTCAGCGGATGGGTGAGGCCGGGCGCGCGTACGTGCTGGCGAACTACACGTGGGACCGCGTCACCGACAACTACCTCGCGGTCCTCCGGCGGGTCGGAGCCCGGCTCCGTGACGCGCGCCCCCTTCCGGGCCGTCCACCAGCTCGTGTCGAACTTCGACGTGGGCGACGCCATCGGGAACCATGTCCGCGCGCTGCGGAAGCTCCTCCGGAGCTGGGGGTACGCCTCGGACGTGTACGCGCAGTACCGGCACATGAGCCTCGCTGAAGGACGCGCAGTTCTACACGACGTACCGGGCCGTGTCCTCGCCGGACACGGCGGTGCTCTTCCACTTCTCGATCGGCTCGGAAGTCACCAGCTTCTTCGCGGGCCTCCCCGACCGGCGCGCGATGGTCTACCACAACATCACGCCGCCGGAGTACTTCGTGGGCGTCAATGCGCGGGTCGCCGACCGGTGCCGACGGGGGCGATGGGAGCTCGCGCGGCTCCGAAACGTGACGGAGCTCGCCCTCGGCGTCTCGGAGTTCAACCGGCAGGAGCTCGAGAGCGCGGGGTTCCGGCGGACCGGCGTGCTGCCGATCCTGGTCGACTGGGCGCAGTACGCCCATCCCCCGATCTCCGCGATCCAGGAGGCGTACGGCCGCGGGACGAACCTCCTGTTCGTGGGTCGGCTCGCCCCGAACAAGCGCGTCGAGGACCTGATCAAGGCGTTCTACTTCTACCGGCGCCTCGACCCGGACAGCCGGCTGATCGTCGTCGGGCTCGGCGGTGGACACCGAGGCCTATCTCGCCGGCTGCCAGAAGCTCTGCGTCGAGCTGGGTCTCCTCGACCACGTGGTCTTCGTGGGCAGCGTGTCGCAGGCGGAGCTCTGCACCTACTACCGCCTCGCGTCGGCCTATCTCGTGCCTCTCCGAGCACGAGGGCTTCTGCGTCCCCCTGCTGGAGGCCATGCACTTCGAGGTGCCGGTGGTGGCTTACGCCGCCGCCGGCGTGCCGGGGACGATGGGGAAGCCGGGCTCCTGGTTCAGGAGAAGGACTTCCCGGCGATCGCCGAGCTGGTCCACCGGGCCATCCACGACCCGGCCCTCCGCGCGGCCGTGGTCGCCGGCCAGCGCGCCCGGCTCCGGGCGTTCGATGCCGAGACGATCGGCGCCACCCTCCGCGAGCATCTCGAGACACTCGCCGGAGCGGAGGCGGTCCGATGACGGCGCCGCCGGCCCGGCTCCGGCTCGCCTTCGTCGTGCAGCGCTACGGCCCGGAGATCGACAGGGGCGCCGAGTACGAGTGCCGCCGGGTGGCGGAGGCGCTGGCGCCCCACCACGACGTCGACGTGCTGACGACGTGCGCGCGCGACTACCTCACCTGGCGGAACGTTTACCCGCCCGGCGTCACGACGGTCAACGGCGTCCGCGTGCGCCGCTTCCCCGTGGACCGGCCGCGCCGCATACGCGCCTTCGGCCGGTACGCGGACTGGCTCTACGCGACGCCGCACACGTTCTTCGACGAGGCCGAATGGGTGCGCCGGCAGGGGCCGCTCACACCGGCGCTGATCGAGTGGCTCCGGGCCCACGCCGACGACCACGACGGGTTCCTCTTCTACACCTACCTCTACCTCCCGACCACGCTCGGCTCCCGCTGGTGGCCCACAAGGCCGTCCTCGTGCCGACGGCCCACGACGAGCGGCCCATCTACCTCGACCTCTTCCGGAGCCTGTTCCGCATCCCGCGCGGACTCATCTTCCAGGTCGAGGAGGAGCGGGCCTTCGTCGAGCAGCGCTTCCACACGGAACACGTCCCGTCCGCCGTCATCGGGGCGGGGATCGATCCGGTCACGGACGCCGACGCGGCGCGGTTCCGACGACAGCACGGGCTCGACGGGGCCCTACTTCCTCTACGTCGGCCGGGTCGACGTGGAGAAGGGCTGCCGCGCGCTCGTGGAGTCCTTCCTCGGCCTGGCGCGAGCAGGCGGGCGAGCCCGCGACCCTGATCCTCATGGGAACGGTCGCCCTCAGCTCGCGCGCCACCCGGCCGTCCGCGCGCTGGGCTTCCGCCCCGAGGCCGAGAAGCACGACGCGATCGCCGGGGCGACGGCCCTCGTCATGCCCTCCCCGCACGAGAGCTTCTCCTTCGTGATCCTCGAGGCGTGGTCGCAGGGCACGCCGGTCCTCGCGACCAATCGCTCGCCCGTGCTGCGCGGCCACGTGGAGCGCTCCGGCGCGGGGCTCCTCTACGACCGGACGCCCGGCGACTTCCGGCGCGGCCGCCAGCGCCCTCCTCGGCGACGAGGCGCTCCGGAAGACCCTCGGCGAGCGGGGCCGGGCCTACGTCGAGGCGCGCTACCGCTGGCCCGGCATCACGCGCCAGTACCTCGCGTTCCTCGATCGGGTGTTCGCGGGAGCCGCAGCGTGATCCCGCGCGGGATCGAGCGCCGCGCCCACAGGGGCCGAGCGGCATAGCCGATGGAAACGCAGGTCTTCACCGAGCACTTCGACCTCGAGGAGACGCACTGGTGGTTCCGCTCCAAGCGGACGATGGTGTTGTCGCTCCTCGCGGCGCTACGGCGTCCTCGCGCGGTCCCGGCCTCGACGTGGGATGCGGGGCCGGTGGCACGCTGACGGTCCTCGCCCGAGAGGGCGCCTGGGTCGGGGTGGACGCCGACCCGACGGCGCTCGGGTTCTCCCGGCGCCGCGGCCTCGTGCGCCTCGCCGGGAGCGTGGCCGAGACGCTGCCGTTCCGCGAGGGCACGTTCGCGGCGTGCCTCTGCCTCGACCTGCTCTACCACCGGAACGTCGCCTCGGAGAGCGCCGCACTCCGGGAATGCCACCGGGTCCTGCGCCCCGGCGGCCTGCTCCTCGTGACGGACTCGGCCTTCAAGTGGCTCCGCTCGGCCCACGACGAGGCGGTGCACGGCGCCCGCCGCTATACCCGGCGCGAGCTCGTCGAGTATGTGCAGGCGCGCGGGATTCACGCCCGTCCTCGCCTCCTACGCCTACTGCCTCGTCTTCCCGGTCGTGGCGGCCGTCCGGCTCGCCCGGCGCGGCGCCGCGGGCGGCTCCGACGTGTACCGCGCTACCGCGCCCGCTCAACACCGCGCTCCTCGGCGTGCAGGCCGTCGAGCGGCGCTGCTCCGTGTCGGCCCGCTGCCCTTCGGCAGCTCGGTCGTGCTGGTGGCCCGCAAGGCGGCCGCGTGACGGCGTCGATCGTCCTGCCGACGTACAACGAGCGCGATGTCATCGTCGGCGTGGTCGGCGAGATCCTCGATGCGGTCGGCGACGTCGGAGGTGCTGGTCGTCGACGACGACTCGCCGGACCGGACCTGGGAAGTCGTCGCCAGCGCCTTCGCCGGAGACCCGCGGGCCCGCGCCCTCCGCCGGGTCGGGCGGCGCGGGCTCGCGTCGGCGATCGCCGAGGGCGTCACGGAAACGAAGGGCGACGTGGTGGTGTGGATGGACGCCGACGGCTCCATGCCCGCCGACGGTCATCCCGCGCACTCGTCGGCGGCGACGGCCGGCGCCGACGTCGCCGTCGCGTCGCGCTACGCCGCCGGCGGCCGTGACGCGCCGCGACTCCGCCGCGCGCATCCTGGCGTCCCGGGCGATCAACGCCTTCGGGACGCTCTGCCTCGGCGGGCCCGGTCCGCGACTGGACCTCGGGCTTCGTGGCGCGCCCGGCGGTCGGCGCTCCAGCGGGTGCCGATCCGCGCGGATCACGCCTACGGGGACTACTGCATCGACTTTCTCCACCGGGCGTGTCGCCAGGGCCTGCGGGTGGTCGAGGTGCCGTACGCGTGTGTGGAGCGGCGCGCAGGCACGACCAAGACCAGCCCGAGCCTTCGCCGGTTCGCGGCGCTCGGACTGCGCTACGTCCAAACCATCCGGCGGCTCCGACGGGAGAGCCGCACCGAGGAGGATCGGCCGTGATCGAGGAGACCCGCCTGCCCGACGAACGTCATGGCCGATCTCCTGCGGATCGTGCCGGGGCCCGAACCGGCGCTGGAGGTCCGGCTCCGCCGGATCCCGGTCGTCGAGGAGGCCCTGAACCGCCGGATCATCCCCGTCTCGGATCCCGCGCCTGGACGGCAACGAGCTGCGCTACCTCACCCAGTGCATCCAGTCGAACTGGATCTCCTCGGCCGGCCGCTTCGTGCGGGAGTTCGAGGACACCTTCGCCCACCTGATGGGATGCGAGTACGGGGTCGCGTGCTCGAACGGGACGACGTCGCTCCACCTGGCACTGGTCGACCTTCGGCCTGCGAGCCCGGGGACGAGGTCATCCTGCCCACCTTCACGATGATCGCGACCGCGAACGCGGTCCGCTACACGGGCGCCACGCCGGTGCTGGTCGACTCGGAGCGCGACACGTGGAATCCTGACACGACGCAGATCGAGAAGGCCATCACCCCCGGACCAAGGGCATCGTCGTCGTCCACACCTACGGGCATCCCGTCGACATGGATCCGGTCATGGCAGTGGCCGAGCGCCGGGGCCTGTGGGTGCTCGAGGACGCCGCGGAGGCCCACGGCGCGACCTACCGGGCCGCCCGGTCGGGAGCATCGGCACGGCGGCCTCCTTCTCGTTCTATGCGAACAAGATCATCACCACCGGCGAGGGGGGATGATCACGACCAACGACCCGGAGATCGCGCGGCTCGGGCGCCGGCTCCGCGACCACGCCTTCTCCGACGAGCGGCACTTCTGGCACAAGTACCTCGGCTTCAACTACCGGATGACCAACATGCAGGCCGCGGTGGGCCTCGCCCAGTGCGAGCGCCTGGAGGAGTTCGTGCAGATCCGCCGCGAGAACGCCGCCCGCTACTCGGCCCGGCTCAAGCGGATCCCCGGGCTCAGCCTGCCGGTCGAGCGGCCCTGGGCCAAGAACGTCTACTGGATGTACGGCGTCGTCGTCGAGGATGAGTTCGGCATCTCCCGGGACGAACTGCGGCAGCGCCTCGCCCGCCGGGGCATCGAGACGCGCACGTTCTTCATTCCCATCCACTTGCAGCCGATCTACTATGAGGCGTTTCGCGGGCAGCGGTTCCCGGTGGCGGAGGAGCTCTGTCAGCGCGGGCTCTACCTGCCCTCGGGCGCGACCCTCACCGAGGCCGAGGTGGCATACGTGTGCCAGGCGGTGGCCGAGGTGCGAGAGGAGCACGGATGATTCCAGTCTTCGCCCCCTGGCTCTCCGAGAACGTTCGGCGCTACGTCCTCGACTGCGTCGACTCCGGCTGGATCTCCTCGCTGGGGCAGTACGTGGGGCGCTTCGAGCGCGACTTCGCCACGTTCTGCGAGGCCCGCCACGCGGTGGCGACCTCGAACGGCACCACGGCGCTCCACCTCTGCCTGGCGACGCTCGAGATCGGCGCCGGGGACGAGGTGCTGGTCCCGGACCTGACCTTCGTCTCGACCGCCAACGTCGTCCGCTTACACGGGCGCGACCCCGGTGCTGGTGGACTCCGAACCGCGCACGTGGGGCATGGATCCGGTCGACGCGCGCCGAAAGCTCACGCCGCGCACCCGGGCCATCATCCCGGTCCATCTCTACGGACACCCGGTGGACATGGATCCGCTCCTCGCCCTGGCGGCCGAGCATGGGCTGGACATCGTCGAGGACGCCGCCGAGGCGCACGGGGCGCGCTACAGGGGCAGCGGGTCGGCGCGCTGGGGCGGATCGGCGCCTTCTCCTTCTACGGGAACAAGATCATCACCACCGGCGAGGGCGGCATGGTGGTGACGAACGACCCGGGCTGGCCGAGCGCGCGGCGTTCCTGCGGGACCACGCCATGGATCCGCGTCGCCGCTACTACCATCCGGAGATCGGCTTCAACTACCGCATGACCAACATCCAGGCGGCGATCGGCTGCGCCCAGCTCGAGCAGGCGGACGCCATCCTCGCCCGGCGGAAGGTGATCGCCGGCGCCTACGACGCGGGTCTCGCCGGAATCCCGGCGCTCACGCGGCCGCCGGCCGAGCCCTGGGCCGAGAACGTGCACTGGATGTACTCCGTGCTGGTCGAGCCGGAGTACCACGCGAGCCGGGACGCCGTCATCGCCGGGCTGCGGGCGCGCGGCGTCGACTCCCGGCCCTTCTTCGTGCCGCTCCACGAACTGCCTCCCTACCGAGCTGGATGCGCCGTTCCCGGTGGCCACGCACTCTGGGCGCGCGCGGGATCAACCTCCCGTCCGGGACGGGTCTGCACGCTCGAGGAGATCGCCACGGTGTGCGGCGCGCTGCGGGCGCTGGGGCCGAGCTGAGTGCCGTCGACCGGACGATGACCCGGTCGATGCGCGCTCGCGGACGCTGAGCAGGCCGCCGTGGTTTCCGTCGTCCTGCCCACGTACAACGAGCGCGGAGGGCATCGCGCGAGCTCGTCGCCGAGATCCTGGGTGTCGCCCGGCGGGCCGGGCTCGACGTGGAGGTCCTGGTCGTCGACGACGCGTCGCCGGACGGCACCGCCGCGCACGTCGAAGACCGTCTTCGGCGGCGATGCCGCCGTGCGGGTCCACGTGCGCCAGGGCGAGCGCGGGCTGGCGAGCGCGATCTACCGAGGCATCCAGCGAGGCGCGCGGAGATGTCGTCGTGCTCATGGACTCCGACGGGAACCACGACCCGCACCTGCCTGCCGCTCATGGTGCGCTGCGTCGAGGACTTCGACGTGGTGATCGGCTCCCGGTACGTGCTCGGGGGCGGCATGCTCACGTCGCGCTTCCGGTACTGGGGGTCCTACGCCTTCAACATCGTGATCCGCGTCGTGCTCGGGCCTGCGCATCCACGACAACCTCTCGGGCTACCTCGCCTTCCGGCCGACCCTGCTGCGCGGGATTTCGCCCGAGGCGGTGTTCTACGGCTACGGCGACTACGCCATCCGGCTGCTCCACCACGTCGTCCGCGAGGGCGGCCGCGTGCTCGAGATCCCGACGGTCTACCGGTTCCGCAAGGGCGGCGAGTCCAAGACCCGCTTCCTCGCGTACCTCTGGACGTATCTCGCCTCGGTCTTCCGCCTCCGGCTGGCCCGGCGGTGAGCCCACAGGCCGTCGCAGGCCGTCCAATCAGGCTCCTCGCGCGGCCACGGCCGCCCGGTGAGCCCGGCCGGCACCGGCGGCGGGCGGGGCCGCCCCGCCCCGCACGCGATCTGGTGGCTCTGGACCCTCCTCGGCTCCTCGGGCTGCTGCTGGGGCTGTACCTCGCCTTCCCCGGCTCGACGCCGATCAGGCGATCACGGGCCTGATGGGTGTGTACGTGCTGCGGGGCGAGTTCCCCACCTTCTTCTGATGCAGGACCACGCCGGTGTGCCGAGTCGTACGTGGCGCCCCCTGTTCTTAGCAATACGTAACTGAACGAAGTACT
>ERZ1370068.2149-contig-1311_pt1 | contig 22105 bp, 25 predicted proteins | sample MGYA00561227_ERZ1370068 | MGnify/ENA primary metagenome ERZ1370068 (study PRJEB38410, sample SAMEA6850437) | metagenome | study: Metagenomic assessment of the ecological functions of the soil: analysis of the soil microbiota associated with the... | reverse complement strand
TACCGCAGGCGCGTCACCAATCGTCCGGGCTGGGCGAACCGCGCATCCTGTCGGCGCCCGCGCCCGCCGCGGAGCGTCGTGCCGGTGCGGCGACGGACCTGCGCCCGCCTGGCCTACCCGCCGTAGAAGACCTGTCTCCGAGTTCTTCAGCCAGAGCGTGGCGTCGTCGGCGCGGCCCTGGGCTCCTTGCTGTGCCGTCTGCGCACTACCTCGCCGACGAAGATCGAGTGATCGCCCTTCGCCACCGTGCCGACGAGGCGGCACTCGACGTCGTACGCGGGCGCGTTCGTGAGCATGGGCGCGCCCGTGCTGCCGGCGGAACGGCTCGCCGGAGATCATCGCCCCCTGACGCTCGGCGGGCTTGAAGAACGCGAAGGCCATCGCCTGCTGGCCCTTGCCGAGCATGTTGAGCGCGAACGTCGCCGACTCGCTTGATGAGCATCGTGCGCATGGGAATCGACCTTCGACGCCCACGACGACGAGCGGCGGGCGAAGGACGCCTGCGTGACCCAGTCATGGTGGCCGCGGAGATCCCGGCGGACTCTCCGCCGTCAGCACGCAGAGCCTGTGGTAGGAACCGCGTGCGCAGCGCGGCCCTTCTTCGCGTTCGGGAGATCCATGGGGAATCTCCTTGTCGATGACGTCGTTGTCGTGGATCTCGGGGAATCCCCAGCACAGACCCCGTGAGCCGGCGCAGGCCGATCCCGTGACCGGATCCAGTGATGGTGAGCGAGATGAGATTCTTGCCGTCCTCCGCTGATAGTGAGCCCCGCCGGCCAGCGCGGCGATGAGCCACAAGCGCCGCGGCCGCCCACCGCGCGCTCGACCTCGGCATGTCGCCGTGGGAGCGCGACCGCCGGCGAGCGCTGATCGTGCGCCGGACCTGCGTCCCCGTACAGCAGCCCGACACGTTCTTCTGCGCCTACGAGTGGCTGTCCTGTGCGCTCTTCCTCTTTGGAAGCGCCCATTGCCTTCTTTGTACGGGGCGCGGCAGGACCGGGCAATCCATCGAGCCGGCGCACACGAGGGAAGGCCGCGGGATTTTAGCAAGTGGCGTGGGCGATCTCATCTCCACCGGTACCCTGCCGGCGTGGCGCATGGCAGAAAGCTGCCGCCCCGCTGTCTCCAGTGGGTGGCGTGGCGGAGATGGATCGACGGCACCCGGATTCAGCACCACGGGGTGATCGCGTGGACGGCGGGAAGACGCGGCCGATGACGAGCCCCCAGGGTGCCGGGGATCTCTCGCCGGGAGAGCGTCAGTCCGGGCCGACGACCCGATCCCGGGCGCGCCGGGCGGCGACGACGCCGAGGAGGACGCCTCCGCAGGCGAGCCAGCCGACGATGTCGCCGACCCGCATGTAGACGGTTGAGTCTCCGCGCTCGATCACCGGCACATCGCCCACCACCACCTCCCGTCGCCACTGGCCGCTCCGCGCGGTGATGCGGCCGACCGGATCGACGAGGGCGCTGATCCCGGTGTTGGTGGAGCGGATGAGAGCCCGGCGCGTCTCGATGGCCCGGAAGCTCGCCAGCGCCAGGTGGATCAGCGGCTCGTGCGAGTCGCCGTACCAGGAGTCGTTGGTCAGGTTGACGAGGACGCTCGTCGGGCCGCCGCTCCGCCAGAGCCGGCGAACGAGCGCGGGCAGGATGTCCTCGTAGCAGATGGTCGGGAGGAACGTCAGCGCCCCGAGCCGGAGAGGCTCCAGGCTCTCGCCGGACGTGAACGTCGAGCTGCGGGGAACCAGCGGCGGATCTCCGGGAAGGTGTTGGCGAGGGGATCCGCTCCCCGAAGAGCACCAGCTCGATCTTGTCGTAGCTCCCCAGGACGTCGCCGGAGGCCGAGGTGAGGAGAGCGGTGTTGAAGGTGTCGGCGCCGCCGTCAGGGCGGCGCCGGTAGGTCAGGGCCCCCAGATCATCGGACGATCGAGCCCCCGTGTAACCGCCTCGCGCATGTTCCTCTGGTCCCGGGAAGCCAGCGATTGTAGGCCGACTCGGGCCAGACGAGGAGATCGACGTCCGGATGGGCGGCGAGCGCCGTCCGGGACAGGGCCTGGTGGAGCCCGATGAAGAACCCGGGGTCGGCACCCTTGTCCCGAGCCCCTAGGTTGGTCTGCACCAGGGCAACCCTGATCCGGACTGCGGCGGCGGTCGTGCTGTCGACCTGGGGGATGCGCACCAGGCCGTAGGCGAGCGCGAGCGCAAAGAGCGCAGCCGGCACGGCGAGGCGCCACGCCGCCGGCCTCCGGCGCCCGAGGGATGCGTCGACCAACTCGTAGACCGCGCCGTTGACGAGGCCGATGAGGGCGGTCAGGCCGAGGAGGCCGGTCACCTCGACGATCTGCGTGATGGCCGAGAAGCGGTACTGGGAGGCGCCGATCGAGTAGGGGAACAGGAGCGGATAGAGGAACTCGACGGCGGGATAGGCGACGGTGAGGGTCCAGAGGGGCGCGAGTCCGAGGCGGTCCTCGCCGCGGCGGACGGCCCACAGGAGGAGCGCGAACACGCCTCCCTGGTAGACGCAGAGGAGAAAGACGCCGAGCCACGCGACGGGCCACGGCAAGCCCCCGAACTCGGTCAGCATGTGGGCGATCCAGTAGTAGCCGCCGAGGTTCGCGAGCGTGCCGAGGACCAGGCCATAGACGAGGACCCGGCCCGGCGGCTGGTCGCGGATCGCGACCAGGGCGGGAACGAGCGCCACCCAGATCAGGGAAGAAACCGAAGCCGATGAATCCCAGGACGACCAGGACCGCTGCGCTCACGATGAGCGCCACGCGGATCAGCGTGTCTCGGCTCATTCCGGGAACGATCGACGTCAATCTACTCCGAGGCCCGCGACGAAACTCTCCGGGAACGTCTGCGGACGCGCGCCGATGGAGCCTAACGCGAGCACCTTCTCCCGTGACGCTGCGGGCTGCCGCTCTTCACCGCGCCCGCCCCTTTCGTCCGCCACCCGGACTGGCCAGGCGGGAGAGCACCTGGCGATGATGAGCGCGCGCGCTCAGTACTTTGTCCCGTGTTCATGCCCGCGAGGGCGACCGTTCCCTCCTTGGCGAACTCCAGCAACGAATCGGGAGGAACATCCCGACGAGAAACAGGCCGCTGAGGACCCCTTGCGGAGGCTTCCACCGCTGCCGCGCCGCCAGCAGAGCCGAGGCACGGCGCAGATCGCCGCACAGGCCCTCGTAGAGCTGCTGGGACCGGATGCCGCGGGACCGGATCGACGCGGATCAGCGACGACGGCCCACGGCACGCTCGTCGGCTTGCTCGAGGATCTCCGAGTTGCAACAGGTTGTCCGAACCGCACGCACGCGGCCGGCGGAAGCGTGTCGCCGGCCGCCGCACGATCTGCCACCCACCAGAAGGCGTTCTGCACCACGACTCGCGCATACAGCCAGCAGCGCCGCCGCGATGCCGATCGCCGCGCCGCCGGCTGGCCAGTCCACCCTGCCAGATTCTCGGGATCTCCCGGGGATGAGCGCGATAGTAGCTCCACTCGTAGAACACGACCCTCACCGACTCGCGCCCTCGATCACCACGCCGAGCGACGACGGGTGACCGAGCACGTTCGCGTGAACGATGTCGATCCCTCGGCCATCAACGTCCTTGCGGCGATGACATAGGCACCGAGCAATCCTGCTCACGAGAGCAGCAGCGTACCACGTGAATGCGCGCTGACCTGAGGACGAACATCACGGGATCGGGAGCCCAATGAATGGCCGTTCACGACGGAGTCGCGGCTCGACCGCGCGGCCGAGCGAGGCGCTTTCTTTGGCAGACCGATGTCGAGACTCAAGGTCCCTCACCATCGCGCGGCGCCGCCGTCGATCGTCGGCGTTCGAGGCAGGCTATTTGCGCGATCTCCCCTAGGAAGCTTTGGAGGCCGCGCTCAATGTCTCCAACTGGTCGACCTCTCAGCGCTGCCGATCTCGCTGACAGCGGCACGTGACACTACGCGGGCCGGCCGAGCGCTGTCAAGGCGTGCCATCACGGCCCCATCAAGCTGCGCGATAATGCTTCACACCAGCGCGTCATCGGGGCACTGTGGTGGCGAGGGTGATCAGCGCTATCTCGTCGACGACCGGGATCGGAACCGGATACGGGGTCAGCAAGGCCGGTGCGGTGGCTTACTCCTCCCGCTGACGCGCCCGGATCACCGCTGACCGTCCGCCGCCTCAGCATACAGCAGGGGCGCTGCCGCTCTTTCTGAAGCCGCCGGTCCTAGAGGAACGCGTGCCGAGGGCGGCCGTTATGAACGGTCACGGTCCCAGACTGCAAGAGTTGCAAGACATCCGCATGTGATTGCCCAATGAGTTGAGTGGGCATTGCGCAACTGGATTTTACCGATTGCCATTCTGGCAGTTGACTATTGAATGGTCGCGCCAGGCTATTGATGCCGTCGATGATGGTGATGAGGGGACGCGCGAAGGTGAGTCCTCGGTCCTCTGGAGACCTTCTTCTCGGCGCACCGAGACCTCCTCGACGGTCATCTCGGTTTCACTCACTATACGTTCTGCTGCAATGAGTGGCCCCTCTCGTGGCCGCTAGTCACCGCCCTGAAGCCTGGGGCCAGGGAACTCTGAGGTAACTCGTGAGTCTCCAGCGTTCCAGCACGCGGCTTCTTCCGGTCCATGGCCAACGGGAGCATTCACCGCCGGCCACCGCGTAGCGTGCCGCCCGGATGACTTCGCCTAGGTCCCCACGTCGACCTCTACCCCCGTCGGCGTCCAGGGCCAAGGTCTGCCCCTTCGATCCGCAAGGGCGGTGGATGTCAGCGAGCGCCCGGCGCGGGGCCACGAGGGCGTGGCGGAGACCCCGCGCCTCGCTCGTCGCTCGCCGCCCACAACAGGGCCGCGAGCTTGTCGCGGGGTGGACTCCGCCCGAGCCCAACGCCGAGGTGAGGCCAGAAAGGCCTGCTGCGCCTTCTTCGTGGGCAGATTCCAGCGTCGGGCCCGAGGCCAGCCGGAGCCTCGAAGCCCTGCCCAGGAGCCGACCATCGTGGCTCCTCCAGTCCGGAGCGGCACCCTATAGCGTCGTTGCCCACCGTGGGGAGAGTGGCCCCCCGCTGGGCGTTCACGATTTTTTCACGCTTGGCCACACGAAGCGTGCACGCCAACCCGTGTAAGAACACGGGAAAGATGACCCGTATGAGCGACGGTCGGCGCGCCAGCTTCGTCATCCCCGTGGTCCAGGACCGGCAGGGCCAGATCAGCGGGGTCATCGAGCGGGCAGCGACGGGCGCGAACGATGGTACGCGCGCCAGGCTGGGCCTACAGCTCGGTGACGCTGACGCGCAGCCGACCAGCGTTTGGCGCGAGCCTCGACGCGGCGGCTCGAACGCCGGTCGCGTCTCGGGCGAGAATCCGGCGGCACCTGCTCTACGCGAGGTGGGCGGCGGTTGGCCGATAGCCGAGGGACGTGCGGCTCGGTGCACGTACGCAGCAGCCGACCAGGGCTTCTGGCGCGACCCCGGCCGTCGACTCAGAGCCCCGCCTGCGTCGCGGGCGAGAATCCGGCGGCAGCGTCGTCAGTGCGGCGGCATGCGCCCCGCGCTTCACCAGTGCCGAGGGTCCTCGCCATAGCTCTTTGCGACTCAGGTATGCGCATGGTGAAAGCGCTTGACAGGTTACAACGCAACGCTATGCTGCCGGACACCGTCCTCGGCGCGGCGGCGATCTAGAGCGAGCGTGGGGAGGTGCGGCCTAAGAGTGGCGCGCAAGGAGAGCCATCGACCGCAGGGGGACATTCTTGCATCGCAGTCCTTCGGAGGGGGCCCTGCGCAGAAGCGGCAAAATCGTTTCTAGAATACCTAACCGGGTTCTCAGGAGGCTCAGGCCATGCCCGCATGACCGCTGAACGTTCCTGCGTTCGCCCCCTCCCGATCAGTTGTTGCCGCCGGCTTACCTTCCTCTCGCCGCCTGCGGAGTGCTGCTCCTCGTCCTCTTGGCGGCCCTCATCGGGCGTACGCCGTTCGGTGCGGACCCCCGACCCCGTGCGCGGGACGGTCATTGGCAAAGACGACCCGAACGCCATTGAGTGTGACTGCACCTGCGACGATCGGCGCCGGGCCCCAGCGATGAAACCTTCATCACGGTTACCGAGGTCAAGACCTGGACACCGCCACCGGATCTCTGCTCGGGTCGGACGACATCGCGCGCTACAACAATCGATCGGCGACGGTACTGGCAGCGCCCAGCTCGACCTGGGGAACTGGAACGGACACCCAACGTTGTTGGTCTCCGCTTCGAGCACGTCATCCTGGCGAAATCGAACATCATTGACGCGTTCAGTTCACGGCGCGTTTCAACCCCGGCTGACGCGGACGCCAACCCGAGATCGACGCGGTGCTCGTGCCGCACCAACTCCCATTCGCGTTCACACCCTGACTCCAGGAAGCCCTCGGTGACCAATGCCCGTCAAGTGGCCCGCGGACACACGGTAGGATCGCCGCTAACGACTCGACGCCGGCTCAGACGACGCCGGACCTGAGGACGATCCTAAGAGAGTCGTCGATCAAGAGAAATTCACTACCGACAGTTCATCGCCTTCATCATCAGGTAACGATCACGTGAGCCGCCGGCGCTGGCGTCGCCAAGTCCTTCGAGGACCGTGTCCGGCGCGATGTTCACCTCAGGCCAGCTCATCATCCGGGTACAGCAGCGGTAGTTCTAGATCGCGTGCGGCAATCCCGCGATCGCCGACGCCGAGTGCAAAGGGCGCGTGCAGGCGACGGTGCATGACGTCGCAACCAGTGCTTTCTTGCCACGTGCACCTGCGTGAAGAAGCCTAACTCGACGGCGAAGTTCTCGGACGTCTGCAATCAACCCGGCGACCGCGTCGATGTGCCCGGCGAACTGCGATCCCGCCGGTCCGGTGGCAACGTCGACGGCCATCACGGCGCGCCGTCTGCTCGCCAGTCCCCATTGGGGCGGCGCTCGGGCAAAGCGGAGCATTTGCGACCTCAACGCAGACCCGGCGGCAGACCCGAACGCTTCCGGGAGCACGGTGAGCTTCTTCTTCATGACGGGAGCAACTCCACCACGAAGCCTGGGCAAGGCGCAGGGTCGGGTGGAATTTCTTCATAAATCATTCCGGTGTCCTGACGATCAACCGTGCCTGGCGTCACGCACAGGCTTGAATTCCGAGGACATCTCGGTTCCCTCCGGTCTCGGAAGGCGACTTCGACACCATTGCTCAGCTCACGGTGTCGGCGAGAGCTCGCCCGCGCGAGGCGGGGCTCGACAAGGACGGCAAGGGGGTGTTTGGAACGAGAGCCATCACGATCGCTGGGCGTGGACGCAACACCGACGAGCAACTACGATGGCGTTCCTCGCGCCCAACCTGGAAGGCGTCAGCGTAGGGCTCTTCGGCGGTTGGAAGCTTCCTCGAGCGGCTCGCTTGATGGGCCTCGACGGCCACGGGGAAGGTCTGCCTGCGGGCCACCGAGGTCTTGCAGCAACACCACGACGGACTGCGCCGGCGTGTGGCGGCGACTGCAATGAACCCGACCAATCCTCACGATGTTCGCCAGCTCTTCCGAGCTCATCAATCGCCTGCCGCGGACGCCGGTCAGGATCAGACAGGGCGATAAGAGCGCCGACGTAACCAGACGGCCGGCGTGCGCTCGTCAATTTCGACGGGTCGGCTGGATCCGACGGCAACATCGCATCCACGCTGGTACCGCGACAGCCGAACCGGTCCGCGCATCGAGGTTCATGAGAATCGTGACCACGCAAGCGGTCACCACCCACGACCACGTATGTGCTTCGCGTCACCGACGCGTTCCAGGTCAGCACGATGACGCCACGACGAAGGTCAGCAGTCGTCGACACGAGCGGCGCCGACCGTCAAGGCGCCGGACGACCGCGACGGCCGAGTGCGCGCGGGGGCCTTCACCCCGGTGGCGCCGAGATCCAGCGCGATCTCCCGAGATGGTGGGCGACAAGGCGATGGCTGGCCACCGACGTCTGCGATCCCTCGGTCGTGCCCGTGCAGCGACGCGGCGGAGAAAGTTCCCCAGATGGCTTCCCCCGCGGCACCTCCACGGTCACTCTGGACCGCGGCCGACGACTCCGGTAAACACGGGCTCACGCGCCACCGCGGCGGTGGTGCTCGATCCAAGCCACCACTCCCGCCGGTTACGCCTTCGCTGTCGCCAAACGCCGATTGCCTCCGCGGGCCGCCGACCAGCACAAGCCCCGTGCCGATCACCGCGTCGATCGCGGTCAGGATATGTGATCCGCACCGACGTAAGCTGGTCTCGATCGAGCAGCGGGCCCGACAACGGCCTTGGTGATGGGGACACCGTAGGGGACATCCAGGTGCGCACCCGGGACCGACGATCGCAGCTTCCTGGTCCAGGCGCGGGAGCGCAGCGTCGTCGGCCCAGGCCGGACGTACACCGTCATCTACCAGGCGACGGACGCGAGCGCCGGCAACTTCAGTCAGAGCCAGGCCACCGTTTTCGTGCCGGCGAATCAGTCCGCGAAGCCCTGACGCGCAGACGGCAACTGGCGGAGCGTCGCACCGTGGCGAGAACACAGCGCGGTGTAGCTCGGATGGACGAAAAGTTGCCCAAGCTCAATGAGGCTCCCGGCGCTTGCTCTAGGTGGGCGGACGCCCGCGGTTCGGCTATTTCGCCACGAGGCGCAGCGCCGTTCTTCAACAGCGCCGCGGCTCTTGGCCACCGCCGCGCTCGAAGAAGCGCGGGTTCTGCGTGCCCCACAGCCGGACACGGCGTTGGCGAAGGCGAGCTGTCGGAAATCGTCTTCCGTGATGTGGCCGTCCTCGACCAGCGCTGGCGTACGCTCCGCCAGTGGGTCGCGCATGTCGACGACGCCGAAATGCCCGATGTCCGAGCTGCAGGATCGCGTGCTGAGCCGTCGCGCTCGAGCGGGCTGTCGACTTGCCGAACGCGGTCGCGCGTTCATCCGGTCGTCGGCCTCGCAGCCGAAATAGTACGGCGTGGCAGGTCGATCGAATCCTCTTTGGGGTGATTTGCCTCAGCCGACGTTGCCCCCGAAGATCGCGAAGCGCACGGGAAAACGGCACGAATCACGTCGCCGAGGAACAGCGCCTCAGACGAGCTGCACGGCCGCGGCAAATGACCGATGTGGGTTAACGAAGTTGATGGCAGTCCTATGTTGCGTCCTTTCATTGGATGGACGATGAGTCGCGTTCTACCCGGTCAGCTGCTGCGCGCGGAAACTCCTTGAACGTGCCGAGGAACTGCGCGACGTACTGCTGCCCGGAGGACGAGCAGGAACACGACGCCACCCGGCGCGTCGGTGATCCGCGGCTTCAACGCATCGTCACACACGACTATTTCAAGAACCTCGGCGAGAGGACCCCGGCCGCGGTGATCCCGGTGTAAGGCACACGCCGGACGAGGCCATCGAGGAACTGGGTTCAGTCAACCAAGCAGCTCTGAGCGCCAAGGTCTGCATTGTTCGGCGCGGCGTGCGCCGGGTGTTCCAGCACGCGAAGGGGTCAGCCCGCCGATCTCGCCCGCTATGCTCAGGGCTTCGATCAGCCCGGCCCCGCGCTGGCCAGGAATCAGAGCAAAGTAGCTAGCGGCGTACTGACGCAGAGAGGAAGGCGCCTCTGGCGGACCGGAGGATCTTCACCGAGGCGCTCTTCTAAGTGTCTCTGCACTTGATGGCGGCGGCGCGGAAAGCCCGCGGCCCTCACCTTCGCCTCGGCGAGCAGTCGATCGCGGCGCTTGAACGCCGAGTAGGGGCTGGGCGCCGGACCATCCGGGGTCGCGCTTCATCTCGCCGTACCGCCGCCGGTGCACGCCGAGGAAGGACGTCGAAGCGCGCCCGAGACCATGGTACGCTGCCTGGCGAGATCCTTCTCTTGATCGCGTCGGCGTACTTTTCGCTCGCCATACTGCTCGAACGCCGGCATCTTGCAGCCCGATCTCCTGCGGCGTGCTTGGTCAGATCGTCGCGGCCGAGCTGCCGCTGATTGGCGAAGAGGCGACCGTGCATCTCCCAGTACTTGCCCTGCTCGCGGGCGCAGTGGCTGGCCTCGCGCGGCCTTGAGCGTCTCGGGTGGATCGACTCCAGCGGTAGTCACGGACGACGTACGCAGGACGCCGGGCTGGATTGGAGTCTCGATCGATCTGCGGTACGTCTCACGGACGTACCGGCTGCAGAACGGTCACTGGTAGTCGGTGAACTCGACCCCAGGGCGATCTTTGCGTCCTTCTTACGCCTTCTTCGAACGGCCCGTCGCGAGCCGTCAGCGTCACCTCGGAAGGGGCCCGCCGCTACGCCCTCGGCGTAGGCGGGCCCGCGCTCAGCTCAGCGTCTTGCAGTCTGCCGGAGCTCCCGGAGGAGGCCGCCTGTCCGCGGTGGAGCTGATGTCCTTGCGGAGTGACGCGCCATGTCGTCGGCGCTCTGCGCCGCCGCGAACGGAGCGCTCAATGCGATCAGGAGTCCGACCACGAGCGCACGTCTCAACATTGCACGCTCCCTCGATTCTCTCGCCCCCGGCGAGCCGGCTGGAACCATTTCCCTAGAGATCACAGAGCGGAATCGCAGCATAGCGCGCCGCGCGGTCGACACGCACGATTCCGTCGACGGCTCCCACGGGGGCCGAAGTCGGCGGCGGCTCCTCGTCCTCGTGAATCTCGAGCGGTTCCGCGCACTGCCGTTGCCGTACTTCCTCGCGTGCGCGAACCCCGCGCCGCCGGCCCGAGCGTGGCGGGGACACACAGGGAGGAGAGGCCGAAATGGCGACGCGGACGGTGAGGTCGGCGGTGGCGGGCGCGGCGCTCGTGATCGCCTCGCCCTGCAGCTCGCGGGGTGCACGGGAAGCGTGCGGAGTATCGCCCTCGGCCCCGACGCGGTCGAGGGCAAGACCCTCGCCGGACGGCGCCGTCGACACGCAGTGAGGTGCAGCCTCTACGACCGGCGCCGCGGGCGACCGTCGCGCGCGGCGCCCGTCAAAGTGCTGCCACGATCCAGCATCCTGCGCCTGGTAACGCGGATCTGCACGGCCCCAAGGCAACGGGGCACCCCGGCTTCAACGTGCGGCACTTCTACCACCTCGGCTCGGCGTGATCACGACGTGACCTTCTCCACAGCTTCGTCAAGCTCGCGCTCCAAGAGGCCGGCCTCGTCCGCAGTGCGCACCCGGGGCGCCATCGCGGCCGCCGCGAGCCGCGTCCGTGCTTCGGCGAGCTCCTCCCACCTCGACGGCAGCCGCCATACCTGGCTCGCGCTGCGGCCGGCGCGGAGCGCCAGACCCTCATCGCCGTCCTCGATGACGCGACTAAGCGGCTGCTTCTACGCTCAACTCTGGCCGGGCCGAGACCACCTGCGGCTGTCGCCATGAGCGCGTTGCGAGCGGTCTTCCAGGCGCACGGCCTGCCCATCGCCCTCTATACCGACCGCGCCGGGTGGGTCTTGCTAGCCCCCAGCGCCGGTGGCAAGGTCGATCTCCAACCCGCCCCACGCAACTCCGCCGCGCCCTCACGCGCCTCGGGATCGAGCACATCCGCTACCCCTTCAAGCCCGCGGCCGCAGCGGGCGGGTCAAACGAAGCGGCCATTTCACGGTCAACGGCAGAATGGCTGACCAGACTCCAGCGAGCCGGATCTGCGGCAAAGGGACACTGCTCGTCCCCGCGCTCGCGCGTGCTGCTGCTGTTCGGACGCCCCTGCTGTTGGCAGCCCGGTCGCTCGCCCGAGAGGGGCGTTCGACTTGGCTCACGCTTCTGACCCGGGGAGTCCCTCAGTGAGGCACGGCGAAGCCTTGACACGGTACGCCAGACAGCGCTGTCATCGCGCATCGCGGAAGGTCCAGGCTGGGCGCGCAAATCCGGAGGCAGCGGGGGCCTTCGCTCGGACCGCCACGTCGCGCGCGCCACGCGAAACGGCGTCGGGATCGCCGGAACGATCGCAGCGCAGAAGTCGGCAGTCGCCACCTTCCTCGAGCGTGCCGCTGCCGGTCGGCACGGCAGGGCAGGCCACAATGGCCACGACCACTCACCGAGCACTACCGTGCATATGCTCCAAGCCTCTTCACCCGCGCCGAGGCGCGATTCAGTCACCGTTGTCTTCGGCGGATTGCACTGGAGGTCGAGCGGGTGATCCAGGCGGTGCTGGAGAACGGCGGCAATCGGGCCGAGGTGCTGCCCGTGGCCACGCGGGAGGATCTCCTCACCGGCCGCGAGGTCGCCGACATTGATCAATGCTGCCCGACGAGCTTCACCACCGGCAATCTCGTCAACTTCGTCCGGAAGAAATCTCAGCAGCACGGGGCCGAGGAGACGGCCAAGCGCTACGTGTACCTCACGGCCGGCGCCTGCGGTGCCTGCCGCTTCGGGCAGTACCACCAGAGTTACGAGCTCGGCCTGCGTAACGCGGGCCTGGACGCCTTCCGCATGTTCCTGCTGGACCAGGAGCAATTGAATCAGGAGTCCGTCGCAGGTGGGGGCCTCGCGCTCGATGTCCCGATGACGCTCGGTTGCCTCTGGGGCATCTTCTGCACCGACCTCGTCCAGGACCTCGAGTATCAGGTGCGGCCCTACGAGGTCGTGCCGGGACGTACCGACGCCGTTGTGCGCGAGAGCGTCGAGTTGCTCTACGAGATCTTCCGACGCCGGCCGCGTCACGGCCCGTGGCGCTCGATCGCCTGGCATCTGACGACCTCCTCTTTCACAAAGGCGCTCCGGGAGATCCACAAGAAGTTCTCGGCCATCGAGGTGGACCGTCTACGCGTGAAGCCCTCGGTGAAGATCACCGGAGAGTTCTACCTGCAGACCGTCGAAGGAGACCCCAACTACAACATCCATCGATGGCTCGAGGGGAAGGCGCGCAGGTGTATCCGGCAGCCATCGCCGTCTGGATGGACTATCTCCTGCGCCTGGGGCTCCAGAGATTCGAGGATTACCGTGGCATCGAGCGCGGGGCTCGCTTCAAGCTCGGGCTGGGCCGCGTGGCCCAGGTCGTCTACCGCGCGAACTTACAATCGCCTCCGTCGCGCCATGGGGAACCTGCCGCACGAGCTACCCAGCCAGTTCGAGCTGCGCCGCCTGGCCGCGCCCTATTTCCACAGCCGCCTCGACGGCGGCGAGGGCGACATGCTGGTGGGCAAGGCGCTCTGGGCCCATCAGCACAAGAAGGCTCACATGATCTGCGAGCTGTCACCTTACGCATGCATGCCCAACACCATGAGCGTGGGCGCCATGGCGGGAGTCATCGGCAAGCACCCCGACCTGCTCTACGCGCCGCTGGAAATCAAGGGCGACGCCGAGGTTCACGCACTGTCCCGTTGCCAGATGATCCTGACCGAGGCCAGGAAGCGCGCGCAGAAGGAGTTCGAGGACGCGCTTGCGCGTACCGGGTTGACACTGGCCGGCGTGCGCGGATACGTCGACGCCCATCCCGAGCTGAAGCGCGCCACCTATCGGGTGCCGCACGGCGATGCGGCGGGGACAGCCGCCAATCTCGTGCTGCACGTCGCCACGCTCATGCGCCGCGGGCGGGAACGATGAAGCTCGTCGGCATCGACTCGAGCCGCGCGCGCCTCGAGCACGCGCGCATCGTCGACGGCCCGGCACTCCCGCCCGCGATTGACAGCCTCGCCGTCAAGGACGGCCGCATCGCGGCGATCAGCATGGAAGTTCTCCTTGTCGATCGACGACGCTGTCTTGGATTCGCCGGAATGCTAGCAGAGACCCCTTGCGCCGGTCAGTCCGATCCCGTGACCGATCCGGTGACGGTGAGAGAGATGAGGTTCTTGCCGTCCTCGCGCCGATAGTGAGCCTCGGTCGCCAGCGCGGCGATGAGCACGAGGCCGAGGCCGCCCACTGAGCGCTCCTCGACCTCGGCTGTGCTCGTCGGGCGGTGCGACGGCGGCGAAGGGATCGTGCGGCGGGCCCGAATCCTCGTAGAGCAGCCCGACTCGCCCGGGGGTCACGTCGAAGGCGACGCGCACCGGAGCCTCGCTATCCTGCCCGTGACCGTGCGCCACCGTATTGGTGAACAGCTCCTCGACGAGCAACGTGAGCCGCAGGGAGGCATCCCGGGCGAGGCCCGCCGCCAGGCAGGCGCGCGCGGTGAAGGCGGTCACCGCGGGCACCGCGCTCATCTTCGCGGGAAAGGTCTCGACGTGAGTGGCGTGGCGTTCCATGAGCTTCATCGCGCCTGCCCGCAGGGCATCGCCGGCGGCGATTGGCTATTATAGATGCGCGCCGCGCGGCCGTCTCGGCCCCGCGAGACCCGACTGGCAACGGGAGAGAGTCATGGCGTCCTGCTCGTACCCGGTCGTCGCGATGTGTCTCGGCGTCACGCTCGGCCTGATCGCCTCTGCAACCTCGGCATTCGCCGAGGACGTGGGCCAGATCAAGGTAGCCAAGGGCGCCGTCCATCTCGAGCGCGGCGGGCAGAAGATACCCGCCGCGGTGGGCGCCAAGGTCAGGCAGGCCGACGTGATCGTGACGGGGCCCGACGGATCGGTGGGCATCGTCTTCCTCGACGCGAGCCTCTTGTCGGCGGGGCCGAACAGCGCGCTCGCCATCGACCGCTTCTACTTCGATTCGACGACCAATCAGGGAGCCTTCGACACGTCCCTGAAGAAGGGCACGCTCGCCGTCGTCTCGGGCAAGATCGCGAAGCAATCGCCCGACGCCATGCGGGTGAAGACGCCCGCGGCGATCCTGGGCGCCCGGGGCACCGACTTCCTCGTCAGGGCCGGCGCGCCCGGCCGACTGAGCCGACGCGTGGCCGCGCGCCACCCCATCGCCCGCGCCGAACCCGCGTCGCAGCGGCGCGGCCATTGCATCGAGCCTCGCCGTCCTGCCTCGCTCGCGGCCGGCTGCGCCGCTCCGCCGCCGCGCCAGGCCGCGCCGCCGGTGCCGCCGGCGCCCGAGGATCTATTCGTCCTCCTCCCCGCTCAGGACGGACAGACGGGCGCCGTCTCGGTGATGCATGGCTCGGAGCAACGGATCCCTCGACGTGCCCTATGCGACCGCGCGGATCGAGGTCGACGGCCGGCTCGAGACCGGCCTCTCCACCGAGGCGGAGGTGCGCCGCATCTGGGGCGATGCCCTCGCCGCTCTGCCGCCCCGGCCCGTGTCCTTCCTGCTCTACTTCCTCGAGGGCAAGGACGAGCTGACCCCGGAATCCGAGCGCGTGATCCAGCAGATCTTCGCGGAGATTGCGCGCCGGCCTCGCGCCGGAGATCGCGGTGATCGGCCACACCGACCGCGTGGGCAGCGTCCAGTTCAACGATGCGCTGTCCCTGCGCCGCGCCCAGAAGATCCGCGACGACTTGGTCCAGCTCGGCGTCGTCGCCGAGCAGATCCAGGTGGCGGGCCGCGGGGAAGCGCGAGCCGCTCGTCCCCACCGAGGACGAGATCGCCGAGCCGCGGAATCGCCGCGTCGAGATCAGCGTGCGCTGAGCGCCCGCCTCACGGGCCATTCCACCGGAGGATGAGCAGGGCGAGGTCGTCCGCGGCCTCGACCCCCGCCGCAAACCGTTCGACGTCGCGGCGAATCGCCTCGCCCACCTCTTCCGGAATGGCCCCGGGCGGCATGCCCGCGAGCAGCGCCTCGAGCCGCGCGCGCCCGTAGAACTCGCCCGCCGCGCTCGTGGCCTCGGTCACCCCATCGGTCACCAGGCAGAGGATCTCCCTCGGCGCATCCGGTAGCGCGAGGCCTCGTAGGAAACTCGTCGACGACGCAGAGCGGCGGTCCGCCGCTCGCGGAGAGTCGGCTGGGCGGCCGGCCGGGGAACAGAAGATACGGGGCGTCGTGGCCGGCATTGCCGTACTGGATCTCGCCGGTGGCCGCGTCGACGATGCCCGCCCAGACGGTGACAAAAAGGCTCTCCGCGTTGTCCCGGGAGATCTCCCGGTCGGCCTCGCGCATCACGGACCCGACGTCGCCATGGATCGCGGAGCGCGATGCTCTTGCACAGCGACTTGCTCATCGCCATGAAGAGGCTGCCCGGCAACCCCTTGCCCGACACGTCGCCGACGAGGAGAAAGATCCGGTCGGCGTCGAGCCTGAAGAAGTCGTAGAGATCGCCGCCCACCTCGCGCGCCGGCTCGAGAAAGGCGTAGAGATCGAAGCGCGTCTCCCCGGGAAGGCGCCGGCCGGGGTGGGCAGGCTGCCCATCTGGATGCGGCGCGCGCCTCGAGCTCGCCGGCGAGGCGCGCGCGCGATCTCGCGCTGCCGCGCCATCTGGCGGCGGAGGGCACGGCGCTGGCCCTGGGCCTCCGCCAGCGTCGTGCCGAGCATCGCCGTGAACAGCGCGCCGATGCCGATGATCGGCACCACCGCGTCGAAGAGGATCCGCCCTCCGAAGTAAAGCCGAGCGCGAGCGCCATCGCCGCCGCGGCGAGGGCCGCGGCGATCGCGGTCGAGGCAGCCGCGGGCAGGGCGGGCAGCGCGAGAATCAGGATCCCTCCCGCCACGGCGAGCACCGCGGCTTCGAGCCAGACGGTCCACCACGGGCGCGAGAGCAGGTCGCCGTCGAAGATACCCTCGATGAGCTGGGCGTGGATCTCGACGTCCGCCATCCGGTCGGCCACGGGCGTGGCCCGATAGTCGCCGATGGCGAGCGCCGTCGCGCCGACGAGCACGAGCTTTCCCTCGAACTGCCGCACATCTGCCGCGCCCGACAGCACGTCGGCGGCCGACACTGAAGCCCGCAGGGGCGGGGTGGGCGAAGTGGATCCAGACGCTGCCGTCCGGCTGAGTGGGAATGGCGAGGTCGCCGACGATCACCGCCTCGACACCGAGCGCGCCGGCGCGAACCGATACGACGGGCTCCTCCGCGGCCACGCGAAACATCTCGATCGCGAGCGTGGGCATGAGCAGGCCCGCCACCTCGGCGACGGCGGGCATGCGCCGGACCACACCGCCCTCGAGGTCCACGTTCACGAAGCCGTGGCCCGCCGCCGCTGCATCGATCACATCCACGCTCCTGAGCTCTCCGAGGAAGCGCCTGACGCGCGAGACATCCACTCCGCCGATGATGCGCACGGGCACGCGGCGCCCCGGCGGCGCCGCGTGTGCCGCCGGCTCCTCGATCCCGGCCACACCCAGCACGACGGGCCGCCCACGAAGGATCGCCGCGAGCACGCCGTCGTTGCTCGGCAGGGCAGCGAGCCTCCCCGCGAGCTCCGGGTCGAGGCCGGGGATGAGCCGCGCCAACCGGTCCGGGGACAGGCGATCGGGCTCGGGCATCACGATGTCGAGCCCGATCGCGGCGGGCCGCCCCGGCCGATCAGCTCGACGAGCCGCGCGAGGAGCGTGCGCGGCCATGGCCACTGGCCGTAGCGCGCGAGGCTCGCCTCGTCGACGTCGACGATGACGGCGGGTCCGGACACGCGCTCCCGCGGCGCGCGGAACTGCAACGTGTCGAAGAAAGCGAGACGCAGCGCCCTGAGCGGCCTCGGCTGGGGAGGAGCAGGACGACCAGGGCCACGATCAGCAGGACGAGGCCGAGGGGGCGGCCGCGGCCACCGCGGACCGCGCGCACCCACGGATGCTCGGACCAGTGGAGATCATCCGCCTCGTGGCGGGGAGCCGGCGTCACCACGTCGCTCGCCCGCTTACGGGACTTTCAAACGACGATCTCCATCCCGTCCCAGGCCGCCGAGATCCGGACGGGATGCCCGGCGCGCGTAATCTCTTCCAGGCGCCGCGTCTCCTGCAGCACGGCGAAGATCTTCTCGTCGTCGAAGATGGGCTCGTGATGGAACATGCAGAGGTGCTTGGCGCGCGCCAGCTGGCACAGCTCGACGCCGACGACGTTGCTCGAGTGGCCCCAGTCCTCCTTCACCGAGACGGCATCCGCGAGGGCATACATGGCGTCGAAGATGACGAGGTCGGCGGCCGCGAAGAAGTCCACGAACCCCTGCGTCACCGCGGGGTCGTCCAGCTTGTGCTCGGAGTCGGTGGAGTAGACCACTGCCTTGCCGTCCTGCTCGAACCGATAGCCGTACGAATCGCCGGAGTGGCGCTGCAGCTTGGCCCGGACGCGCAGGCCGCCAATCTCGTAGTCGCGACCGGGCTCGAGGTGCACGAACTCGATCCGGGCCGCCATCCGCGAGAAGTCCACGGAAACGACGGCGCCGCGTTCTGACGGCGGAAGGCCTCTTCGAGCTCCGCGTGACATCCATAGATGCGCACGTGGTTGCCTGGGAGATAGGCGGGCATGAAGAACGGGAAGCCCATGATGTGATCCCAGTGCACGTGGGACATGAAGACGTGAAAGCGATGCCCCGATGGCCCGCGGCTGGCGAGCACGTGGTTGCCGAAGGCGCGCGCGCCGCTGCCGAGATCACACAGGACGTAGTCCTCCCCGCCCGTCTCGAGCTCCACGCACGAGGAACTGCCGCCGAAGGTGTGGGACACGGGAAAGTCGAGCTCGCGCTCGACGAATGCCCGCGCTTGATCCAGCGTGTCGAGGCGCCGGCCCGCCGCCTGGACCAGCGCGGCGACGAGCTTCCTCTGAACGTCCGAAGTCGTGAGCGCGACGGGAAGCGAGCCGCGGGTGCCCCAGAACCGAACGAGCATCGGAGGGGTGGGCTCAGCCGGCCTCGAAGGCCGCGAGCGCCGCCGGAGAGATCCGGCAAGTGCCTCACGCACCCCGGGAAACACCTCGAAGACCACGGTGAACTTGCTGATCTCGAAGATCTCCTTCACGACGGACGCCAGGCCCGCCACGACCAGGGTGCCGCCCTGGACCTTGGCCTGCTTTCTCGCCAGCATGAGCACGCGGAGTCCCGCGCTGCTGATGTACTCGAGGGCGGAGAGATCGAGGACGATCTGATCCCGTCCCGTGGCGCAGCTCGCGAGGAAGGGCTCGAGCGACGACTTGAGCTCGTCCGAGCTCACGTGGTTGATCCGGCCCGCCGGGCGCAGCACCACCGTGTCGGCGAAACGTCTCGGCGCCAGATCCATGACCACGTCCCCTCCGCCGGGCTCGGGAATGGCCCCGCTGCGCTCTCGGCCCGGTGATTCTAGCACTGCTGGCAGCGGCTCGCGCCCCTCCGGCGCGCATGCTACCATCGCGTGTCGCCAGCAGATCCGGCACGCCATGACCGAGCGAAAACCACCCGAGCGCAGCTGGGAATCATGGGTCGAGGAACAGATCCAGAACGCCCAGCGGGACGGCGAGTTCGACCGGCTCGAGGGCAAGGGCCGGCCCATCCCCGGCATCGAGGAGCCGTATGATCCGATGTGGTGGGTCAAGAAGCTCCTCGAGCGTGAGAAGCCTCGGTGCTGCCCCCGGCCCTCGAGGTCCGCGCCAAGGCCGACTCGCATGCTCGACGAGGTCTGGACCCTTCCCACCGAGGCGCACGTCGTCGACCGGCTCGCGGCCATCAATGCCGAGATCGCCCGCGCCAATCGCACCACGGCCGCCGGGCCGCCAACGACCTTGAGCCCGCTCGACACCGATACCGTCCTCGAAGAATGGCGCCGCCGCCGTCGCGAGCACGCCCCGCGCATCCCATCCCAAGGAGAAACGCTGACGTGGCCCACGACCTCGTGATCGAGCACGCGCGCATCATCGACGGCCTCGGCACTCCCGCCCGCGATGGCAGCCTCGCCGTCAGGGACGGCCGCATCGCGGCGATCAGCGGCGATGCGAGTGGCCGCGCGAGAAGATCGCCGCGGCAAGCGGCCGGCCCGTGATGATCGCCGCGATGTTCGTCGACCCCGGCGACCCGACCGCGCGTGTTCAGCGAGCTCGGCGAGATCGAGGCCGCCCGCGCGCGCGGGCGCGAGCTCTGGGCCCAGGTCGGCTGCTTCCCGCTCGGCATGGAGTTCACCCTGCGCCATCCGTATCCGCTCGAGGCGCTTCATGGCCTGGCACCCGGCCATCGTGGCCGAAGGCGAGGAGCGCCTATCGCGCGGTCCTCGCCGATCCCTCGTTCCGCGCGGCGCTCAAGGACGAGATCGCCGTCCCGGCGTCCCCAATCGCTTCAGCGACAAGAACTGGGACCACCTGCTCTCAGACGAGTGATGCCGGCATGACCGTCGTCGGAATCGATCATGTCCAGCTCGCCATGCCCGCCGGACGGGAGGGACGAGGCTCGCGCGTTCTACGCCCTGCTCCTCGGCATCCCTGAGATCGCGAAGCCGCCGGAGCTGGCCAAGCGCGGCGGCGCCTGGTTCAGAGCGGCGCGGTGAAGGTGCACCTCGGCGTGGAGCCGGAGTTTCGGCCCGGCGCGGGAAGGCGCATCCCGCCCTGCTCGTCCGGAACCTCCGGGGCCTCGTCCCTGCGCCTCCGCGAGGCCGGGGTCGACGTCGTCGACGACGAGCCCCTTGCCCGGCTATGACCGCGTCTTCACCGCCGATCCGTTCGGCAACCGAGCTCGAGCTGCTGGAGCCGCTTCGATAGGAGATCACGGCATGGGCAAGATCGTGTACGCGGCGACGATGATCGCACGTGCTGGCCCCCGACTACTACGGCAAGAACGTCGGGCCGCACGGGCGCAGGATGGTCGAGGAGCTGATCGACGTGGTGCGGGACATGGGCCGCACCATGCTGGCCGCCCGGCCCGACGCGCTCGTGGTGATCGCCGACGACCACCTGAACGTCTTCTCCTTCGACGCCGATGCCGGCGATGTGCGTCCGCATCGGCCGATTCGTCGAGCGCATGGTCCAGGCGGACGCCATCGAGTTCGACCGAGCCCTCGACGGCCTGCCCGAGCGCTACCCGCTGCACGAGGACCTCGCCAACCGCATCCTCGAGCGCGGCCTCGAGGACGGGCTTCGACTTCGCCGCCTCGTGGTCGGCGCCGCTCGATCACGCCTTCCTGAGCCCGGTCAGCACGCTCTGCGGCGACCGCCCGGCGCCGCCGCTCGTCCCCTTCTGGGTGAACTGCTTCGTCGCGCCGCTGCCGATGGCGCGCCGCTGCTTCGCCGCCGGACGCCACATCGCCCGGGTCGTGGCCGAGGGCCCGTGGGACGTGGCCGTGCATCGCCACCGGGGGCCTCAGCCACTTCCCTGAGCTGTCGCTGGCCCGGGTGGGCACGTCCGATCCGGCCTTCGACCGGCGCATCGTGCGCCTCCTGGAGGCGGGCGATCACGAGGCGCTCTGCGCGCTGACCACGAAGGAGCTGCACGAGAGCGGCTCGCACGAGCTGCTCAACTGGATGGTGCTGATCGGCGCGGTGAGCCCGGCTAAGGCCGCGGTTCGCTTCTTCGGCGAGATGGGGCGCATCGACCTGGCCGCCATGGAGTGGAGCGTGCGATGAGCCGGTACGACGTGAACGTCATCTTGTACCGGCTGAAGAAGGACGCGGCCTTCCGGACGCGCTTTCAGGCCGAGCCCGCAGACGGTCCTCGCCGGCGGCCGACCTGACGCGACGAGGAGCGCGAGGCATTCGTGCGCTGGGACACCGCGCCGCCTCAACGAGCTGGGCGGCTCGCTGCACCTGCTCGTCTCCATTCCCGCACCTCGGCGCCCACTGACGCGCCTGACCCGACCCCGGCTGCGACTCGGGTTCAGCAGTTCAGAGACTGAGCGTTGGCCGAGGAGCCGCTCCCCCATGAAGATCGAAATCGACGACCTCTTCTCGACCTGCAATCCATGCATTGCTGAATGAACATTTGCAGAACATGTACGCAGCTGTCTCCGCCCGAGAGCGTTCCACGCACTCGACCTCGAGGAGCTCCGCAAGCCCGAGATTACGTTCTGGTCCGCTTGGGAAGGCTCGCTCCTCCTCGGTCTGCGGTGCCCTCAAAGAACTGGACCGCAAGCACGGCGAAGTAAAGTCCATGCGCACTCCCACCGCGCTTCGTCGCAAAGGCGCGGGACGAGCGATCCTCGCTCATATCATTGAGTCGCTCGGTCTCGGAGCCTCATGAACGCTTGAGCCTTGAGACTGGCTCCCATGGAGCATTCAAACCAGCCCAACGACTCTACAGAGTTTCGGCTTCGCGTACTGCGGGCCGTTCGGCGAGTACCCGGAAGACCCGAACAGCGTGTTCATGACAATGCGCCTTTAGGCGAAGATGCGGCCTACCCCTACGTTCGAGTCGAAAGGCACGCTCCATTCCCACCTCGCCCGCCCCTGACACCGATCCCCGGCCGTGACCGGTCTGGCCGATTCGGCTTTGACTCGACGCG
>ERZ1370068.5596-contig-4616_pt1 | contig 22114 bp, 20 predicted proteins | sample MGYA00561227_ERZ1370068 | MGnify/ENA primary metagenome ERZ1370068 (study PRJEB38410, sample SAMEA6850437) | metagenome | study: Metagenomic assessment of the ecological functions of the soil: analysis of the soil microbiota associated with the... | reverse complement strand
TTGTTGAAGACCTCAGCTTCAGCCAGATTCACCCAACGCGCAATATTATCTCGATATCCCAACCGTGGCCATCTTCGAGCCCGCGAAGCCCGCTCGCGGAAACCCACGCCGCTGGCCGCCGGCCCCGCTGCTGCAGGGCGGAGCGGTCGCAAGCCTGCTGACCGCAGAAGCCGCTACGGAAGCGCAACTGGGAACAGCGATATCGGCTTCGGCGTGGTTCCTGCGGCCGACGCCGATGACGGATTTGCACGAACCGAGCTCTCCGTGGTCAGCGAAGGCGGCCGCGTCAGCGTGATCGACAACACGCTGTGGCCGGCGAACGAGCAGCAGCCCCTGCGCCACCGTGCGGGTGACGCTGTCGCGCGAGCGCGCGGTCGAGGTCCCCGGATCTGCCGACCCCGCCGCCGAGGTCGCTGGGATCCCACATGTTTTCCCTGTCCGTACCCGGAAAAAGGCCGCGCACGGCCGAGGCCCCTGGTTCATGGAAGGCCATGGAGGCGCGCGAGGGCGACGGCGTCGCATGGTTTCGCTTGCACCATGCGATCATCGACGGCGCGGGACCACTGTCGTCGGTGCTGGGTCCGGCCGACTGGACCCACGGCATCGCGCGAGACCGGTTCAGGGCGTCGTGAAGCCGATCCCAACCCAGAATCTTGACGGTGCTAATTGTTCCGGCAAGCCGGTCGGCGAATGGGTCGGCGTTCGCGCCGAGGCCCGGTGGCGGCGCCCGCGGGCGGGCTCGGCGCCGGAAGCGGCATGCCGCTCGACGTCCACGGCGAGATCGGGCGGGTCTCGATGTCGGTGATCCTGGTGCCGTTCCCCCAAAGCTGAAAACCGGGGCCGAACCGGCCTTGAAGCCGGTGCCGGCCACGCAAACCAGAGCGTTTTCGAGCGAAGTGGATACCGGTTCGCGTGAAGAAAACGCGTCAAAACAGAATCTAGAGCTTCGGTTCTGATTCAATCAGAACCGATAATGCGCTAGTTGACCACAATAATGGCTCTTCCGGATGTCCACCCCATTCTCATGGGTGTGCACAGGATCCAGGTTAACGTGACTTAAATAGACGGTGTCCAAAAACATCGGTAAAACCGGCACGTCACCTTATCCATTTGAGTATTGCAGATATAGCCACTGAACGGCAGCCGCTCCCGGCGTCCGGCGATCCGAACTCGGTGAGGCGCTGCGCGCCTGCCGCAACGCCTTCATCGGCGTTGGCGTCATGAGTTGCATGATCAACCTGTTGTACCTCACCGGCTCGATTTTCATGCTGGAGGTCTACGACCGCGTGCTGCCGAGCCGCAGCGTGCCGACCCTGGTCGGCCTCGTCATTCTTGCCGGCGGCCTCTACATCGCCCAGGGCGGGCTCGACCTGATCCGGGGACGCATTCTCGGGCGCATCGGAACCGCGCTGGACGAGGCCATCAACGCCCGCGTGTTCGAGACCGTGGTGCGGCTGCCGCTGATGGTCGGCGGACGCAACGAGGGCCTGCAGCCGCTGCGCGATCTCGACAATGTCCGGTCGTTTCTCGGCAGCATGGGGCCGGGCGCGTTCTTCGATCTGCCGTGGCTGCCGCTTTATCTCGCGATCTGTTTCGCGTTCCACTGGCTGATCGGCGTCACCGCCTTGGTCGGCGCCGTCATCCTCGTGGCGCTGACCCTGGTCACCGAGTTCTTGTCGCGTACGCCGGCCCGCGAGGCCATGACGCTGGCGGCGCGGCGCAACGATCTGGCCGCCACCAGCCGGCGCAATGCCGAAGTGCTGGTCGCGATGGGCATGTCCGGACGCCTGACCAAGCGCTGGAGCGAGGCCAACGAAACCTACCTGGCGGGCAATCAGCGCGCCAGCGACGTCGCCGGAGGCCTCGGCGCCGTCGCCAAGGTTTTGCGCATGATGCTGCAATCGGCGGTGCTCGCGGTCGGCGCCTATCTCGTGATCCACCAGGAAGCCTCCGCCGGCATCATCATTGCGGGCTCGATCCTCAGCGCGCGGGCGCTGGCGCCGGTCGATCTTGCCATCGCGCACTGGAAGGGCTTCGTCGCCGCGCGCCAGAGCTGGCATCGCCTCAACAAGCTCCTGGGCCAGATGCCGCCGGCGAATACGCAGACCCTGCTGCAGAGCCCGTCGAAGCGGCTGTCGGTCGAGGCCGTCAGCATCGTGCCGCCCGGCGAGCAGCGGTGATCGTGCAGGACGTGACCTTCGCCGTCGAGGCCGGCAGCGGCGTCGGCGTCATCGGTCCGAGCGGCTTCGGGCAAGTCGTCGCTGGTGCGCGCGCTGGTCGGCGTCTGGATGCCGTTCCGCGGCAAGGTGCGGCTCGACGGCGCGGCGCTCGACCAGTGGTCGTCGGACGTGATCGGCCGCCACATCGGCTATCTGCCGCAGGACGTCGAACTGTTCGCCGGCACGGTGGCGCAGAACATCTGCCGCTTCGATCCCGAAGCGAAGTCGGATGCGATCATCGCCGCCGCCAAGGAAGCCGGCGTGCATGACATGATCATAAAAATGCGCGAGGGCTACGACACCGAGATCGGCGAGCAGGGCGCCGCGCTTTCGGCCGGGCAGGCGCAGCGCGTGGCGCTGGCGCGCGCGCTCTACGGCGATCCCTTCCTGATCGTGCTCGACGAGCCGAACTCCAATCTCGACAGCGAGGGTGACGAGGCGCTGACCCGCGCGGTGCGCGGCGCGCGCGAGCGCGGCGCCATCGTGGTCGTGGTGGCGCACCGGCCGATCGGGATCGAGGCGGTCGATCAGCTGCTGGTGCTGAAGGACGGCCGCATGCAGGCGTTCGGGCCGAAGGAGACCGTGCTCGGCCAGGTGCTGCAGCGCGTCCCGGCGCCGCCGCCGATCAAGATCGTTTCCAACGCGGGAGCCGCGAAATCATGACCGCTGAATTGAAGGGCGCGCGGCGCTCGATACGGACGCATCTGATCGTTGGCCTGGCGCTGATGCTGGTTCTGGCCGGCGGGTTCGGCGGCTGGGCGTCGACGGCGCAGATTTCGGGCGCGCTGATTGCGCCGGGCTCGGTGGTGGTCGATTCCAACGTCAAGAAGGTTCAGCACCCGACCGGCGGCGTGGTCGGCGAGGTGCGCGGTGCGCGACGGCGACATCGTCAAGGCCGGCGACATCGTGGTGCGGCTCGACGAGACCGTGGTCAAGGCGAGCCTCGCCATCGTGGTCAAGACGCTGAACGGATTGTGGGCGCGCGCCGCACGGCTCGAGGCCGAGCAGCGCGGGCTCGACCAGATCAAGTTTCCGGCGATGCTCACCGATCGCGCCGACGACCCCGACGTCCGCGACATCATCGCGAGCGAGACCAAATTGTTCGAGGTTCGCGTGTTCGGACGCGCCGGACAGAAGTCGCAGTTGCGCGAGCGGGTGTCGCAGCTCAACGAGGAAATCGCAGGGCTCACGGCGCAGGAGCAGGCCAAGGACAAGGAAATCGTGCTGGTGGAGAAGGAGGCTGATCGGCGTGCGCCAGCTCTACGAGCAGCGCCTGATCCAGATCTCGCGCCTCACCACGCTGGAGCGCGACCTGGCCCGCCTGTCGGGCGAGCGCGCGCAATACATCGCCGCGCGCGCGCAGGCCAAGGGCAAGATCACCGAGACCGAACTGCAGATCATCCAGGTCGACAAGGACGTGGTCAGCGAGGTCTCCAAGGACCTGCGCGAGACCAACGACAAGATCGGCGAGTTCGTCGAGCGCAAGGTCACCGCCGAGGATCAACTCCGCCGCATCGACATCCGCGCGCCGCAGGACGGCGTCGTGCTGCAGTCGACGGTTCATACCGTCGGCGGCGTCATCACCGCCGGCGACGCCATCATGATGGTGGTGCCGAGGGCCGACGATCTCTCGGTCGAGGCCAAGGTCAATCCGCAGGACATCGACAAGCTGCAGATCGGCCAGAAGACGCTGCTGCGGCTGTCGGCCTTCAACCAGCGCACCACGCCGGAACTGAACGGCGTCGTGACCCGCGTCTCCGCCGACGTCACCACCGACCAGCGCACCGGGCAGAGCTACTACACCATCCGCGTCTCGATGCCGCCGGACGAGGTCGCCCGCCTCGGCGAGGTCAAGATCATCCCGGGCATGCCGGTGGAAGCCTTCGTGCAGACCGGCGACCGCACCATGTTCTCCTATCTGATGAAGCCGTTCAGCGACCAGCTGATGCGCTCGTTCAGGGAGAGGTGAGTTCCGCTCGCCGTCGTCCCTGCGAACGCAGGGACCCATAACCACCGGCTTTGGTTATTGGATGAAAGTTGTCGAACAGCGTCTCTCAAAACTAGACGACACGGCGTATGGGTCCCCGCGTTCGCAGGGACGACTGATAGGCCGGAGTACGCTCGCCCCTACCTTCTGTCATACTCATCCGGCCCATCGCCCAAGCCCATTGCTCGTGGCCGGGCGCGTAGGTGCGGTTGGTCTCGCGCCGGGTTGCGGTTGACCAGCGGCCGCATGTACATCGGGTGCGTGGCGCTGCGCACCTCGTGCTCGACCGTGAACAGGTGCCTGCCGCCAGCGAGATCGACGATGTCGCGAAAGCGGTACTGGTACTGGTTGTCTTCCTGCGAGACCAGGCCGCGCTCCCACAGCTTGCGGTAGGGACCGGAAAAGTCCGTGATGTAGATCTGCACGTGGTGGCCGTCGAATTCCGGCTGCGCGCCGGTCGGTCTCGCGGAATTGCAGGTACTGGTCCTTGCCGACCTTGACGCGCGCCATGGCGCCGTCGCCGTTCTTGAGTTCGGCCGGCATCCCCATGATCTCGGGATAGAAGCGCGCAAATGCGCTTTCGCGGTCCCGACCGGCACGTCGAACTCGACATAGGGAATGCCGAGCGTGATGCGCCCGAAGCGCGCGGCGTCCGGCTCGTAGCAGCGCACGCGATTGCCCCAGGGACAGATCGCCTCGACATAGTCGTTGTGCTCGCTGAACGCGAACGCGGTGCCTTCGAGCTTCTTCGCGACGGACGCGAGCCGCTCGAGCAGCGCCTCGCGGCCCGAGATGACGATGCCGGTATGGCCGCGCAGCACCTGCGCAGCGCCGCTCGGCAGATGAAACTGGCTCTTGCCGACATTGACCCACATGTTGGTGTCCGACACCATCAGATAGGGATCGCGGGTCAGCCCGAGGCCCGGCGACATAGAACAACGTCGCCAGCCGCTGATCGGGCACCGTGACGTTGACGTGCTCGAAATGGATCGAGTTGCCGAGATCTTCTGCGGCGCGATCGAATTGTTGTTGCATGGATGCGATCCTCGATGGGCCTGCGGTGACGGTCGTAGGGTGGACAAAGCCATGCTGCCCACCATACTTTCAGCGGATCAAGGTGGTGGGCACGACGCAAGCGCGCCTTTGCCCACTCGACAAATTGGGTCCCTCACCGCGACAAATTCTGCCAGCAACAAATTCAGCGCTGTCTTCGCAAACGCCTGCATGTTGGCGCTGCCGGTCGGCGCTGCCGGTCTCCAGCGTGAACACCGCGGATCGCGGACCCGCCATCCGCCATGCAGCTATGGCCGGCGGCGTCGCCGTAGCGGTTGCCGGTCGGTCCGGTGGCGCCGGTTTCGGACAGTCCCCAGTCGGTCGCAGAAGCGCTGCCGGGGTCTGGGCTCGCGAGCAGTTTCGCATAAGGCTCGGACGCCGAGCGAATGCCCTTCATCGCCTCGTCGGGAATGTCCATCAGCAGCCGCCGCGCATCGCGGGTATAGACCACCGCGCCGCCGAGGGAAATAGGCGGATGCGCCGGGCACCGCAAGCAGCGCCGCCGAGATCAGGCCGCCGGTCGAGGATCCGGCAACTGCGATCGTCTGCCGCCGCTGCGATCAGGTTGAGCGGCGATCTTTTTCGGCGATCGGGACAAGGTCTTGCATCGGCTCTCAATTCTTGCGGCCAGTTTCAAGCTGTCCTAGCACAGGAGGGTCACGGCTTGCCGAGTTCAGCGGCGATGCGGGCGGCCCGCCGTGATAGCTGACATGCCTCAATGCACGATCGACGGCCCACGCGACTCAAGAGGAACGAGAGAAACATCATGACGTCGCCGATCGCCGGTGGCGTGGATTGCGATCTGCATCCCGCCGTGCCTCATTTGACCAGCCTGTTGCCCTATCTTGAACGACTACTGGCGCGACCAGGTGACGACGCGCGGCATGACCGACCTGGTCTCGCAATCCTATCCGACCAATTCGCCGATCTCGTCGCGGCCGGACTGGCGGCCGGCGCAGGCGCAAGCCGGGCTCGAGCCTCGACGATATGCAGAAGCAGGCGCTCGATCCGGTTCGGCATCAGCTTACGGCATCTGCAATCCGCTGTACGGCGTGCAGATGGTGTTCTCCGAGGACATGCAGGACGCGTTCTGCCGCGCGCTGAACGACTGGCTGGTCAAGGAATGGCTCGGACAAGGACGCGCGGCTGCGCGGCTCGATCGTGATCCCGACGCAGAGCATCGAGAAATCGGTCGCCGAGATCGAGCGCTGCGCCAGCCGACAAGCGCTTCGTCCAGGTGCTGATGCTGGTCATGGGCGACATGCCGCTGGGCAAGCGCGCCTACTGGCCGATCTACGCCGCCGCCGAGCGGCTGGGTCTGGCCGATCGGCATCCATGCCGGCAGCGCCTATCACAACCCGCCGACCTCGGTCGGCTGGGGTTCCTACCACATCGAGGATTACGTCGCGCAGGCGCAGCGCGTTCCAGACCCAGCTGACCAGCCTGATCGTCGAGGGCGTGTTCGCGCGGCATCCGGACCTGAAAATGGTGATGCTGGAATCCGGCTTCACCTGGCTGCCGGCCTATCTGTGGCGGCTGCACAAGTTCTGGCGCGGCGTGCGGATGGAAACGCCGTGGGTCGATCGCGCGCCGCTGGAAATTGTGCGCAGCAACATCCGCTTTCTCGCTGCAGCCGGTCGATGCGCCGCCGGATCCGGCAGACGCTGAATCGCCTGTTTGACCATATGCAGTCGGATGAATTGCTCCTATTCTCGACCGACTATCCGCACTGGCAATTCGACGGCGACGAGGTGCTGCCGCGAGGGATATGTCGGCCGATCTTGTGCGCAAGATCATGATCGACAACCCGCACGCGACCTACGGCCGGCTGAAGCAGCCGGTGAGCGTCACGGAGATCGACGCCATGAACGTGCAGTTCCGCAGCCGGTGCCGAGCCCGCGTTCGGCCCAGCGTCAAGACCGCGATCGCCGATTGCGACATCCATCCGGCGCGCGCGACCGCGACCGAACTCTATCCGTTCCTGCGCCAAGCGCTGGCACGCGCATCTCGAGACCTACGGCAAGCAGGCCTATCAGGGCATGATGGAAGGCCCGCCCTATCCGAAGGCGCAGCCGCAATGCCTCGCGCCGCGACGCCTGGCCGCCGGAAGGCGGCCCGCAGGGTTCGTCGCTGTCGTTCATGCAGAAGCAGCTTCTCGATCCCTAACAATGTCGCGCTCGGCGTGCTCAATCCGCTCAACACCGGGCAGGGCCTGCGCAACCACGATCTTCCAGCGCGCGCTGGCGACCGCGATCAACGACTGGCAGATCGAGAAATGGACCAGCAAGGATAGCCGCCTGAAAGGCTCTGATCGTGGTCGCCAACGAGGACGGCGCTGCCGCGGCCGCCGAAATCCGCAGGCGCGCCGGCGACAGGAATTTCGTCCAGGTGCTGCTGCTCAGCCGCAACGTCGAGCCGCTGGGCCAGCGCCGCTACTGGCCGATCTACGAGGCGGCGCAGGAGGCCGGCCTTCCGGTCGGCGTGCACGCCTTCGGCTTCGGCGGCAATCCGATCACGGCATCCGGCTGGCCGAGCTTCTACATCGAGGAGATGGTCGGCCATTCGCAGTGCCAGCAGACCGCGCTCGCCAGCATCGTGCTGGAAGGCGTGTTCGAGCGATATCCGAAAGCTGAAGATGGTCATGATCGAGGCCGGCTTCGGCTGGGCGCCGTCGCTGGCGTGGCGGCTCGACAAGAGTTTCGAGCGGCTGCGCAGCGAGGTGCCGCATCTGAAGCGCCCGCCGTCGGAATACATCCGCGACCACATCTGGTGGACCACGCAGCCGATGGAAGACCCGGAGCGGCGCGATCATCTGTTCGAGGTGATCGAGTGGATCGGCTGGGACAAGCTGCTGTTCGCGACCGACTATCCGCATTGGGATTTCGACGAGCCGTCGCGCGTGCTGCCGGCCGGCGTCAGCGACGCCAACCGCGAGGCGTTCTATCTCGGCAACGCGAAGAAGCTGTACGGGCTCGCTTGATGGTTCGTCACGTCATCGCCCCGGTGGACGAGCTGCCGCCGGGCACGCGCAAATTCCTCACCATCGACGAACGGCCGATCGCGATCTTCAACATCAAGGGCGAGTTCTTCGGCCTGCTTGAACCGCTGCCCGCATCAGGGCGCGGCGCTGTGCGAGGGCCCGCTGATCGGGCTCGCGCAATCCTCCGATCCCGGCGAGATCGAATACACGAGGCTCGGCGAGATCATCCGCTGCCCCTGGCACGGCTGGGAATTCGACATCCGCACCGGGCAGTCCTACTGCGACCCCAAGCGCTTTCGCGCGCGGCCTATCCGGTCAACGTCGAACCGGGATCGAGCGTGGTGAAGGGGCCGTATGTGGCGGAGACGCTCGCCGTGTCGGTCGAGAGCGATGTACGTGGGTGGTGGACCTTTAGGGCTATCGCGCCTCGGCGGACTCGCTCTCCAACCCACGTCCGGTCACGCGATTCTTTCGCTTGTTGAACACGCTCAACGTGCAAATGAGCGTGATGCGCCGGACCGCCGCACCTCACATATGTAATCCATCTCCCACTACGGCATGACTGCCGCTCTGTGAGACCGGCGGTCGCGAGGCCATGCTGGCCGGGATTAAACAGGAGAAGCTGCGCCCAGACGACAAGGGAGAAAATCATGCGTGAATCGCTATTTCACTGCCGTAGCAAGCGTCACGCGCGCTTGGATTTGCCGGAGCCCGAGTTTCGCAAGCAAAATGCCGGATCGAGTTGGGGACTGTTCACTTCGAAACGTCCTGCAATGAAACGGCGCAACGACGATTTGATCGTGCCATGCGATACCAGGCATTCGTTCTGGTACACCGCATCAAAGGAACTTCACGAAGAGACGCTCAAGTGCCGATCCGGGATGCGCCATCGCGCGTTTGGGGCATCGCGCTGGCGTATCTGAGCAATCCGCACCTCCTGATCCTGGCTCCCGACTTCCGCCCGGCCTTGCCGCATTGAAAAGGCAAAGGCAGCTGGTGCCAAGACCGAAGCGCGAGCGCGACTATATCGACGCGCTATCGGTGAGTGTAGCGTCGATCACGACAGATCCCGCATCAGGCGCGGGTTCAATCTTACCTGAAAGCGATGGAACTCTCGCCGGCCGTTACCCACCGACGACGAGGCGCAGATTTTCTATTGCGATCGCGCTCAATGTTGCGGCCTCGCTGTCGGACAAGCAACTTACGCCGAATCAACTGAAGGGGGCGCGGCGTGCTAGCCAGGGCCGATCCTGGAGCGCCAGCCCCCAGCATCCCGGCGTCGCCCATTACCTGATCCACCTCGTACGATTATCCGCCGATCGCCGCCAAAGGCCTGCCGCCAGCGCTGCGCCGCTACGCAAAGATCGCAAACCCAACGCGCCCGCAATGCGCACAGCACATGCCGTCTCACATCTTTACGCGCGGGTCGGCTATTGAGCTGAGTCCCATCGCCGCCAACCAGGCGTCCGTTCAGGCGGCGCGAAAGGCGTGCGAGCGAGATGGGCGACCAGACGCACGTGGCCAGATTATCTGGTCTACGCCTATCATCTGCAGCTTGGTCGGTATGCCGCGGAGGCGCCGTGGCGTCGCAAGCGAAGTCGAGGCATTGCGGCCCGGATGCCAGACAGCTTCCGCAGCCGCGTTTGCGCAGGCAGGCTGCGCCGGCGCGCGCTACATGGTGGAGCGTGGCGATTGGAGCGGTGCGGCGTAACCCGAGGGCCAGCCCAGCAAATTCCCCGCATGCCATGGCTATTACCCATTTTGCCCGGGCGGTTGGCGCCGCCCGGGCACCGGCAAGATCGATGCCAGGCCGGGGCCGACACCGCCAAGCTCGCCGGAACTGCGCGACAGGCTTCAGGACGCAAAGAACGGCTATTGGGCCGGGCAGGTCGATGTTCAGGCGCAGCAGGTTGCAGACCGCCCGGGTTCTTTATGCCGGCGGTAGTCGCGATGAGGCGCATCAAGGCCATGAGCGCCGCGCGTCGACGCCGAGGACAACACCGAAAGTCGCCCGTCACGCCCGGGATCCCCTGGCGCCGGCGGCGTGATCAAAGCGCTTACGGCGCCATGCTCGATCGCGGCATGGCCAGGGCAGGCGCTTGCGGTGTTCGGAGGCCACGCGATGGCTGAAGCTTGAGCCCAACCGTTATGACGGCTATGAATGGCGCGGCCATGCCGCCTCGCAGAGCTGGCGGTGATGCGCCGGCAGCCAAAGCGTGCCTACGGAAGCTGAACGAAACGCGCCGCCGGTGATCACCCTGAGGCGCCGTACGACTCTGGCGGCGGCCCGGTCGCCAGACGCGAGCAACCAGTGTCCAGTCGTTCGATTGGCAGGGCGTGCGATGAAAAGCTGGACAGTGGCCCTTGCTGCGATCGCGGGCTTTGGCCTGGGCGGGCTACTGGTCGCGCTGCCTCGGTACCAATGGCCTCACACCGGCGGGACGGCGAGGTGGAGACACCGCGCCGTCCCGTGTGGACGGGAGGCTCCAATGGCCGTTTCCCGTCGACGAGTGGGGCAGAGGCAAGGCGTTTCGCCGCGCAGCCGCCGATTGTAGGCGTTGAGGTCAACGTCTATGTTCGAGCCAAGATCGGCTTCTGCAACTGCACGACCGGAGTGGCAGACGACGAGGAGCTTGATCGCGTGGCCGACCCCAGGCTCGGGCCAGCGACGCCCCGGCCCCGGCTGCCGGTAGCGCCTATCAGCGTCGCATGGATGAAGGGGCGCAGCCGCGCATACAAAGCAAAGCCCAGCGTCCGCAAAGCTCGGCGCTTGCGATTGCCTTCAATGATCGTTGGCGACGCCGCTGCGTCGCAACAGCCATCGTCGCACACTCCCTCGTCCAGCGCCGCTTGGCAGCCCAGCGTAGTCGCGCTTTCCTGAACAGCGAGACCGTCCTTCGCTGGGCCGAGGTGACGCTAGGCCTTTAATCCTGCAGATCGTCAGAGCATGGCAAACGTCCTGGGCGACGTCTGCGCCTATTGGGCTTCCGTACCCTCCCAGGGTGATATGCTTAAGGCAAACCCCGCTGATCTGGGGGAACATTCACATGAACCAGTTTGGGCGGGGCTTGCATTGCTGTTTCCGACGGACCTCGCCTCGTTCCTCGATCTCATACGCCAACACGGCGATGCGGCCTACAGCGTCATGTTCGCCTATGCGGCCTCGCACAGCCTGCTGCTTGCGCTGTTCGCGGGCTACGCCGCGCATTCGGGCGCGCTGCAATTAGGCACACTCATCCTGGTCTGCTGGTTCGGCAGCTTTCGCCGGCGATGCGATCCGCTTCTGGATCGGGCGGCGTTTTGGCACCCGCTGGCTCGGGTCCTTTCCACGGCTTGAACGCGCCGTCCAGACCGCAGCTCCGGCTGGCGGACCGTCATTATGTCTTGATGATCCTGTTTCACCGTTACCCGCACGGCGTCCGCGGCGCTCGCGGGGCTTTGCTCTACGGAATGTCGCGCCTGCCCTGGTCCACCTTCCTCGTGCTCAATTTTGTCGCCGCGGGCCTCCTGGTCCCGGCGCTCCCGTCGTCTCGGCCGGCTGCGCCTTCGGCCAGTTCTCCGAGGTAGCTCGATGAGCGACGCCTCTTCCGGCCTGGGCGTCGCTGATGCTGGTCGCGTCTCCTCGGCCTCTCCTGGATTGCTGAGCAAGAAAGCCCGAGCAGCGTCGTCGAGCGGTAGCTGAAGTGTATGCGTGGCAGGGCAAAGCGCGCGATGCGCCGCGCCACCATCTCGCGATCTACCCGAATAAGGTGTGTCCCGCTTAAGCACGAACCTTAATCATCCCTTTACCATAAGTGTTCATGATGTCATGGTATGCCAGCAGAGGTCCTTTCATGGCTCACCGAGAAGGAAGGCCTGCCGTTCGCAGAAATGAAAACGTATTGAGCTTTGTTGCGTCCCCCGGTACCAACCACCGGCGCTGACGCTCTCGACCTGGTGTATCAGGCGGCCGAAATTTTCAACGGCATCGAGAATAATGCGCGAGAAATCGAAGCTCGCGCTCACGCAATGTGCAAGAGCGCAGCGGAACGTCTGAAGCTGGCTGAGCAACGAACGCGAATCTGCGGAGAATTCGTTGCGAGAAGTTATCGCCGATGCAGATCGTAAGCTCGCGGACGCCTCCAGAGCCTTGACGCAGGTTGAACTGCGTATCACCAGCGGCGGAAGACGAGGCGGCGGCCGCGGAAATTCGTGCGCAGGTAGCCGAGGCAGAAGCGCGCGAGGCAAAACAGGCCCTGGCGTTGGTTGAGGACGCTATTCGCAGGCGCTTGCTTTGCGCCAGCCCGGAAGCTGCTGCGCAGATTGTACGAAGTAGCCTGATTTCGCTGCCTCGGTCTCCGATCAGGCGTCCGAGGTGCGATGGATTCTACCTAATTCATATTCAAGAGCTGGCGGGATTATGTCATGACCGATAGTGAAACGAAATTTGATGCAGACAGAAGAATTAGAGTTGAGAGACGGTCCGGGCGTGGACACTCGATCAGAAGAGAAAAGCGGATTGACGGGCGAACGCCGATCGCAAATTGATCGGCGGGCCGGCAGAGCGAGCGAACAGCCTTCGAAACGAGCAGCTTGCTCTTTTCGCGAAAGCGTCGTCAGGCGCGCGCATCAGAGACGAGAAGCAGCCGCCACATTTTCGGTATTGCCTCGGGCGAAGGTGATTTTCAGGGGCTATCCCGGACGTCCTTCGGACCCTGGACTGATTGAAGGCCTTGCGAAGTCTTGACTAGCCGTTCTTTGCCGATTTCCGATAGCAATTTTGCAGGCGGCGCAGGCTGTCGTGGCGCCGATCGTCTCCGAAGCGCATAGGCTCCGTTAACCAGCTGGGTCGCAGAGTTTCTGCAGGGAGTAAGCGAAGTTTCAAAGCAGCGATCGAGCGCTCGACAAGCCGAGAGCGCGTCCACCACGCTCGCGCGCGAGGTTCGACGCTTCACCTGGCTTCGCCATGCGCTTGGGTTGACAGCACTCGATTGTAGTCGCTGATTGCCGGACTGAGGAGGTGAGCAGCGAATAGCGGCTCGAGTTGCCGATGTCGATTCTTCAGGAGTTAGAATGACGCCATCTCCAAGGGAACGCCCGAAAGCCGTCTCGAAGGCTTTGTGGCATGCAACCGATATGCTGATAATGGGCCGCTACACTGAAAGTGAGATCTGGATCTTTGGGAAGTTGATCGGACGCCTCTCAGAGGAGATCGAACTGGCTGCCCGCTCCCAGCTCGCAAAACGGCTGGCCCGAAGCGACAAAGCGCCGATCTACGTGATCAACAAGCTCGGCTTTCGACGATTCGATAGATGTCGCCGGTCCCATCCTTCGCTATTCCGAGCGGCTGCGGCAATCAGGCCTTGGTTGCGAACGCCCGCTGCAAAAGTCAGCAGCATCTTTTCGCAATCTCGCGGCGAAAATCGATCGACGAGCCGGTCACCGATGTACTCGTAACAAGAGGCGACCAGACGGTCGTGAACTCGGTCGCCGTCAATGCCGGCGCACGTTTCTCGGATCCGGCTTTCTGCATCTGATCAAGCGTTCCGAGAATGACTCCATACTGGCCGAGCATCTTGGGCGGCGTCGAGACATCCCAAGGCACCTGTTCCAGCAATTGATCGCGAAGGCGTCTGACGATGTACAGAAAGAAACTTGAAGTCGAGCGGCCTGAGGCCGGCAATGCAGTCGCCGATGTAGCCGGATCGTTGCATGCGATGTTTGGCCCTGCGTCAAAAGATTACTTTACCGCCAAAAAACCGTAGGTGCGCAGCACCAGACTCGGTGAGCTGGGAGAAGCCCAGCTTCTCGAGTACGCCCAGGCACGTAAACTCAATGAAGCCATCGTCGCGCTATCGTTGTTGTGCACCCTGCCGGTCGACGTCGTGGAGCGGGCGATGCTCGCCCCGGATAAGGAGGCGCTGCTGATTCTGGCGAAAGCCCTCGACCTGTCCTGGGCGACGACCATGGCGTTGTTGTTTCTTGGCGCCCCCGATTATCGGATTGCGGCGAAGGATCTGGACGCAATGAAAGCGGAATTCGCCCGGTTGGACGTCGAGACGTCCAAGAAGGTGCTGGAAGGCCTATCACTCGCGTAAGGAATCAGCGGGGTCGAACCTGAACCTCAAATCCTCCACTTCATGCGGTCTGAAAATGCAGAGGCGCCCGGACGCGCGATGCGTCCGGAGATTGCCTCTCGCACTTCGTCCTTTGGTACGATCTTAAACGCGCACCACGCCAGGCGCGCCGTCAAACGACGGCGTTCGCGCGTGCTACTCTTCCGTCAGGCCGGTAAGGCTACGACGAAGTCGCTGAGTCTCGCGCCACGTCTCGCAACCTCTTTCGCAAAACGAGCGAGCCTGGTTGCTACGTGCATGATGATGAGTGTGACCATGGCTATCGGCCCGCCTTGACGAGCAGGCGACTGGTTTTGACGCTCGGCATCGTCGGACCTTTTGCAGCCGTGGGTGGCAATATACGTCTCGACAAGGCGATCAGCCCGTCGCTGACTGGATTCGACGTGAGCGCAACAATCGTGTGAAAAATGAGGGCTTTTTGGTCGGGGCAGAAAAACAAGGCCCCAGTGGTTAGTACGTTCGCCATTGGATGGCTCCTTTGCGGAGTTGTCCTTGGGTCGAATTTCCCACCTGATTGAGGAGATAGGTATTGGTGGGCGCTAATGCGAGATCAAATAGCGCGCACCGTGCATTAATTTATACCGCATCGCGCAAAATAGCGAAATCGCCTACCCTGAGCTGAGGTGGCGGCAGGACTACGACCGCCCGCGCACTTGGTCGCATCGAGAATACTGAAGGATGTTCGCTTTCTCCCGGCTATTCACAAGGGCAGGAAGGGAATGCAAATCTTCCACATCAAATCACAAGCCAATAATTTGACTTCGTGAGTGATTTTATTTTTCATCGGTGATTTTGCACTCCGATTGACAATGCGACCGAATGAGCAAGCGACGCCAATCTTGGCCACTTCAAGCAAAGCAGCGTCGGCGTAATGATCGGACAGTGACGCTGTCGCAAATCGTGCATCTAACCTTGCGTCGCATGTTTGACCTGGACGCTAATTTCGATAAGCAGCCGCCTGATTGCCTAAGCACCGATCCTCCAACCCGTGTGCGTAGTGCACGGATGATCGTCACGAAGCGCGTTGCGCAACCGGAGCGGAGTGAGGCGATGAAGGACAAAGATCGGATTAGCGAACGCGAGTATCAGGACCGTCTCGAGAGTTTGCTGAAAAGCGCCTTCAACACGCAACTGCAGCCGCTGAGGTCACTCGAGACCGCAACCAAAAGCGGAGAGCGCAGAAAAAGAAGGCGGCAAACAATTCTGGGTTCACGAAATCAACGACGACGACTTCCGGCTAATGGTGCGCCCGGCCGCGCCTTCTACATATTGCACACGCCTTCCGGTCCCCGCTCGTCTGGGCGAGGTGGCCCGATTTCATCCGTACTCGCTGTTCGCTCTGGGGAGTAAGCGAGATGAGTCGGTTTTTGCCGTTGAACTCGATACCGCACAAAAATCGTTGGGCTAGGTCCGGCATCGGGAGGGCAAGCTCAACGCCTGGAGCAGGTCATCGAATGCATTTGGACGACACGGCTTGACCTCGACGATCGCCTTTGATCGTTCCGTCTTTGGAGCTTTGTCGGAGTTTGTGCGGCTTAGGCCGAGGTTTGTTAGGAGTCTGTGTACTTCGGCTTAGGTTTTGGCTTTCTGACCACGTCCTTTTGTCGTTTGCACCGAGCCCAACGGTGCTCGAATCTTCTTCTGGAACTAATGGCTAGTCACGTCCGGTGGTGGTGTTGGTTCGACAGGTGAAACCGGCTGAAGCGGTGCTTCATGCTGCAAATGGTGGATTTCGAGCCGATCAGCGCCTTCTTAAGGTGTCGCGTGATACGCTTATGTCGACCGTTAGTTGCTCGAACGGATCTGGCGCACTTGGTTTCGTGCGCGATGGTGTCCCCAGCTCCATGACGGTGAGCGTGCTCAGGCCGACAACGATGAGACCCATCCTCATCATGATCTTACTCTTCCGGAACGAAGATGCTTGACCAGAGTCGGGCGAATATTCTGCCCAACATCGCGGAATGATCTTTAGGATCCAATGAGGCGGGTTAGCGGCAGCATCCGCAGCAGCGACGAGGCAAAGTTTGGCAGTAGGGTTAATCCGCCCGGTAATGGATTGTTAGCCATCGCGCTTCGTGTCGCGTGAGACGGCAAAAAATGGATTGCCTCGCTTCAATGACGAAAGAAGACTACTCCGCCGTCCCCGGTGCCATCGCCATCGCCTTCCGCTCCATCGCGTACCGCACCAGCGCAACGAAGCGATAGATGCCATGCACGAACTCTGCCATAGGGCATGGTGACGAACAGCGAGAACACCACGCCGAGATGCAGCGCCAGCAGCGGGCCCATCGCGGCCGTCTCGCGCAGCATCAGCAGCGCCATGCCGGTCAGGCTGGTGAGGAACAGCATCACGATGAACGCGATATCCATGCCGTAGCGCGCTTCATCGACCAGCACCGGATCGCGCTTCCATCGCTCGGTGAGCAGGCCGATCGGCCCGATCAGAAGCCCGATGCCGCCGAGCGTGCCCAGCACGACAGGCAGATCCCACCACGGATACGGCGCCTCGCGCGCCAGCAGATAGTGATAGAGCGTCGCGACGCAGGTCGAGGCGAAGCACAGCGCAAAGCCGTAGAACGTCAGATGGTGATAGAGCTTGCGGCGGTCGGTCGGGCGGTCGTCCTCGTTGAAGCAGCCGACGCCGCCGCCGTCGAGATAGCGCAGCTCGCCGGCATCGCGGATCGCCTGCAACAGCGCGCCCGTATCGGTCTTCATGCCGACGGGCTCGCCGATGTCGCGCCAGAACGCGCGCACGCCCATGACCAGCGCGACGATCGCATAGAGAAACGCCGCGCCGAACAGCGGCCGCCATCGCGTTGTGCGGCATCAATTTGTAGAACGCGCCCGGCCCGGTGTGGGTGCCGAACAGCACCTGCCGGTCGTTGAACGCGGCGAAGCCGAAGATGAACGCGGCGACGCTGAGCGCGGCAACGAGGCTGATGACGAGCCCGTTGCGCGCGAACGCGCCGGCGAACGCGCGCGGCCAGGCATAGGCGGCGTAGGACTCGGCGCGTGCCACCGCCAGCGTCTGCGGCACATTGACGTTGAATTCATGCGGCGGCGAGAACTGGCAATCGGTGTAGCAGGCGCCGCAGGCATGGCAGAGATTGGCGAGATAATTGAGGTCGCCGTCGGAAAACGCGCGGCGCATTTCCATCGCCGGAAACACCGCGCACAGGCCCTCGCAATAGCGGCAGGAATTGCAGACCGTCATCAGGCGGTCGGCCTCTTCCAGAATTCTGCGTTCCGTGCATTTCGCGTTGCTTCCTGCCTTCGACGCGAACCCGGCTTACTTCGTCAGACCCTTGCCTTCGAGCCACTTCTGGATCAGCGCGGCGACCTCGGCATTGTTCTTGTCCATCATCACCATGTGCGAATTGCCCTTGATGCCGGCTTGCGGCAGGTCGACGACATCGACGCTGCCGCCGCGCGGCCTGCCGATGCCGTCCGCAAAGGCAATGCCGTTGGCGCGGATTTTCGGCCAGCGCGAGATCCTTCTCGATGTAGTCGCCATAGACGATCAGCGTCGGAATGTTCTTGAGCACGTCGGCCTTGGCGGGATCGCCGAGGCCGGCCGGCTCGATCGCGATCAGCGCCTTGACCTTGTCGGGCCGCGCCTGCGCCACCTTGAAACCAAAGCTGCCGGCCTGGCTGTGGAACAGGATGATGGAAGGGGCCGACGCGGTCGATCTCGGCGATATAGGCGGCGATGATCGCGTCATCGGTGGTGGTCCAGCGCGGCACGTTCTGCTTGACGAAGTTCTCATAGCCTTCGTTCGGAAACTGGCTGCCCGGCATCAGCTTGCGCTTGGCCGGATCCGGATCGTAGGAGCCCGCGCCGTCGCCGATGCGAAAGCGCTCGAACGGGTTGGCGGTGGTCAGGAACACCGGCTCGCCCTTGAAGATATCGGGATATTGCGCCCAGCCGGCGCGGCCGCGCTCGACCGCGTCGGAATTGTAGACGGCCCAGCCCTTGCGCAGGAAATAGTTCAGCCAGCCCTCGCGTCCATCCGGCGTCGTCTCGTAGGTGACGCCGGTGAGGCCGCCGCCATGCCACATCAGCAGCGGATAGGCGCCCTTCTCGTTGGCGGGCAGAAAATACTGCACATACATCTGCTCGACCTGATAGGTGCCGTTGGGATCGACCTTTGCCGGCACGCCGCCGGGCGTGAAGGTGACTTCCTTGACCGGCTTGCCGGAGATCTCGACCAGCCGTCCGCCGACATGGAACGAACCCATATCGCGCAGCGCGATCGGCTCGGCGGCGTTGGCCAGCGTCGCACCCATCAGAACTGCCGCAGCAGAAATAGATCGCGAGGCGTGCCGCCGAATCCTCCCCAGGACTCTGGCGGCATCCAGTTCTTCGGCATTCCGCGCCGCTTCGCGTCCGGCCACCCGTCCGAACACGCTGCCGATGGTCATGCCGATGCCGGCGGCGTAGCCCTTGCCGAGCACGTTGCCGGCCATGATCTCGCCGGCCGCGAACATGTTGGCGGACGGCTTGCCGTCCTTCATCACCATGCGCGACTGCCTGTTCACGCGGGTGCCGAGATAGGTGAAGGTGATGCCGGGCCGCACCGGATAGGCGAGATAAGGCGGCGTCTCGATCTTGCGCGCCCAGTGCGTCTTCGGCGGCGTGATGCCTTCGGTGCGGCAATCGTCCAGGATGGTGTGATCGAAGGTGCCGGGCTGCACCGCGGCGTTGAAATCGGTGATGGTCTTTTCCAGCGCGCGCCGGATCGAGTTCGAGCTTGCCGGCGAGTTCGGCGATGGTCGGCGCCCTCGATCGGCGGAAACAGCGTCGGCATGAAGCTCGTTGCGCAACCGACGGATCGAAGATGATGTAGGCGATCTGGTCGGGCTGGGCGGCGACCAGCCGGCCCCAGATCGCGTAGCGCTTCGGCCAGATGTCCTCGCCCTCGTCGTAGAAGCGCTGGGCGTGCTTGTTGACGACGATGCCGAACACGACCGAGTCGTGCCGGGTGATGATGCCGCCGTCGAATTTCGGCGCGCGGGCGTCGATCGCGACCGCATGGCACTGGGTGGGATCGCCGATGTCCTGCACGCCCTTGGCGAGCAGCATTTTCAGGATCGAGCCGCGGTTATAGGGCGTGCCGCGGATCAGGAAATTGTCGGCGGCCTCGCCCCAATATTCCTTCAGCCATTCGATGTTGGCCTCGAAAGCCGCCGGCGGCGGCGACCAGCGCCGAGGCGCGGACTTCCGCTGCGCCGTCGATCGGCCTGCTTCAGCTTGGCGGACAGGAACATGCCGTGCTCGATCTCGGAGGTCGAGTCACCTCGGCGTCGTAGAGGATCTCGACGCCGAGTTTTTCGGCGGTGAGATACAGCGCGTTCAGCATCGCCCTGCCGCCGCCGAGGAAGAACGAATTGGTGCGGCCGAGGCTCAGCGTGCCGCCGCAGCGAGGGCTGCCAGCGCACGCCCTGTTCGACGATCCAGTTCAGGATGTCCTTGGACTCCGTGATCATGAACTTGGCGCAGTTCCTCGTCGGTCTGCCCGCCGGTCACGCGCAGCAGGTCGTCCCAGAATTCCTCCTCGGTATAGGGGCCGGTGAGAATCTCGGTCGCGGCGTCATGGGCGCAGCGCATGTTGCGGGTGTGGCGGGTGTTGCCGCCGCGATAGAACTTCGGCGCGCCTTCCAGCACCAGCACGGACGCGCCGGCGCGGCGGGCGCTGATCGCGGCGCACAGAGCGGCGTTGCCGCCGCCGATCACCAGCACATCGAATTTCTGGGTACAGGTCGACCATGCGCTCTTGTTATCGTTGTTGGCATGGAAATCAAACCGGCGCCGGCAGGCAAATCCATCCGCCCCGGCGATTTTCTAGCCTGCTGCAAGCGTGCCGCGTCACGCGTCTCGTGCGAGCTTCGTCGCGATGAATGCGGCATTATGCGACGATGTCGCATGCGCCGCATCGCGGAATATCTGCGATCTCAGGGCTTGCTCTGCACGGACGCAAGCAGCCATTGCCGGAAGGCCGACGAGTTTCGGCGGATCGGTCCTGCCCTGCGGGCGAGACCAGATAGAGATCCGGCGTCGGCCGGCAGCGCGATCTTGAAGGGAACCACCAGCCGTCCCTTGGCGATGTCCTCCTCGCACATTAGGCGGTGCGGCCCATCGGCGACGCCGACGCCGTCGATCGCGGCCTGCACCGTCATGAAGATCAGGTCGAAGGTCACGCCGGGCTGCTTGGAAAAATCGGCCGGCAAGTCCGGCGGCCGTCAGCCAAAGCCGCCAGTCGTCGCTGTTGGCGTTGCTGGTGTGCAGCAGCACGTGATCCGTGAGGTCTTCCGGGGCATTTCAGCGGCTTGTTGTCCGTTGAGCAGCGCGGGGCTGCAAACCGGAAACAGTTCGTCCGCCATCAGCCAGTCGGCGCGCAGCGCCCGGCCATTGGCCGCGGCCGTAGCGGATCGCGGCGTCGACATTGTCGCGCTGGAAGTCGACCAGGCTGGTCGAGGTGGTGATGCGCACGTCGATGCCGTGATGGGCTTCCTGAAACGCGGATCAGCCGCGGCAGCAGCCATTTGGCGGCCAGCGAGGCCAGCGTCGAGACCGTCAGCACATGGTCGTCGTCCCTGCGCAGCAGGCGATCGGTCGCGAGCCTGAGATCGTTGAAGGCGGCGCGGATGCCGGGAGGTATTCCTGCGCCTGCGGCGTCAGCGTCAGCGAACGGTTCTGGCGGATGAACAGGCGAACCCCGAGTTCTTCCTCCAGCCGCTTGATCTGATGGCTGATCGCGGTTTGCGTGACGTTCAGCTCGGACGCCGCCTGCGTGAAGCTCAAATGCCGGGCCGCGGCCTCGAAGGCCCGCAATCCATTCAGCGACGGCAGCCTGGCGGTCATTCCGCGAACCCTCAAATACATGAGTTTATATCATGCGAAGCGGTACAAAGTGTCGTTTGTGGAAGGCCCTGATAGGCGCAGATATTGGCTGCCAACAGATTACTACAGGAGCTGAAAATGTCCACTTTCACGCATGAATCGATGATAAATCATCATGGTACGGGTTTTCTGGCCCAGTTGAGCGAGACCCTGCATGTCTGGCGGCAGCGCTACTGAGTCGCGCCGCGAACTGGCCCAGTGGTCCGAGCGGGAATCTGCACGACGTCGGCATCTCCTGGAGCGACGTCGCTCTACGAGGCCGACAAAACCGTTCTGGCGGGCTTAGATCGCAGCCAGTGCCGGCGTCGCCTCATCTGGGGGACGCCGGCTCATCTCTCTTTGAGCATCGCGGGAGCGTGCTTATGAGCACCATGCGTTTCGACGATCTCAGGCAATATTCCGACGTGCTGCGCTCGCGGCATGCGTGCACGGTGACCGTGCGCTTCGTCGAGGCCGCGCGATGCCGAGGCGCTGCAGAACTATTTCCGCGCGCTCACGACGCGCTCCCGCTACAACCGCTTCCTCGGCGCCACCAGCGAACTGCCGACGTCAGCTGCTCGAGGATTTCATCCATGTCGGCGAAGCCGACCGCTTCAGCGTGGTCGCGACCATGCTGGTCGACGGTCACGAGACCATCGTCGGCGAACGCGCGCTATCGCGTTTGATGCAGCGACACGGTCTGCAATCGAATTCGGCCTGTCGATCGACGACCGCTGGCAGGGCCACGGCATCGGCAAGGCGCTGTTGAAAATCTCGAATGCCGCGCGGCGTCATTCGGCGCCGCGCGCATCTTTCGGCGACACGCTGCGCTCCAACGACGCCATGATCGCGCTCGCCCGCAAGTCCGGCTACGCCTTC